>OBVY01001674.1_pt1 | contig 11811 bp, 31 predicted proteins | sample 1538051 | NCBI WGS metagenome assembly OBVY01 (sample SAMEA2580017, study PRJEB22360) | human gut metagenome | biome: human gut; feature: human-associated habitat; material: faeces | place: Denmark | collected 2008/2010 | reverse complement strand
CTGAAAATTTCCTTTAACATAGCGATTAATGGGGGGGGTACCTATGGAAAAATATTTTTCACAATCACTTTAACTTAATAGCAAGCCATACTAATAGCCATAGCAATACGAACACTGGATTAATAGCTAACAATAATATCAGCAATGCTATACGTGGACTGATGAACAACATAATAATAAATAATAATATAATCATTTGCTTCTCCCTTATCGTATAGAGCAGTAGGGACTCGAACCCTACACCACGTCAGTACACCATATTACTCTAACAGCTGTCTTGTATAGTTGTGCCAAGGTACTGCGCAATAGCTTAGCACTTCTTCTATGGACTATACACCACTAACACAACAAAGGGAGTCGCACCCTCATCTTCTCTTTGCAGAGCTGTAATACTATTATACTATGTTGTGTTATTATATGCCAGCTACGTTAAAGGTTCACTAACATATAATAAAATAAAGGAGAACACGAACAGCAGGAATCGAACCCACGTTTACAGGTTTGGAATCTGTAGCATTACCACTATACTATGCTCGCAATATGCAAAGGGCTGTTAGTTACCTTGCACCCTATGCTTGGCTGTCAACTCTATAACATTTAAGTACCGTCAATCAGTACACCTGTTCTTTTAATTCAAAACGTTTAATATTCCAGCTAATACTAACAAGATAGATGTAAATACACTTAGCATAATAGCTAGATAGTCATGGCGATAGTACCACTCTTTAAAGTTGGTAACTGAACCTACACCATATAAAATGCCAAGAATAATCAAGGCAATATTAATTACAATCATTTATTCTCCTGACTTTCTACATAGAGTAAGATACAAAAGGCGTCAGCTTGATCATCATTGATATCATTATCAGGTACTATATTATAGCTCTTGAGTATCTCAATGCTTTGTTCTTTTCTTGCTTTGCTTTTACCTTTGATTAAGTGATAACCGCACCATTTGGAATTAGGTATATCAACATAGCCAATGTTATGACGGTTACGCATGACTCCTAAGAATGAACCGTTAGCTCTAATCAATGAGATGTTTCCCTTAGACTTGAACGTGATGATAGGTTCTTCAATATAAATAAAGTAGTCAAATAAGTTGTAATGCTCAATGATTTCTGTTATACCGTCAGCAATTATCTTTGCACGTTCCAAAGGGTCTTTACTTTTACCACCTGCAATTGAACCGACTACATACTCATTTGTCAAAGGATTGCGAAACGCATAACCAGTATTAGAAGTGCTAAAGTCAATCGCTAAGGCTTTGCTCATAAATCAGAACTCAATTCAATGTAAAGTTCTTTAGTAATTTCTCCAATATCAAATAAGTGTTTAACATAGTGTTCGTACTCAATCGGAGTTAATACTTCTTTTTGTGCTAAAATATGCTCTTTGTTCATTTCTTTATTCTCCCTTAAAAATTAAAGCTGTATCAAGATTAATCAAACCACATTCAACAGCGTTAAGTAAGAACTCGTTAAAGTCAACTTTTGACAATGTTTCTTGCTTAAATAGTAGCTGTTCTTCTGTCATTTGCTTTCCTCTCTTAACTTGATATACTTATTATAGCATACGCACTTTTTGGGATAGTGTTATCCTGTGTTATGTAAGCTATGCTTGACTTTGTAGGCATTCTATGTTATACTCTTTATAGGAGGTAACTATGGCTAGAGATAAATATCTAATGTACTTACGACAGCAAGAATACAAGAAGCGTATTAAAATTAAAGTAGATAACACAAGAGCTAGAATGAACAGAGAATACATGAATCAGCCAGAAGTAGATAAGGAAACATTAGAACTATGGAACAATCAGCCAGCAATACATTTTGATTTAGGAGAAAATAAATAAATTATATTAAAAAAAAGAAATTAGCCCCTTAGGGCTTTTGTTTCACGCTTGACCGAAATTTGACTAGAAGTGGCAGAATGTAAGTGCATTGTGTGTCCTGTTTGTAAAGTATGGTATCAGTAAGCACAATTAGCTTATTGTTTGTAAGATTTCTAAAGGAATTCCGGAGTGTTTGATAATCTTTTTATCTTGTACTGGAATTGTGAAAGGTTTAAGAAAACAAGAATAATTTACATAACACAGGATAACTCAAAGTGTAAAATGTGATATGTTAAAATGTAAGTATCTAATAGTTGACAAGATGAAAAAGTTTTGATATTATTAAATAAGTTAATTGAATAGTTAGTTGCTAAATGACTTGTGACTAATGTAAATAGAGAATTCAACATTGAATAAAGTTGAACATATCGAAAGTCATTTATAATCTTACGCTTGAGGGTCAGGATAGTTGCTTAAAACCTAGACTCAATTGAAAATGTGATTACTTTACAAATAGCCTAGAGCGTAGCATGAAATAAAAGATTATGAGTTCCATGAGTGTCGTGAACAGAAACACTCCGTGACGCGTAGAAGTCTGACAGAGTTATTTATAGAAAAGTTTTGAAATTAAGTAGTCTTTTCTTTTAACTTGCTGGGATTATACGACACGATAAGGGCATAAGGGCTATGTAAAAAAGTAGCACATAATAGAATTTAATATTTGACAAATGTAAAATAATTTGATACTATGGTATAAGAAAAGGAGAATAGATGAAAAGTATAACTATATTACAGATTATTTTTGATGTAATTCTAATTGCTTTATTTGGATATTCAGGCTTTACTGGTGAAGTCATTGATTTAATTGTTGCTTTATTATGGTGTATTTGCTTATGGCTACATATTTATAAACTTAATAGGTTTAAGGCTTGACTTTTCAAGTCTTTTTTGCTATTATATACTAAAGGAGAAATAAATGACTAACATATTTAATAAAGTACAGACAGCCAAGCACTTAAAAGAGCGTGAAGACTTAATAAATTTAAAAGATGACTGGCTTATTGATACTTTAATGCCAAGTTCACAAGCTGGAATACTTGTAGCACCGTTTAAGTCGTTTAAAAGCTCTCTAGCAATGCACATGGCTTTAATGGTGTCGCAAGGGTTACCTTTTTTTGGTTATGACACAAAGCGTAGTAAGACACTATACATCGACAATGAGGACACGGACAGAGAACTAAACAAAAGGCTTAGAAATAAAGATAATGCACCAGAAGACTTACATTTTTTAACAGGTGGCGAGTTTATGCTTGATGATTCCCACCACATGAACTTATTATATGAGTACATCAAAGAAAAAGAAATCAAATTCGTTATATTGGATAACCTAATGACCATGTTGAGAAATGGAGATATACTTTATAGTAAAGACTTTGAACCAATGCTTAGAAGAATTACACGTTTGAAGTTACTCTTTCAAGATGTAACGTTTTTACTGGTGGCTCATGCAAATAAATCAGCTTATGCAAACTCAATGGACGATAAAGCCTATATGGTAAAGCCTAGCGATGCCTTAGGTGGTTCTACTCTTACAGCTTGGGCGGAGTTTATGCTGATGTTAAGCCCTAAACGTGGAAAACATAACGACTTCTCTAAGCTATCAGTAAAAGCGCGTGGTTACCAGTTTGATGATGATTTAAACTTTTCTTATGTTGATTCAGTATTTACTTGCGTCAATAAATCAAAAAAAGAACCAGATAGCGAACTAGTGGAAAAAGTAAAGGTTGAAACTCCAATCGAAACGACGAAAGAATCAGCACAGGCTTTCTTAGACTTAGCTAAAGAGCAAGGAAAGGTAACAGAAAATGAGTGATAAAAAATACGTTGTTTATTACCATGAAAAATTAAATGAATACTTCTATGACTATTATTCAAGGTTTAACATGAATGAACAATATTCAAAACCTGTTTTATATAGTGATGACTTTGAATTAATGGAGAGAGCAAAAAATGAACTCAATGAACGACTACAAGAACAAAGCTATTAATTTACACGCTGAAGTGTATGGCTGGCTATATCGTGCATTAGATGAGATGATAAAAGCAGAATGGCATAATGACGAGCTTTTCAAAGTATGGCTTGGTCGTGCTGAATTTCTAGTCAGACAGTCTAAAAAATTGCATACAGCTTGCGAAAATGATTATTCTAAGCGTGCATTGATTAGGGCTTTGCAATTAAAAGTAGAAATAAACGAAAAAATATCATCTAATGCTTTACAATAGTAAATAATTTTGGTATAATAGTATATATAGAAATAAAGGAGAACTAATGATAACATCTTTTGAATCACTAGCTGAAAGGCGATTAATTACTCTCAATTATCACAAAAATGATAGTCAGCAGTATATCAACAGCTTAAATTACTTTGAATATGCTAGAATATACTTCGAGAAAAATGGCTTTCCTGATGATAATAGACGAGTTTATCAAAGTGGCAAGCGAAAAGGTCAAAAGGTTGGCTGGTCTGATAAAGAGGAAAAGCAACAGAAAGACGATATTAGAGAGTTCATATATGAAAAGCAACTACAAAAGTTTAAAAGCAGAAGAAAAAGCTAGTAAACATTATGCTAGAGGCGTTAGAAAGCTGTCTAAAGAGCTCGAAGAGATGAACGAAACAAAGTACAGGGCGGAACCTAACGAGTGCTTATATGGTTTGATAAGCGAATTATGGAGCTATTGGGGTAAAGGTTGGATCCTGCCTATGCTTAAATATAATATTGAAATTACAAGGCAAGGCGATGTATTCATTGTGGAAAGAGGAGAAAATGAGCGAAGTTGAAACTTTTGTTGAAATTGAGGGCTTTGAAAATTATGAAGTATCTAATCTAGGCAAAGTTAGAAATATAAAAAGTGGAAGAATACTTAAACCTTATCTTAATCATAATGGATATTTAATGCTTTGCTTATATGGATATGATAAAAGGAAATGTCTGCTCCTGCACAGAATTATAGCAACTGCTTTTATAGACAACCATGAAGAAAAACCTTGTGTAAATCACATTGACGAAAATAAGTTAAATAACGATTTAAGTAATCTTGAATGGTGCACTGAAAGAGAAAACGTCATACATGGCACTAGGACAAAAAGGGCTGCTGAAAAATTATCAAGAAAAGTTATTCAATTAGACTTAAATGACAATGTATTAAATGAATTTGAATCAATGAGACAAGCAGAACGAGAAACAGGAGTCTTAGTCGGAAATATAAGCAGTTGTTGCAACGGAAAAACAAAAAGCGCTGGCGGATATAAGTGGAGGAGAAAATGAGCGTATTTGAAAAATTAAGCGTCATTAATGTTAATGATAAAAAGAGTAAAAAGAATAATCTTGACTATCTATCTTGGGCATTTGCATGGTCTGAGGTAAAAAAAGTATATCCTGAAGCCAATAGTAAAGTTTATGAAAATGAGCTTGGGTTAAATTATCACACAGACGGTAGGACGGCTTGGGTTAAGGTTGGTATGACTATTGAGGGCCTAGAACACATTGAGTATTTGCCTGTAATGGACTATCGAAACCAATCTATCCCAGTTGAAAAACTGACTTCTATGGACGTAAATAAAGCCATTCAGCGTGGACTGGTTAAGGCAATCGCTCGTCATGGTTTAGGATTATACATCTATGCAAATGAAGACCTACCTGACATGACAGAAGAACAGAAAGAACTTGAAGCAGAAAAGCAACGACTTAGAGAGATCCAGCCACTTATAAAACGAGCTGAACAGCTAGGATATCAAAATATTGACAGCTTGAAAAATAAGACTAAAAAAGAAATTACCGACATCATGACGATTTGGTTAGCACAGCAAGAAGCAGAAAAAGGAAAATAAAAAATGGCAATTATCACAGTTACAACACAAGCAAACGAAAAAAATACACGAACAGTAAGCACAGCAAAAGGCGACAAGAAAATTATTTCAGTACCTTTATTTGAAAAAGAAAAAGGATCTAACGTAAAAGTCGCGTACGGTTCAGCGTTCTTGCCTGACTTCATTCAATTAGGAGACACCGTAACGGTCAGCGGTCGTGTACAAGCTAAAGAATCAGGCGAGTACGTAAATTATAACTTTGTTTTCCCTACTATTGAAAAAGTATTCATTCATGACGGCAATAGCGCACAGGCACAAGCTAAACAAGACTTATTTGGTGGTTCTAAACCGATTGAAGTCAACACGGAGGATCTTCCTTTCTAGAAAGTTGGTTTCATGTACACAGCAGAAGAAAAAGAGCAAATTATCGACATCGTGGATAAGATGAGCTTACTTAAACAAGACTTTGACGGAGCTTTCACTTGGATCAAGGAAAACGTGGCAATGCCATTTGACTTTGACGGAGAACAGCAATTTATATCAGACTTGAAACAGATAGTTAAAATTAACGCTTTGAAGTTTGGTAAAATATATGAAGGAGTATTAAATTGACAACACTACGAGAATTACACAAAAAACTTAAAATCAAACAAACGCTTGACAACTACGTACGAAACACAAATAAAAAATACAAGTATAATCTTGTAGCTGATGAAATTCTTGGCAACGGACTGGCTAAACTGATTGAGCTTAATACACAAGGCAAACTTGGACGACATGCACAGCAAATTGCTTACATCAATCATAACTTGAGCTTACAGCGACAAAAGGAGCAACTGGAACAAGCTAACGAACGACTTGCTAAACGTGCTGAGAAAGCCCAAAAATTGCTTGACACGGAACTTCTGAAAGATAGCTACATCGAAACGCTTGAAATGTTTAGTAAATTCAATTCAGCAAAACAATATACTATGTGGGACGACCTAGAAACTCCAACTAAAGTGATTGAGTTCATGGAAAAAAACGGTGTGAAGCAAGGGAAATGGCTACGTCCTGAAGGAGTTGACGCTTGGTTCAAAGAACGAATCATCTGGTTCAAAAATAAATTGAAAGAAAAATAATTAACAATAAAAACTTTTTGCTTGACAGCTTAGAGTTTTTTTGATATAATTGTTTTAACGAATGAAAGAGAGAAACAACAATGGAAAACAAATTAATTAAAATCAACTCAATGGAAACTTTAGAAAATGGTTTTATCTCAGTTAATGCAGATTTTGAACTAGGACACTTAGAATTTTGGACTAATCAATGTGAAATTGATAGACTAATCGCCGGTGGTAACATGGATAGACTTACAGAGGATAGATATGAATAAAGTTATTATAATAGCACTAGTCGGAATTGGACTATATGCTTTTTTTACATTAGTGGACTTGATTAAAACGAAAGGAAGTAAATAATGAGTAAATACTTTAATGACAAAAGATATTGCCATTGCTTCGATATTCAAACGAGTGACGGTTTAGGAGTTTGCAAAGGTTGTAGAGGATACATAAACATCTGTTATAGTTGCGATCGCTGTTTGCGTTGCTGGTATACATCACAGATTGAACTATTTACTGAATATGATGAACCTAAGTTGCTGGAACTTATAGAAAACTGGAATAAATTATATCAAACTAGAAAGACAAGGAATTTTAATGCTTAATTTAGACGAGAAGAAAATTAGAAAAGGTAGACCAATCGGATTACCATACCAAGGAAGCAAGAAGAAGATAAGCAAAAAAATAGTTGAAATTATCAAACAGAACTTTGGCACAACTAAACCGATTTACGATATTTTCGGAGGCGGTGGAGCAATTACAGCCGAATGTATTTTAAATGGTTTAGAAGTCCATTATAACGACTTAGACAAGGATATAACTAATGCTTTTGAACGAGTTATATCACAAGACCGTGAGTGGATTAAAACCCTTATTATTTCAAGAGATGAGTTCTTTGAGATTGAGGCGAAAGAAAACAAGACAACAGATGACTTTTTGAAGTTGCTAGTAAACTCTTTCGGAAATAGCATGAAAGGCTTTATGTATTCTAAAGAAACTTCAGACTTAAAATATAATCTAGCTAAAGAAATTATTAAAAATCATGATGTTTTTAGCGGTTATAAACAGACAGAGACATATAAGAAAATTACTTCTGGGTCAGAATGGGATTGGTTTAATGAAAAAAGGGATCAATCACTTGAACAACTTGGGCAACTTGGACAACTTGAACGACTTCAAAAATTAAATAAAATAAAAGCTACAAACAAAAGTTATCAAGAATTTAGCAAAGTTTCTGGAGCTATATTATATCTTGACCCGCCTTATGAGGGAACGACACACGCTGGATACAAGGGCAAAAAACAAAAGAGAATAGTTAAACCTGAAGTTTATAAAGAGATGCGTGATAAGCTATTAAAACTACAGTTAGGAACAAAGATAGAGCATGATAGTTTTATTTTTTCTCTTGGAATTGATGACAATAACAAAAATAGAATGTATTACAAGGACGTTAGACCAGCTTTTGATAGTCAAGAGTTTTATGACTGGGCATTTGAAATGTCTAAAACTAACATTGTGATAATTTCTAGCTATTCAATTTCAGACGAACGCTTTGAAACTGTATATTCTTTTGATAAAGCACATAGCACTTTGCAAGGTGGGACAAGAAATGATAAATGTGAGAAATTATTTATGGTTAAAAATAGTTAATGTTTGACAAAGTAAAAGTAATTTGATAGAATGTAATTATGAAAGAGGTGCAGAGATGACAACCGAAGAAATAGTACAAAACTATCAAGTGAAATTGTTAAAGATTATATTTAAAGAGATTGATAGCCTGATGAAGAAAAAAGAAAAGGCTGATATCAACGCACAAAAACTTGCTGAAAATGGGTACTCTGTGAGAACGTCAGCACATTGGAAGTCATTAGGGAATGCAGAATTTTACATTAAAGAGATGTATGAAAAGTTTGACGCTTTAGCTGAAATTGATAGACTATTCCATTGGTCAAGTCGTTTACATCAAGAGCAATTGCAATTTGTTAGTAAATACCCTAAAGTTATGGAAAAATACAGACAATCAAATTAAGGAGAACAAAATGAAAGATACAGTAAAAACTTTAATGATAGTTGCAGGTGTCGGCTTTACACTTATCGCTATCACTTGGATAGGTATAATCGCAACGTTGCTTATTACATGGCTTGGAGGAATTATCTAATGAACTTAAAAGAAAATCGGCACTATGCCAACGAATACGGTGTAGAACTTAACGAATACTTGAAACATAATTTTAACTACGAAGAGCTTGTGGGCTGGAATACAATGCAGGTATTAAAGTATCTAGTAAGAGCTGGCAAGAAAGAGGGCGAAAGCTACGATAAGGACCACAATAAGGCTTTAGACTATGCCAAAGAACTTGCTAACTTAAGTAACGAGAATGAGCTCACAGAGTATACTACTGACGATATTATGGGCTTTATACAAGAACTAGCTGATGATTTTGAACGCTGGGAAGGAATAAAATAATTAAAAATAGTTAATGTTTGACAGCATTGACTTTTTTTGTTATTATAGTCTTATAGAAATAAAGGAGAGCAAAACAATGATAGTATTAACAACTAGAAAACAACAAATCGTAGAAGAATATGGAATCAACACAACTTTCACAGAAGAGCAAATGAAAGATAAAGAGTTTAGAAGAAAATGGACAATGTACTTGTTAAGTATTCAATATGATGTAAGTGGTGCTGAAATTCCTGAAGAAGTATTACAAGAAGAGGCGGATCTAATTTTTGGTTAAAAGAACAAAGTTAATGTTTGACAGCATTGGCTTTTTTTGATACAATTAGTATTATAGAAGTAAAGGAGACGGAAATGGAAAAATACAACGTTAAATTGATGAACAATAAAAAAGGATATTTGAACTCTTTTAAAAATGAGCTAGGGGAAAAGTTTCTCTTCCTAGGGTTTAAAGAAGAAAGGAATAACTTTAAATCAGAGTTCACTAAAGAAGAGATAAAAGCGATTGATGAAAGATACTTGGAATTTATTGAAGAGGTCTAAAGTTAATTCTTGACAAATATAAAGTATTTTGATAATATTGTTTTATAGAAAGGAGATTAAACAGTGGCAATAGTAGCTTATAACCCTATGACGGAAGAAGAACTACACTTTAGTTGTAAGGCTCAATGTGCTAAGTATTTCGGACTTAAAGCTAATACAGTCATCAGGTGGCTTGATAATGGTAGACCTGTAATTGAACTGCTGACAGACCTAGATAGAAACCAAGTGGAAATTAAAAAACAAAGCAAACTGAATGGATTTGAATTATTTACGATTAAGGAGTGGTTAGATTATGTGTAAGAAACGCAAATACACAAAAATGGGCGCTTTATATTCAATAGTAAGTGCCCAACATGCTAAAAAGAGCAAGAAAAACAAAAATGATAAAATACCGGTTAGAGCTTATTACTGTAAGTGGTGCAATTTATATCACTTATCAAGTCAGCAAAGACTAAACATAAAGACAGGAGTAATTGGATAATGAAAGATGAATTTACATACTACACAGTATCTTGGATATTGGAAAAAGAAATTAAATCACGTAAGTTTTATGACAAAAAAGAGGCTTTAAAATGGAATGAATTGCTTCCAGAAGAACAAAGATATGAAGTTAAAAAGCATACAGAAATCACGGAGGTTATAGCATAATGACAAACGAAGAATTATACGAAAGAATCACTAACGTACTAAAAGAAAAAGGCAGCACACTCAGCCAACTTGAGTTAAAAATTAAAACTGAAACAGGTAGATCGCCTAACCTATACATTGCTAAAAATAAAAAAAGATTGCCTAAGGTATTTGTATATCCTTATTTAAAAGAGTTCTTAAATGATGATGAAATGCACGATCTTACGCTTAAAAAAATGGATAGTGCAGGAGTTGAAGGAAAGGCTTTTGACTTATTAGATGAGATATTATATAGCTTAGAGCCAAGTGAAGAATACCTGTACAAGCAACGGTTGAAACGTAAAATGCAAAGGGAGGTAATGAGATGATCTTACACGAATACACAAGTAAAATAAATAGTTCAAAATGTTCGCGGTCAACAGCACGAAAGATTGCGAATGACTTGAACAAGAATGACCCTTTCAATAATTATCTAGTAAGCCTTGAGTTAGGCTCTAAACGGTACATTATTGAAAAACTTGAAATTAGAGGTATGAATAGATGAAGCGTTACTATATAGAAGAAGAAGACGGCAAAGAGATTAAGCGAAAACTAACAACTTTTGCTAATGATGATTTGACACAGCTTTCGGATGATGAACTAGAAATATTATATTATGAGTCATCTGCTCAATTTTTAGCTAAAGCAATGCACTTCATGAAGATTGAGAACGAGCTATTTTCAAGAAAGAATGTAACTGTAAGTGATGAAATTCTAATAAATACCGGCAATAATATTATTGAAGCAATTAATCAGGTAAGCAATTGAACCATGAAATAGGAGGATAATTATCTTTATTTTAACAGACGATACAACTAGAAGTATAGCGTTGATTCAATTCGCTCATAAAAAGGCGGACAAGGGCTTTAATGATATTGTGGCACAATTATATCAACAAGAGTTTAAAACGCAAGAGAAAGCAAAATATGAGCATATAAGGCAAGCTAAGGAGAAAGCACTTGAAGAACAACGAGTTAGTGAAGAGAATAAACGAAGAGTTGAAGCTGAAAAACAAGCCGAAGTTGACAGAATCGCAAGAGAACATGATAAGACAATTAAACAACTTGACACCGAAAGAGCGCAAGAAGTTAGCGGAGAAGATGAAAATAAGGGAGGTATACCGAACACAGCAACTAGTGGCACTATTGGGAGTGATTAGTCACGAGTAAGTCCTGAACAAGCAAGTAAGCATATACCAAGGTTCAGGAGGTGCAGCTTGGGCGACATGGTAAAATAAATGAATAATAAGAGAGGGAATAAATGAAATATATAAAATTTAGAGAAATATAAAAACAGCTATAAAGCTGTCTTTTTTTATTTTGAAGTGTTAGCTTT
>OBVY01001664.1_pt1 | contig 11893 bp, 14 predicted proteins | sample 1538051 | NCBI WGS metagenome assembly OBVY01 (sample SAMEA2580017, study PRJEB22360) | human gut metagenome | biome: human gut; feature: human-associated habitat; material: faeces | place: Denmark | collected 2008/2010 | reverse complement strand
CCAGTTTCGATCCGACCTGCGTCGCCAGCCGGATGCGCTGCGACTCGCCGCCCGAAAGCGAACGCGACGAGCGGCTCAGCGAAAGGTAGCCCAGCCCCACTTCGATCAGGAACCGGAGCCGTTCGCGGATCTCCTTGACGACCTCCTGCGCGATCTTGCGCTCCTTCTCGGTGAAATGCTCCTCGATGCGGGACATCCAGTCGGCGAAATCGGAGATCGACATGGCCGACACCTCGGCGATGTTCCGTCCGCCGATGCGGAACTGCAATGCCTCGCTGCGCAACCGCGACCCGCCACAGACGCTGCACGGCTTGTAGACGAGAAACTGCTCGCGCCACTTCTCGCCGCGCTTGGAATCCTCGTCGAAATTGCGGCCGATCCACTCGGCCATGCCGTCCCACGACACCAGACGCTTGCCGCCGGCGTTGGCGAACTCCGTCAGATCGACCGTCAGCGGCTCGGAATCGCCGTAGAGGATGGCGTTCATCCCCTCCTCCGAAATGCTCTGCACCGGATCGTCGAGCGTGAAATCGTAGCGGCGCCCCAGCATCTCCAACAGCGCGAAAAGCATGTTGTTGCGGTACGGCCCGAAGGGTTCGATCCCTCCGGCACGCAGCGACTTCTTCGGATCGGGAATGATCTTGCTGCGGTCGAAGACCGCCTCGACGCCCAGCCCGTTGCATCGGGGGCAGGCCCCCTTGGGCGAGTTGAACGAAAAGGTGTGCGGCGCAGGATCTTCGAACGCGACGCCCGTGGTGGGGCACATCAGATGCCGCGAATAGTAGCGCATCATCTCCGTATCGTAGTCGTAGAGCGCCATCGTCCCCTTGCCCTGCCGCATCGACTCCTTGAGCGAAGTCATCAGCCGGTCGCGCGACTCCTCGCTCACGCGCAGGCGGTCGACCACCAGGTCGATCGTGTGGATCTTGTAGCGGTCGAGCTTCATGCCCGTCGAGAACTCGCACATCTGGCCGTCGATACGGGCGTGGAGGTAGCCCTTCTTCACCAGCGACTCGAACAGCTCGCGGTAGTGTCCCTTGCGGCCCTTGACGATCGGTGCGAGCAGCGCGATGCGACGGCCTGCGAAATCGCGCAGGATCAGGTCGAGAATCTGCTCGTCGGAGTAATGCACCATCTCCTCGCCCGTAGCCGGCGAATAGGCGCGCGAAGCGCGCGCATAGAGCAGACGCAGGAAGTCGTTGATCTCGGTGACGGTACCCACCGTCGACCTCGGATTTTTGTTGGTCGTCTTCTGCTCGATGGCCACCACGGGGCTCAGCCCCGTGATCTTGTCCACATCGGGACGCTCCATCGTCCCCACGAACTGACGCGCGTAGGTCGACAGGGTCTCCATATACCGCCGCTGCCCCTCGGCATAGATCGTATCGAATGCCAGCGACGATTTGCCCGACCCCGACAGGCCGGTGACAACCACCAGCTTGTGGCGCGGAATCGTTACGTCTATATTTTTCAGATTGTGTACCCGTGCGCCGAGTACCTCGATTGTCTCCTCTCGTTTCATCTTACTTAAATCGCATCCTGCATCCGAAATATTGTGCAAAGGCAATGCAAACCGAGCGTTAGGCCTAACCCCGCCGGGCTCTGCCGGGACGCTGCCCGTCCGGACCGGAATAAATTCCCGGCAAAGGTAGCGATTTTTCCGCAAACCGCATTCCGCGCACAGTCATCGCAGCAGGAAATCGTCGGCGTCGCGCCATGCGGGAAATTTCGTCCGGAACCGATCGAGCGCTTCCCTGTCGAGCCGGGCCGTGAAGACCCCCTCCGAAGCGTCCGCCTCGCAGAGCGGCGTCCCCTTGAAATCGACGACCGCCGAATCGCCGGCATAATGGTTCCACGGATCGTCGCCCGTGCGGTTGACGCCGACGACATAACACTGGTTCTCGATCGCCCGGGCCCGCAGCAGGGTCCGCCACACCTCCCGACGCGGCGCCGGCCACGAGGCCACGCAGAGAATCGCGTCGTAATCGCTGCGACAACGACACCAGACCGGAAAACGCAGGTCGTAACAGACGAGCGGCAAAAACCGCAGTCCGCCGTATTCGACCACTACGCGCCGCCGGCCCGCCACAAAATGCGCATCTTCGCCACCGATAGAAAAAAGATGCCGCTTGTCGTATCGCTCCGCACCGCCCGCCGGCCGCACGAAGAAAAAGCGATTGGCGAAACGGTCGCCGCTGCGGACGACGGCGCTGCCGGCCAACGCCGTCGCATAACGTCGTGCGGTGCGGCGCATCCACGCGAGGAGTTCCTCCTCGTCCGGCAGCGCCGTTCGCCACGGTTCGGTGACGAACCCCGTGGCGAACATCTCGGGCAGGAGGGCCAGATCGGCACCGGCCTGCGCGACGAGCTCTTCGGCACGGCGGAGGTTGCGGGCTGCGGCCTCCCACTCCATCGAGAACTGACACAGGGCGACTTTCATATCGACAAAATTACGAATAAAACGGGAAATCCGGCCTGCGTTCGGCAAATCTTTCGTACCTTTGTACGGTACGAATCCCGACAGCCGACCGGACTGCATCCCGGCAAACAGGCCCCGTCTGTTTTGCATCCTGCCTGCGCCGTTTCCGCCGTCGAACCGTTTTAACTATGAAAGCCGGACAAAACCATACGCTCACCGTGACCCGTATCTCGGACTACGGTCTCTATCTCGCCGATCAGGAGGGGCAGGAGGTACTGCTGCCCAACCGCTACGTTTCGCTCGCCGACAAGGTGGGCGACGCGGTCGACGTCTTCGTCTATCACGACTCCGAAGACCGGCTCGTGGCCACGCGCGAAACGCCGCTGGCCCGCGCCGGCGAGGCCGCATTCCTGAAAGTGGTCGACAAGAACCTCCACGGAGCATTCCTCGACTGGGGGCTTGCGGGCAAAGACCTCTTTCTGCCCAACCGCAACCAGCAGGGCGGGATCTTCGCCGGACGTTCCTATGTGGTCTACGTCTATGTCGACGATGTGACGGGACGATGCGTGGCGACGAACAAACTCAAAAGTTTCGTCAACAACGAGACGCTCACCGTCCGTCCCCGCGAGGAGGTCGATCTGCTGGTGGCTTCGGAGTCGGAGATCGGTTACCGCGTGGTGATCGACAACCGCCATTGGGGAATGCTCTACCGCAACCAGCTTTTCCGACCCGTGCAGGTGGGCGACCGCCTGCGCGGCTACGTGACCAAAATCACCGACGACCACCGCATCGACGTGTCGCTCCGACAGCCGGGCTATGCCGGCGTGCAGGACGGTGCAGACCAGCTGCTCGGCATGTTGCGCGAAGCGGGCGGGCGGCTGCCGCTCGGCGACGACAGCTCGCCGGAAGAGATTCACCGCCGCACGCAGCTCAGCAAGAAGGCGTTCAAACGTTCGCTGGGCGTCCTGCTCAAACGCGGGATCGTCGCGGCCGATGAAGAAGGGATCAAACTGACGAAACAGTAGCGATATGGGCAAACTCGCAACTGCCGAGCGCGTATCGCGCGACGCATCCGACAACTTCGTCTTCCAGCGGTCGCTGCTGGCCTACGACCGCGCGGCAGAGATCGTATCGGGCGATGTGTTGGAGATCGGGACAGGAACGGGATACGGCATCGAACTCGTCGCGCCGCATTGCGACCGGTTCGTCACGGTGGACAAATACGCCGCCGCCGGAGACCGCCACGCAGCCAACGTCGAATTCCGACGGATGTGCGTGCCTCCGCTCGGCTTCGAGGACGAATCGTTCGATTTCGTCATTACCTTCCAGGTGATCGAACACATCGACGACGACGCAGCGTTCGTGCGCGAAATCGCCCGTGTGCTGCGGCCGGGCGGACGGCTGATCCTCACCACGCCCAACGCTCCGATGTCGCTCACACGCAACCCGTGGCACGTGCGTGAATACCGGATCGACGAACTGCGGCGATTGCTTTCCGAAGCATTTTCCGCCGTCGAGACCTACGGCGTCTTCGGCAACGAGCGCGTAATGGAGTACTACGAACACAACCGCCGCAGCGTGGAGCGCATCGCCCGCTTCGACCTGTTCGACCTCCAGCACCGCCTGCCGCGCCGGCTGCTGCAACTCCCCTACGACCTGCTCAACCGCATCAACCGACGTCGGCTGCTGCGGCAGAACGAGGCGCTGACCACTTCGATCCGCATGGACGACTACCGCATCGCACCGGCGGCCGAAGGATGTTTCGACCTCTTCTTCATCGCGACGAAATAGCCCGTCCGCAACCTGATAAAAACTCGACGGCCGGAGAGGGATCGCCTTCTCCGGCCGTCGGCATTCGATGCGCGATCGGCTATTTCTGCAAATCGGTCGTATCGGCCACGACCATGTTCTTGTCGACACGCAGCGTCACGTTGCCGTCGACCTCGATCAGCAGCGTGCGCTCCTTGATCTCCTTGACCGTACCGTAAATACCGCCGGCGGTAATGACCTTGTCGCCTTTTTTGAGACCTTCGCGGAATTTCTGCATCTCCTTGCGGCGCTTCGATTCGGGACGCCACATGAAGAGCCACAACACGAGGATCATCAATCCGATCATAATGTAGAAGCCCCACGGAGACGGCTGCTGCGGCTGACCGGCAGCCGCCTGTAACAGATTCATCATATTTTCAAAAATTAAAGTTTGAACTTCTCTCTTCGTTTTCCCGCCTCGGCAAAGCCCGAACGAGTTCAGCTCTGCATTCGGCTTATCGAAAACGGCGGCCTTCGGCCTTCGTTCGCCCCGACCGCCCCGGCAACCGACGCCACCCGCAGACGGTTCGGCTCCGTTTGCCGGCAACAATCCGGTTTACGACAGCAAATATAACGATTATTTCGGATTTTCCAACATCACTGCACGTCGGCCTCGACGTAGAGCCGCAGCGGACGCTCGCCGCCGGAAAAATAGACGCGCAGTACCTTGAAAAGCCAGCCCCGCTGGCCGCTCGTATCGAAACGCACGGCCACACGCAGCGTATCTCCGGGCATAATCGGCTGAGCGTCATATTCCAACGAGGTACATCCGCACGACTGCCGGCAAAGGCCGCCTCCGGGCGTCCCCCCGCCCCTATTGCAGAACCCCGCTTCGAGCCGCGCCGTTTCGCCGCTGTGGAGACGTCCGAAACGCAGGGTATCCGACATGTCCGTATGCAGCGATTCGGCCGAAACTGCGATAACGGGGCCCGAAAATGTCCGATGCCCGCTGCGAGAGCCGCAGCCGCAAAGCAGCACGAGCGCCACGCCGACGGCCGTGCAGCCAGCCCCAAAAGCACTCCGCAACCTCCGCATGGCTAAATGAGGCCCCGCCCCGTTTTCTGGATTTTCCCCTCCTCGGTCAGCGCGGCGACCAGTTTGTCGAGCACGCCGTTGATGAAGACGCTGCTGCCCGGCCCCGAGTAATATTTCGAAATCTCGATATACTCGTCGAGCGTCACTTTCACCGGAATTTCGGGACACGAAGTCAGTTCGGCGACGGCCGTCGCCAGAATCAGATAGTCCATGAAGGCGATGCGCTCGATGTCCCAGTTGCTCGTGAAGCGTTCGATATAGCGCTGCGTCTGGTCGTAGTTCACCAAAACCTTCTCGAACAGCGTCTTGACGAAGGCCAGATCGTCGTCGCTCTTGAACTTGGGCAGCACCTTCACGTCGGTCGACGAGGCGCGCAGATTCGAGAGCGTCCGCACGACCATCGTCAGCGCGAAACCCAGATCGTCGCTCCACAGGATCGACTGCTCTTCCAAAGCGGCTTCCAGCTCCTCGCAATCCTCCAATTCGTTGCGGTAAAACTCCTCGACGAGCTGCTTGTCCTCCGAGAAGGTCCGCGTCGGATTTTGCATGTAACGACGATAGTAGTCCGACGCCAGCAGCCGGGTATAAAGCAATTTGATGAGTTCGGGATAACGCGCCCAGTTGAGTTTGTGCGACGAGAGATAGTCGTTGACCGTCTGGCTCGACGCCAACAGGGCGATGGCCTTGTTCTCGACGAATTTGGTATTGGGATTCAGATCCTCGTAGGTCGGCAGTTTCTTCCGGCGGGCCGTTTCGAGCCGCGACTCCGCATGGCGGCGGACTTCGACGATCAGCTCCATCAACTGAAAATAGAGATCGTAGGTCTTGTCGATCGATGCGAGCAGTGTTTTCTCGGAGGCGATCATATTGGTCGAATCCGATTTCAGGTGTCCGAAAAGGGCTTTGATGACCTTGACTCGGAGTAATCTGCGGCTTAACATATTTTGAGAACTGGTTGCGTTTCGTTTTGACGCGGCAAAGATACGAATAAGTGAGTACAATGTCAAATTTATTTGAACATTGCCGAACGGGAGTATCTAAGACGCAGTCAAAGATATGAATTAAGTAAGGGCAAAAGCAGACAATGTTTGCAATTACCCTCGCTTAATCGTATCTTTGGCAGACAAAAAACGACAGAGAAGTGTACGACGTAATCATCATAGGCGCCGGCGCCGCAGGCATGATGGCCGCAGGAACGGCCGCACAGAACGGCAAGAAGGTGCTCGTAATCGAAAAGATGGAGAAGGCGGGCCGCAAGATCCGCATCACGGGCAAGGGGCGCTGCAACCTGACCAACGCCCGCCCGCCGGAGGAGTTCGCCGAGCAGGTGCGCACCAACGCCGATTTCTTCGCGACGGCATTCGCCGAATTCAACAACCGCGCGACCATCCGCTTCTTCGAACGGCGGGGCCTGAAACTCGACTTCGAACGCGGCGACCGCGTATTTCCCCACAGCGGCAAGGCGTGGGACGTGGCCAACACGCTGGAAGAGTGGTGCCGCGACAACGGCGTGGAATTCTGGTTCCACACGCGCGTGACAGGGCTGATGACGCTCGGCGGCAAGATCTTCGGCGTACGTTACATGAACCGCCGCGGCTTCGAACGCAAGGAAGAGGCCGCATGGGTGATCGTCGCCACGGGCGGCGTCTCCTACCCCGCCACCGGCTCGACGGGCGACGGCTACACGTTCGCCAGCGAGGCGGGGCACGACATCGAACCGCTGCGTCCGTCGCTCACGCCGCTCGTCTCGCCGCACCCGCAGTTGAGAGAGTTGCACAAGTTGCTGCTGCGCAACATCCGCGCGACGCTCTTCATCGACGGCGAAGCCGTACGCGAGGAGTTCGGCGAGATCGGATTCTCGGAACGCGGCATTGAAGGCGCCGTGGCGTTGCGGATGAGCCGCGACGCCGTCGACGCACTCATCGACGGCCGGCGCGTGAAACTCTCGCTCGACCTGAAACCGGCACTCACGGTCGAAATCCTGCAAGAACGCATCCGCCGCGAAATCGCCGAGATGCCCGAAGAGGAGTTTTTCGCCGAACTGCTCCGCAAGTTGTTGCCCAAGCCCCTGGTGATGCCCGTCTGCAAAGAGTTGGACATTCAATCGAAGACCTACGTCAAGAAGATCGGCGACAAGGAAATCGACCGCCTGATCTCACTGCTCAAAGGATTCGTGCTGCCGATCTCGGACTATGCGCCGTTCGAATACGCCGTCGTGACGGCCGGCGGCGTCCGCTGCGACGAAGTGAACCGCTACACGATGGAATCGCTCAAAGTCAAGGGTCTCTATTTTGCCGGCGAGGTGCTCGATCTGGACGCCAACACCGGCGGCTACAACCTCCAGATTGCATTCTCGACCGGACGGCTGGCCGGACAGCTCAAACAATGAAACTCGCCGTCCGATACCGTTTCCGCCGCAACGCCGAACGACTCCGCAGCCACTTGGCGCGCGCACGGTTTTTCAGGGGACACGGCGTGCACTCGCCGTTCGTCTACGCGATCGTGCGGCAGGTATTCATGAAAACCGAATTGCGCGAAGGCGACCGTTCGCTCTACGCCGCCCTGCGCGAACGGGGCGTAAACGAACGCCGCGCCGTGCAGTTGCAGAACCTCTTTATCCATTGCGGATACAACCGGTTCGGCATGAACCGTGCAACCGAAGCCGATCTGTGCATCGCAACCGCCGACACGCCGACCGACCGGCTGCCGCAGCTGGCGGAGGCCGCCCGACGAGAGGGGGCGACGCTCTGCATCATGGAGCCGTATGCCGACGTCGAACGCCGCAACTGTTGCAGGCATCTGGCGGCGGAACACCCCTCGACGTCGATCGACAACAGGGGTTATCTGCTGCTTTTCAACGGAACATTGCCGAAACAACATTTCAAACTATGACGAAAGTATATACGAAAACAGGAGACAAGGGAACGACGTCGCTCGTCGGCGGCGAGCGCGTGTCGAAGATCGACGAGCGGGTCGAAGCCTACGGAACGGTGGACGAGCTGGGCAGTTTCACGGCCTATCTGAGCGACCATCTGCGCTCGGACGAGGAGCTGGCCGAATACCTCGGCGACCTCGACCGCGTCGCATCGCAACTGATGAGCGTCGCCGCACTGCTGGCCGTAGGGCACGGCGGCGAAGGGAAACTGCCCGACATAAGTCCCGAGGCGATCGGGTATCTGGAAGAGCGCATCGACGCGATGCAGTCCCGCGTGCGGCCGATCACCAAATTCACGATTCCCGGCGGCCATCCAACTGTCTCGCTGTGCCACGTCTGCCGCACGGTCTGCCGCCGCGCGGAACGCGCCAGCCTGCGCGCAGCAGCACTTCACCCCACGATCAGTGCCAACACGCTGGCCTACCTCAACCGGCTGTCGGACTACTTCTACCTGCTGGGACGCGCGCTCACGGAGTATTACAAGGTCGAAGAGACACTCTGGCGCCCGTAACGTACCGCCGGACGCCATGTAAGGCCGGTCGGCAGCGAAACTTCCGCCGTGCCGTCGTCATTTCCTACGAAAAAAGGGCCCGACAGAACATTTTCATACCCGCGCGAAGATTTTTCGAGGATTTGTTTGCAGGTTCGATTTTTTTTATATTTTTGCACCTTCGAACAGCTGGGGACGTCTTTCGGACGTTTCCGGCCGCAGAACTAAAAACTTGATACCGTTATGTACTGGACACTTGAACTCGCATCGAAATTGGAAGATGCACCTTGGCCCGCGACCAAAGAGGAGCTGATCGATTACGCAGTTCGTTCGGGAGCGCCGTTGGAAGTGCTCGAAAACCTGCAAGAAATAGAGGACGAAGGCGATATTTACGAATCGATCGAAGACATCTGGCCCGATTACCCCTCGAAGGACGATTTCTTCTTCAACGAGGAGGAGTATTAACCGCCGAACCGCTCGTAACCGAGTCGTAACATTTATCCGAAGCAGTCCGAAAGGGCTGCTTTTTACATATCCGTACCGGACGGCTGTCATCCGGCAGTCGGCAATTTCGTCTGCCGGAATGCGCATCGGAACGATGCCAAAGCCTCTACCGATACAAGTGTGCCGCCGAATCCGACAGAAAGAGGCGGCCTCCCGACCCCCTGTCTGCCGAAAACACCGATTCTCTTCCATTTTCCGCACCCGACGCCGCCTGCAAACACCGCGGCCTCCGTCAGCCGAAGACGCTGGCATAAAGGTTGTGACACCGACCAAGAAAACCAAGCCCCGTCACCATGAAAATATCCACAGGCAAAGGCACGATCTCGCTTCCGGTGCTATTGGCGATCTGGTCGGTATCGGCCGTAACGTCGTTGCCCGGACTGGCCGTTTCACCGATTCTAGGCGACCTGAATACGATTTTCCCTTCGGCGAGCGACCTCGAAATCCAGATGCTCACTTCGCTGCCTTCGCTGCTCATCATCCCGTTCGTGCTGCTGTCGGGGAAACTGTCGGTCGGCCGCGACAAACTGCGGATTCTGGTCGTCGGACTCGTGATCTTCCTGCTGAGCGGCATCGCCTGCCTGTTCATCCGCAACATCACGGCGCTGATCCTCGTCAGCTGCATCCTCGGCATCGGAGCCGGTATGGTCATCCCGCTTTCCACGGGACTCGTCGTCGCCTACTTCACCGGAGAGTACCGCGTCCGGCAATTGGGATACAGCTCCTCGATCAACAACCTGACGCTCGTACTCGCCACGGCGCTTTCGGGCTATCTCGCCAACATCGACTGGCATCTCTCGTTTCTGGTCTACACGCTGCCGGCCGTTTCGCTCGTCCTCTCGCCGTTCCTGCATCGGCAGCGTTCGACGCCCGAACCGGCCGCCAGCGACCAGATGCGCAACAAAACGATCGATCGCCCGAAGCTCGTCCGACTCATGGCGCTCTACTTTTTCATCACCTACGCCGCACTGACGATCACCTTCTACGCCGCGTTTCTGGTCGACGGATATCATCTGCCCAAAACCTTTTCGGGTGTGCTGATTTCGCTCTTCTTCCTCGCAATCATGGCTCCGGGACTGATTCTCGACCGCATCATCGGGATCTTCAAAGGCTATACGAACGTCGCCGCTATCGCCATGATCGGCGCAGGGTTGTTCTGCTTCGGAATTTTCCGGGACCGCGGGATGCTGGTCGTCGGAGCGTTGCTGGCGGGATTCGGCTACGGACTGATGCAGCCGCTCATCTACGACAAGACCGCCATCATCGCTCCGCCACGCGCAGCGACGCTGGCACTGTCGTTCGTCATGGCGGTCAACTACCTGGCCATCATGCTCTGTCCCTTCCTCATCGACACCTTCACCCGTCTCACCGCACTGCACGGCGACCGCGTGCCCTTCCTGCTCAACGGCATGCTGACCGCAGGACTCGCCCTGTTGGCTTTCCGCCACCGCGACGACTTCACGCTCGGTCTGGACGCATCCTATTACAAGCGATAGCAAAACGGACGGACGATTCCCGTACGATTTTCAGCGAAAAGCGCTATCTTTGCGGGCGACAAACCCCTGCAAAGAGTCGAATCATGGAGAAAAACCTCGTCTACACAACATGCGGAACCTGCTCGAAACTGCTCGACGTCACCGTTGAAAACGATCGTGTCAAACGCGTGCAATTCATCGGCGGCTGCCACGGCAACTCGCAGGGCATCGCCGCACTGATCGCCGGCATGGAGGTGGACGAAGCGATCGCCCGCCTGAGCGGCATCGACTGCGGCGGCAGGGGCACCTCCTGCCCCGACCAATTGGCGAAGGCGCTGACACAGTTGAAAAACAGCCGGTAGCCGCCGAAAACCCGCCTTCCGTCCGCCGCGCCGCACGATAAATCTCCGCTCCGGCATTCTGCGCACCGCCGAAGGAAAGCTCCATCGGTATGAGGCGAATACCCCGCAGAACGGAATGTTCTCGTCAGGCCGAATGCAGAGCCGAACTCGTCCGGACTATGCCGAGGCGAGAAACCGGAGGTTGGAAACGGAACGTTTTTTGCAATCGGTCTACGAAACCAATCATTTTCGTACTATGTATTTTCTCTGGTATCTGCTTATCGGGCTCGTCGCCGGCTGGCTGGCCAATCTTCTGGTCAAAGGACACGGTTCGGGGCTCGTCGTCAATCTGATCGTCGGCATCGTCGGCGGTATTCTGGGCGGCTGGATTCTGTCGCTGCTGGGGCTGGTCGCCGTCGGGACGCTGGGCAGCCTGATCGCATCGGTCGTCGGCGCCGTCGTCCTGCTCTGGATCGCATCGCTTCTGGCACGTTCCTCAAAAAAACACTCCTCGCAATGAACAAGGAAAAGATCAACGCCGGCATCGACCGAATGGCCGAAGAGGCGAAAGAGACGATGAATCTGCTGTCGGACAAAATCGACCGGGCGACCCGCTGCGGAAACGAAAAGGCCGCACGAATCAAACGGTCGGCCAAGGCGGGGCTGCGCCGGACGACCGACGCCGTACAAGAGACCGTCGACCGCACCGCCGAGCGTATTCGGGACAAACTGTCCGAATAAACCGGCGCATACGAAACCGCACGGCCGCACCCTTCGGGGATGCGGCCGCCTGCATGAAACCTCAGGCCAAACAGCCCGCCGCACGCCCCCTGCTTCTCGAACGGATTGTGCCGGCAGCTGCCGGCGCCAACGCCTCCGGCGCTT
>OBVY01001660.1_pt1 | contig 11932 bp, 2 predicted proteins | sample 1538051 | NCBI WGS metagenome assembly OBVY01 (sample SAMEA2580017, study PRJEB22360) | human gut metagenome | biome: human gut; feature: human-associated habitat; material: faeces | place: Denmark | collected 2008/2010 | reverse complement strand
CAAACAGAGCAATGAAGTCTTTCTGGTTTTGTTCTCCTTGTATCCCTGTTTCATCCTGGTAGCCATTGTAGTAGTCATCAAACTTTCGCAGCAGGACAACGCCGCCTGCACCTTTATCTCCAAAACACGTAGTTTTTGAAGTCTCAACCGTCTACAGCTCCACGCAGCTCATCCGCAATTGCCCAAATGGCACGGTGTAGTTCATCACGTTCCTGTTCTTTTTCCGTGTCAATCATGTTTTTCCTCCAGTGTTTCCTCTTCTCTGCACCCTTTTTTTCTCAAAAAGACACATTTCTGATTTGATTATACCACAAAATCGCCAAATGGTCAATGTTTTCTCACTATATAGAAAAAGCCGCCTCCCTGTATCTTGTAGATACGCTGGGAAGCGGCTTTTTGATTTAGGATTTTTAAATTGTATGATTATTTTTCAGTAGGCTGTACAGGCAGGTCGTCAATCAGCAGAATGATAAATTGCATGAGAGCAGTTGTATCCTGATCATTCAGAACACCATCCTGACAGCAATCTGCATTTGCTACTTGAACATCCGAAAATTGTATCAGTGTTGCAAGATATTTGTTCAGGAAGATTGCATCTGCAATATCTACCTTACCATCCAAATTGACATCGCCATAGGATGGAATGGCTGTGTTTGTAGTTGTTGTCTTGGTTGTGGTGGTCTTGCTTGGTTTCGTTGTAGTCGTTGCCTTAGTTGTAGTCGTTGCCTTAGTTGTGGTCGTTGCCTTAGTTGTGGTCGTCTTGCTCGGTTTCGTTGTAGTCGTTACCTTGGTTGTGGTGGTTTTGTTCGGTTTGGTCGTAGTCGTTACCTTGGTTGTGGTGGTTTTGTTCGGTTTGGTCGTAGTCGTTACATTTATTGTAGTCGTCTTGCTCGGTTTCGTTGTAGTTGTTGCATTTGTTGTGGTCGTCTTGCTCGGCTTGGTCGTAGTTGTTGCATTTGTTGTGGTCGTCTTGCTCGGCTTGGTCGTAGTTGTTACATTTGTTGTAGTCGTCTTGCTCGGTTTGGTTGTAGTCGTTGCATTTGTTGTAGTCGTTGCATTTGTTGTAGTCGTTGCCTTAGTTGTGGTTGTCTTGCTTGGCTTGGTCGTAGTTGTTGCCTTAGTTGTGGTCGTCTTACTCGGTTTGGTCGTAGTTGTTACCTTAGTTGTGGTGGTTTTGCTCGGCTTGGTCGTAGTTGTTGCATTTGTTGTAGTCGTCTTACTCGGTTTGGTCGTAGTTGTTGCCTTAGTTGTGGTGGTTTTGTTCGGTTTGGTTGTAGTTGTTGCCTTGCTTGTGGTAGTAGTTGCTTTTGTGGTTGTGGTTGTAGTCGTTGTCGTCTGTGCATTTACGACAACTGTTCCTGTCACTGTATGATAATTGTTTTCATCTTCCGGGGTAAATTTCCATGTTAAAGTATTTTTTCCGGCAACCAGAGCCTTTATCTCGCTGACAAGTTCCACAACACCCTTGGTACTGTTTTCGCTGAGAATCAACTTCAGTTCGCTTACCAGATCGCCTTCTGTATGCGAATCACCGCTTACAGCAACTTCAACAGTTGGGTCAGCTTTTTCCACCAAGAACAGCAATGTCAGGTTTGCGGTACTGCCATTTTCTGCTGTGAATGTAAAAGTCACTTCTCTGCCGTCCTCGTATGCCTTTGCAGGTTTGCCAGAAATTTTACCGTTGTCCAGTTTCATGCCATCCGGCAACGTAGAACCGGTTGCAACCTTGACCGTAACTTCACCTACTACATCGGTATTTTTCACATAATCCCGCAGGTCAATCTTGTTCATGTCCTGACCGTAAACGCATTTGATTGGCGTGGTCGTGGTGGCAACTTGAACCAGAGCAGGAATCACGGTTTCTGAAAGTTCTACTGCCTTAGCGGTTTCCGGATTGGTATCATCTGACAAGAAATACTTTCCACAATGCTTACAAGTCCAGTGTTCCTTGTTTCCGTTTTCGGCATAGGTTGCAGCTTTGGCTTCCACCTTTGTCAGCTTGTGGCTTGCAGGAATCACCGTTTCTGACTGTTCTACTGCCTTAGCGGTTTCCGGATTGGTATAATCTGACAAGAAATATTTCTTGCAGTGTTCACAAGTCCAGTATGCCTTGTTTCCATCCTCGGTACAGGTCGCAGCCTTCGCTGCTGTTTTCTTTAAGATGTGCGATGCATAGGAAACCAAATCCCCTTGTTTACCAAAATCACTTCTTTTCAATGCAGAACCACATCCCAGAGAAATGGTTTGCAAGCTGTCGCAATTATTAAACGCAGAATCTCTAATACTGGTGACACTATCTGGAATTGTGATGCTGATTAAGTCGCTACAATAACCAAACGCACTAGCTCCAATGCTGGTAACGCTATCTGGAATCGTGATGCTGGTTAAGCTGCTGCAATATCTAAACGCAGAATTTCCAATGCTGGTGACACTGTCTGGAATCGTGATGCTGGTTAAGTTTTTGCAATTATTAAACGCATAATTTCTAATGCTGGTAACGCTGTCTGGAATCGTGATGCTGGTTAAGTCCCAGCAACCAGAAAACGCAGACTCTCCAATGCTGGTGACGCTATCTGGAATCGTGATGCTTTTCAAGCCGGTATAAGAAAACGCCTCATATCCAATGCTGGTGACACCATCTGGAATCGTGATGCTGGTTAAGCTTTTGCAATTAAAAAACGTAGAATTTCCAATGCTGGTGACGCTATCTGGAATCGTGATGCTTTTCAAGCCGGTATAAGAAAACGCACCCTTTCCAATACTGGTAACACTGTCTGGAATCGTGATGCTGGTTAAGCTTTTGCAAGCAGAAAACGCTTTCTCTCCAATGCTGGTGACACCATCTTCAATCACTATTTTTTTAACATTCAAGTTCTTGAATACAGGGCTTCGATTGTCATCACTGTTGTAATTTTTCATCGCCCCTGTACCGCTGATGGTCAGCGTGCCGTCGGCGTCCAGTTTCCAGGTCAGGTTGCCTTCGTTCCAGTAAGTATAACCCTTTTCCAAAACGGTATCACAATCTGGACAATAGAGGTCACCAGAATAACCAGGGGCTGTTTCTGTCGGCTCTGCTACACCACGAGTGGTTGCGTTTTTGTGTTTCAGAGCAGGAGTAATCGTTTCCGAAAGTTCCACTGCCTTAGCGGTTTCCGGATTGGTATCATCCGATAAGAAATACTTTCCGCAATGCTCACAAGTCCAGTATTCCTTGTTGCCGCTTTCGGAACAGGTTGCAGCTTTCGCTTCGACCTTTGTCAGCTTATGGCTTGCAGAAATCACGGTTTCCGAAAGTTCCACTGCCTTAGCGGTTTCTGGATTGGTATCATCTGACAAGAAATATTTTCCGCAGTGTTCACAAGTCCAGTATTCCTTGTTGCCGTTTTCGGTGCAGGTCGCAGCTTTCGCTTCCACCTTTGTCAGCTTGTGGCTTGCAGAAATCACGGTTTCTGACTGTTCCACTGCCTTAGCGGTTTCCGGATTGGTATCATCGGATAAGAAATACTTTCCGCAGTGTTCACAAGTCCAATATTCCTTGTTTCCATCCTCGGTACAGGTTGGAGCTTTCTCTTCTTTCACCTTTGTCAGTTTGTGACTTGCAGGAATGATGGTTTCTGACTGTTCCACCGCCTTAGCGGTTTCCGGGTTGGTATCATCTGACAAGAAATACTTTCCGCAGTGTTCACAAGTCCAGTGTTCGATGTTTCCGTCTTCGGTACAGGTCGCATCTTTCGCTGCTGTTTTGGTTAAGAGATGTTGATTGGTATAAGAAACCAAATTCGCTTGGCCGCCGAAATCACTTTTTTTCAATGCAGAACCGCAGCTCAGAGAAATGGTTTTCAAGCTGCTGCAACTATAAAACGCCATAGCTCCAATGCTGGTGACACTGTCTGGAATCGTGATGCTGGTTAAGGGACAACCATGAAATGCCCAATTTCCAATGCTGGTGATATTGTTTGAAAGCGTAATACTGCTTAACTTGTTACACAATTCAAACGCAGAATCTCCAATGCTGGTGACACTGTCTGGAATCGTAATGCTGGTTAAATTATTACAATTATTAAACGCAGCAAGTTCAATGCTAGTGACGCTATCTGGAATTGTGATGCTGGTTAAGCTTTTGCAATTATAAAACGCAAAATTTCCAATACTGGTGACACCATCTTTAATCACAACTTTTTTTACGCTGCCTTTCTTCTGGTTTGCAGGGCTTGGATTGTTATTATAGTCATAATCTTTCATCGTCCCTGTACCGCTGATGGTCAGCGTGCCGTCGGCGTCCAGCTTCCAGGTCAGGTTGCCTTCGTTCCAGTAAGTATATCCTTTTTCAAAAACGGTATCGCAGTCTGGACAATAGCGGTCGCCGGAATAGCCGGGTTTTGTTCCATTCGGTTCTACTGCACCACGAGTGGTTGCGTTTTTGTGTTTCAGAGCAGGAATCACCGTTTCTGCCTGTTCCACTGCCTTAGCGGTTTCCGGATTGGTATCATTTGACAAGAAATACTTCTTGCAGTGTTCGCAAGTCCAGTATTCCTTGTTTCCATCTTCGGTACAAGTTGCGGCTTTCGCTGCTGTTTTGATTAGAGCATGTTGATTGGTATAAGAAACCAAATCCGCTTGCTTGCCGAAATCACTTTTCTTCAATGCAGAACCGCAGCTCAGAGAAATGGTTTGCAAGCTGGTGCATTTTTGAAATACTTCTGTTCCAATACTAGTGACGCTGTCTGGAATCGTGATGCTGGTTAAACTACTGCAATTAGAAAGTGCACGATTTCCAATGCTGATAACGCTGTCTGGAATCGTGATGCTGGTTAAGTGCCAGCAAGAAGAAAATGCAAGATTTCCAATGCTGGTAACGCTATCTGGAATCGTGATGCTGGTTAAACTTGTGCAACTAACAAACGCACGATTTCCAATGCTGGTAACGCTATCTGGAATCGTGATGCTGGTTAAGTGCCCGCAAAAAGAAAACACAGAATCTCCAATACTGGTAACGCTGTCTGGAATCGTGATGCTGGTTAAGTTATTGCAAGAACGAAACGCATGATCTCCAATACTGGTGACACCATCTTCAATCACTACTTTTTTAACATTCGAGTTTTTGCATACAGGGCTTCGATTGCCTTCAGAACTACTATAATCTTTCATTGCTCCTGTACCGCTGATGGTCAGCGTGCCGTCGGCGTCCAGTGTCCAGGTCAGGTTGTCTTCGTTCCAGTAAGTATAGCCCTTTTCAAAAACGGTATCACAATCCGGACAATAGCGGTCGCCGGAATAGCCGGGATTTGTTCCATTCGGTTCTACTGCATCACGAGTGGTTGCGTTTTTGTGTTTCAGAGCAGGAATGATAAATTCTGACTGTTCCACTGCCTTAGCGGTTTCTGGGTTGGCATCATCTGACAAGAAATACTTCTTGCAGTGTTCGCAAGTCCAGTATTCCTTGTTGCCGTTTTCAGCACAGGTTACAGCTTTCGCATCCACCTTTGTCAGCTTGTGGCTTGCAGGAATCACGGTTTCTGACTGTTCCACTGCCTTTGCCGTTTCCGGATTGGTATCATTTGACAAGAAATACTTTCCGCAGTGTTCACAAGTCCAGTATTCCTTGTTTCCATCCTCGGCACAGGTTTTAGCTTTCGCTGCTGTTTTCTTTAAGATGTGTGATGCATAGGAAACCAAATCTGCTTTATCACCAAAATCACTTCTCTTCAATGTGGATTTGCAACTTAGAGAAATGGTTTGCAAGCTGCTGCAATTCTTAAACGCATCCTTTCCAATGCTGGTGACGCTATCTGGAATCTTGATGCTGGTCAAGCTGGTGCAATCTTTAAATGCATAAATTTCAATGCTGGTGATACTATTTGGAAGAACGATATTTGTTAATTTATTACACCATATAAATGCACTTCTTCCGATACTTTTCACACCATCCTGAAGTGTTACATCCGTTAAATTATTACAACTATAAAATGCACCTTCTCCAATGCTTTCGACATTCCCTGGAATTGTGATACTGGTTAAGTTGTCACAATTCTCAAATGCATAATCTCCAATGCTGGTCACACCCTCTTCAATCACAATGCTGGTGACACTTAAATTTAAGCGTGCAGGGCTTTTATTATTATTACCATAAATATAATTTTTCATTGCACCCGTACCGCTGATGGTCATTGTGCCGTCGGCGTCCAGTTTCCAGGTCAGGTTGTCTTCGTTCCAGTAGGTATATCCTTTTTCAAAAACGGTATCGCAGTCCGGACAATAGCGGTCGCCGGAATAGCCTGGTTCTGTTTCTGTCGGCTCGAATGCACCACGTGTGGTTGCGTTTTTGTGTTTCAAAGCAGGAATCACCGTTTCCGAAAGTTCCACTGCCGTTGCCGTTGCCGGATTGGTATCATCCGATAAGAAATACTTTCCGCAGTGTTCGCAAGTCCAATATTCCTTGTTTCCATCCTCGGTACAGGTTGGAGCTTTCTCTTCTTTCACCTTTGTCAGTTTGTGACTTGCAGGAATGATGGTTTCTGACTGTTTCACTGCCTTTGCGGTTTCTGGATTGGTATCATCCGATAAGAAATACTTCTTGCAGTGTTCGCAAGTCCAGTATTCCTTGTTTCCGTCTTCGGTGCAGGTTGCAGCTTTGGCTTCTGTTTTGGTTAAGAGATGTTGATTGGTATAAGAAACCAAATTCGCTTGGCCGCCGAAATCACTTTTTTTCAATGCAGAACCGCAGCTCAGAGAAATGGTTTTCAAGCTGCTGCAACTATAAAACGCCATAGCTCCAATGCTGGTGACACTGTCTGGAATCGTGATACCGGTTAAGCTGCTGCAACCATTAAACGCATAAGTCCCAATGCTGGTGATATTGTTTGAAAGCGTAATACTGCTTAACTTGTTACAAAATTCAAACGCAGAATTTCCAATGCTGGTAACGCTATCTGGAATCGTGATGCTTGTTAAACTGCTGCAATTATAAAACACAGTATTTCCAATACTAATGATACTATCTGGAATCGTGATGCTTTTCAAGTCGGTGTAACAAAATGCATAATTTCCAATACTAATAACACTATCTGGAATCGTGATAGTGGTCAAGCTTTTGCAATAATAAAACGCCCAATCTCCAATACTGGTGACACCATCTTCAATCACAACTTTTTTAACCTTCGAGTTGTTGTATACAGGACTTAAATTGTCAATACTGTTGTAATTTTTCATCGCCCCTGTGCCGCTGATGGTCAGCGTGCCGTCGGCGTCCAGTTTCCAGGTCAGGTTGTCTTCGTTCCACACCTGCGGTTCAGTCGTCGTTTCTGCACTTGCTGAAATTTCCAACCGGATATTTTGCAGGGTGTCGTTTGGGAAATACGTCAGCGTTGCCGCCGCCATGACGATTGCCGATGAGAGGGCAGCCAGTCGTTTCCATTGTTTCATGAGAATATACCTCCTTTTATTTCAAATATATCATGCGTTTTTTGCAATTTTATTATAACATATTTGCATAACATTTGTCAAGAAAAAAGGAGATGATTTTTTTATTTTTTAAAAGTTGGAACGAAACGATATAAAATCAGTATCTTTTGTCGTTTCATTCCATGTTTTTACCGGAAGGATTTTTCATCGCCGTACACATCAATGTCATAAGCGTGAAATAAATGCAGCCGCAGTGCCACCGGAATGTTGGAAAACAGATTGCCTTATGACAAGTTGTTGTAATTGCACCAACTGTATGGTATAATAATGGTATATAGAAATAGCAAAAATCCAACAGTGAATATGAGGTGAACGACATGGAACGATATTTCAATATTACTGGCTGCTGCAATCCACAGGAACACTACATGGTGAATTTGGACAGCCGTCTTGCACAAATCAAAAAAATGGTGGATAGAGGACAGTATTTCTGTATCAATCGAGGACGGCAGTACGGGAAAACAACATTGTTAGATGCATTGCAAAGCTATCTGCAAAATGACTATACTGTGATTTCTATGGATTTTCAGGCACAAATGAGTGCTGCAACATTTGAAAATGAACGAACTTTTTCAAAGGCTTTCATAGATGCTTTTATAGAAATTGCAATGTTTTCCGATGAAACCGCATTGATGGAAATTGCGAAGAGAGAACTAACTTCCGTTACAAATTTGGTGGAGTTGTTCCGCAAGCTTAGTGTTGTTTGTAAATTGAACGATAAAAAGATTGTGCTGATGATTGACGAAGTAGACAGTGCCAGCAATAATCAGGTGTTTCTGGACTTTTTGTCGCAGCTCAGAGGTTACTATCTCATTCGAAACAAACGCCCAACCTTTCAATCCGTGATTCTGGCAGGTGTTCATGATATCCGAAATCTTCGCCAGAAGATACGACCAGATGCAGAACACAAGCACAACAGCCCATGGAATATTGCATCAAATTTTGATATCGACATGAGTTTTAGCGTGAGCGACATTGCTGGAATGCTCATGGAATACGAGAATGACCATCATACTGGCATGAACATTGCAAAACTGTCCCAACTGATTTATGACTATACTTCTGGTTATCCGGTATTAGTGTCATCTATTTGTAAGTACATGGATGAGAATCAAAGTTGGAATGATCTATCTTTTGAAAATGCTGTTAAATATCTTGTGAAAGAGAAAAATCCACTGGTAGAATCATTAATCAATAAGTTAGAAGATGACAAAAATCTAAGAAATCTGTTATACAACGTTCTGTTTTTAGGACAGAAAATCTCCTATAATATTGATAATACTGTGATTGAAAATGCTGCGATGTATGGCTTTATTTCTAACACGAACGACTGTGTTTCTGTCGCAAATCGTATCTTTGAAACGAGAATTTATAACTGGTTTATTTCGCAGGAAGCAACTGATAACCAGATGTATTCCGAGGGCGTCAATGACAAAAACCAGTTTATTCAAGATGGTCAGTTGAATATGGAAAAGATTCTGAAAAAGTTCATCCTCCACTTCAATGACATCTACGGCAGCCAGCCAGATAAATTCAAGGAAGAAGACGGCAGAAAACTGTTCTTGCTGTATCTTCGCCCCATTATCAATGGTACAGGCAACTACTATATTGAAGCACAGACGCGTGACCAGAAACGAACCGATGTCATTGTAGACTATCTGGGAAAGCAGTATATCATAGAGCTGAAAATTTGGCGTGGCGAAGAATACAACACAGAGGGAGAAAAGCAAATTGCCGAATATCTAAATTATTATCACCTTGAGAAAGGTTATCTGCTCAGTTTCAACTTCAATAAGAATAAGGAATCGGGTATGAAAACCATTCAGGTGTATGGGAAAACAGTGATTGAAGCGGTGGTGTAGTGGATTACTATTACTGAAATTGTCAATCACACTTGACACATTTCCCACGGCAACCGCATTTACTTTTGAGGAAAAAACAACAAAAATTCTTTCCACATAGAAAAAAGCCGCCTCCCTGTATCTTGTAGATACACAGGGAAGCGGCTTTTGATTTAGAATGTACAGTTATTCTTGATTAGGCTGTACAGGCAGGGCATCAATCAGCAGAATAATAAATTGCATGAGAGCAGTTGTATCCTGATCATCCAGAACACCATCCTGATAGCAATCCGCATTTGCTACTTGAGCATCCGAAAATTGTATCAGCGTTGCAAGATATTTGTTCAAGAATACTGCATCTAAGATATCTACCTTACCATCCAAATTGACATCGCCATAGGATGGAATGGCTGTGTTTGTAGTTGTTGTAATCGTTGTAGTTGTTGCCTTAGTTGTGGTGGTTTTGTTCGGTTTTGTCGTAGTCGTTGCATTTGTTGTGGTGGTTTTGTTCGGTTTCGTTGTAGTTGTTGCATTTGTTGTGGTCGTCTTGCTCGGTTTGGTCGTAGTCGTTGCTTCAGTTGTGGTCGTCTTGCTTGGTTTCGTTGTAGTCGTTGCATTTGTTGTGGTCGTCTTGTTCGGTTTGGTTGTCGTCGTTGCTTTCGTTGTGGTCGTCTTGCTTGGTTTGGTTGTCATCGTTGCATTTGTTGTGGTGGTCTTGCTCGGCTTTGTCGTAGTCGTTACCTTGGTTGTAGTCGTCTTGCTCGGTTTCGTTGTAGTTGTTGCCTTGGTTGTAGTTGTCTTGTTTGGTTTTGTTGTAGTCGTTACCTTTGTTGTGGTCGTCTTGCTCGGTTTAGTCGTAGTTGTTGCCTTGGTTGTTGTAGTGGTTGTAATCGTGGTTGTCGTTGTTGTAACTGGTGCATTTATGATGAATACCAGATTCATTTCCTTTGTTGAGTCGTTCTCCGCAGTCAAAACAATCGTTGTTTTCACAGTTGCAGCTTTTTTCGGTGTGCCGGAAAGTATGCCATCTTCTGTCAGTTTCAATCCATCCGGCAATTTGCTGTCTGCATCCAACTGGAACTGCACCGGTTTCAAATCCGCAAAATTTTTGAGATACGCAGTCAAATCCAGCGTCATTTTCTTCTGACAAGTCAGCTGAATGGTATCGATTTCAGAAAGTTCGATTTCGACTGGTACTCTCTTTACAGTCATTTTTGTGTTGCCAGTCAGTGTATAATTGGGTTTTTCAATCTGCTTTCCATTCACAAAATACTGATACGTATACGCTTTATCCGGAGAAGTTTCCAACGCAATTGTATCCCCTGCATTGTGGTAAGTTTTGTTGGTAGTTGCATCTTCACCAAAACTTTCATCATAAATCCTTTCAAGCTGCATCACTACTTTGGACTTCTGATTCAGAGTCGGGTATTTTTCCTTCGCAAGGTTTTGATAAAAAGCACGAACAGACTGGTCGCCATTCAGCAGATAGGTCACTTCACCGCTGGCAAATTGTTTCGTTGTTTTGCCTTCTACGTTTTTCACAACCGCAGACGATTCGTTTTGAGTAATCGCATCCTTATCGCATATGTTGCAATCATAGTAACTATTTTCGATTTGCCCTTCATTATGATTACAAATATTGTTATTTACATCAGCACCGCTGACCTGCCCAACATGATAACAATTTTCAATACGACCAGAGGAATCATTAATATTACAGATGCCACTTGCATAGCTTTTTTCGTCATTTTCATCAATAATGGTGCTATCCGTCATCACAGTAATATCGCTGTTATTATTATAGCAATCTTTAATGCTGCCTGCATTCATGTTGCATATACCAACTACTAACCCAAATCCACGAATCACACCTGTATTATAGCAGTTTTCAATGCTTCCGTTATCTGAATTTATTGCACAAATTCCACTGGCACCATATCCTAAAATTGTTCCTGCATTGTAGCAATTGACGATTTGCCCATTATTTATTGCACAAATACCAGCAGCCACGCCACTCACAATCAATTGTCCATCAATTTTCGCGTAATAATAATTGAAATAGGAATCTTCCAGACCAACATTTTGAATGATTCCTGCTGAAAAGCCAAATAAACTGGCACACATAACATCACTCTCATTGGAATCATTAGAGAAGTACAGTCCACTGATGGTGTGTCCCTGTCCGTCAAATATACCTTTGAAAATATTTTCAGTGTCATCATCGCCAATCGAACGCCACATTCTTAAAGTGTCAGGGTCTGCTCCAAGAGAACCATCTGCTGCAAGAACGGTTTCATTTACAACAATGTCCGTAGTGAGAACAGCATTTAAAGAGGTGTCACCGCTGTTCACTTGCTCTGCAAACCAATACAGCTGACCAGCGTTAGAAATCTCATATTTTTCGATTTCTTCGTTATAGTTTGCTGGCTGATAATGGGTATCATCATTTTCGCAGAAACCATTTTCGTTATAGCTATGTTTGAGGGCAGGAATGATAACATTATCAACTGTCTTTTTGCCGGCTTCATCTGTGAATGTTTTCTTGCAGACATCGCACTGCCAGTATTCGATGTTGCCGTCTTCCGTGCAGGTCGCAGCTTTCGCTTCCACCTTTGTCAGCTTGTGGCTTG
>OBVY01001656.1_pt1 | contig 11963 bp, 10 predicted proteins | sample 1538051 | NCBI WGS metagenome assembly OBVY01 (sample SAMEA2580017, study PRJEB22360) | human gut metagenome | biome: human gut; feature: human-associated habitat; material: faeces | place: Denmark | collected 2008/2010 | reverse complement strand
TTGTCCAGTTCATTCAGCACGATATTGGCAAGCAACGGTGAAATGATACCGCCTTGCGGAGTGCCTTTGTCTGGAATGAGTGTAGTGCCGTCTGGCATTCTAATCGGTGCTTTCAGAATCCGCTTGATAATAAAAATCAACTGCTTGTCGTGTATTCCCATTGCCCATATTTGCCGCATTAGCTTGCTGTGATTTACGTTGTCGAAAAATCCTTTTATATCAAACTCAATCACATAATGCAGGTTCATGCGTTGAAGCATGGTGTAAGTTTTCTGCACGGCGTGTTCCACGGAACGGTTCGGGCGAAAGCCGTAACTGTTGTCGCTGAATTTCGCTTCGCAGATTGGCTCTATGACCTGTTTGATACATTGCTGTACCAGCCTGTCCCAGATACAGGGAATACCTAACGGTCTGGTTTTTCCGTTTGGTTTCGGAATGTCTTTGCGTCTTACCGGCTTTGGGCGGTATCCGTGCTGACTTCCTGTGACAATAAACCTCACTTTCTCTGCAACTGTTTCGGGCGGTAAACACCCGATGTCACTGATGTTTTTGTTGTCTGTTCCTGCTGTGTAGCTTCCTCCGTTTGCTTTGATGTTCCGATATGCCAGAAGAATGTTGTCCCGGCTCAGAATTAAATCCATAAGGTCGGTAAAATTTTCTCCCTCCAAACTTCGATGATAGAGTTCATCAAAAACTGGCTGCATACCGTAATACTCGGCATGACGTAAGTCATCTACACATAGAGTTTTGTTTTTCTTTGGCATAAGGCATCACCTCCTTTTTGCGAAAGTGACCCTTTTGGTCTTACTCGAATCCTTATGTTGGATTGAATAATGCCTGCTTATCTCAACCGACTTGTGGCCATTCCTCCGTAGCTCACATAACGCAAGCACATCATAGGTTCGACCACTACTTTTCAGCAGCAGTTCGTCTGCTTATTGTTTTTCGTCAGACTATTCCTTGCGGAATCTGCTGCCTTTCCTCGTTCCGATAGTTCTATCTGTTCATACATACCCGTAGGTTCCTGCTATAGACCTGTCGGCTTGCCTGTGCCTGTAACACAGCATGGTCGTTCGTAGGATCAATTTCTACTAAACCACACCGACTGCGCATTAACGCACCCACACATTTCTGCGTGGTCTTCTTTTAGACCTGTACATTCGCAGGTTCGTCAGTCCGCCCGCCAAAGCGAACATTCTAACCATAGGTATCTTATAGACTCTCGGCTTATAGGTAACACAGTCTGCCTCCAGACCGCTTTCGACCACTTTAGGCAGTGGTTACGGTTACTCTCAGCCTTTGTCATGGGGCTTCGTACACCAGCCATTACAGCTAATGCACGCCCATCAAGGGTAGGCGTTTCAGGGCGTTACCCCGTCATTCCACCTATCAGACTACCAGTTCTCCGAACAACGGAAAACCGTTGCTCGTGCGCAGACTTTTTACCGTCTGCGAACGAGTCGCACTCACCCAGAAATCGTCACCGGCTTTGCCCTCGCCCTTGGTGTTGGCGATCAGCGTCGTGACCAGCTTCAAAATGTCCTTTTCCGAGTGGATGTAGGCGAACGGGTTGTAGTGCATGGACTTCTTAAAGTTCAGGGAATTGAGAATCTTGATCTGATACCCGTTCTTTTGCAACGCATGGCCGCAGGAAACCACGATGTCCCCTTTGGGATCGGTGACGACGAAGCTGGTGGGATAGGTTTTTGAGGTGCATTGGAGCAGATTGGGCTTCAACCAAAAGCGGGTCTTGCCCGAACCGCTGCCGCCGACGATCAGGACATTTTTGTTCCGCGCCGTTTTTGGGTCTTTGGGGCGGCTGTTCATCGTCAGCCGCTCCGTCTGCGTGAGAATGATGTTGTTCTCAAATGCGGGATCGACGTAGGGCTTGATGTCCTCGGCGGTTCCCCAACGGGCGCTGCCGTACTCCAGATTTTTGCGAAATTTCTTGGCGTTTTTGCCCTTGATATAGACCGCCAGCCGAATGGCGATGGCGGCGGCAACGCCCACGCACAGGTCAATGGGATGAAAGCTGGGGACAAGGGAGTGGAACGCCGTGTTCAGACCGGTCATAATGTTCAGCAGCTTCGTGGAAGCGTCCGAACCGGGAGCCAGCCGCACCGCCTCGCTGACCTTGGTGGCCAGCAGCGCGATGAACACATACGGAATATTGGGAAGGATGAGCTTTTTGACGTTGACTTGCTTCATCGTTCCAGCTCCTTCCGCTTTGTCCTGTCCACCACAGCCGCCTGAATGAGCGACTTGAAGTGTTGCAGCTTTTCCAGCACCGAGGGGCGTTCCGCCTTTCTGACCTGTTTGGCAGTGTATTCCTTGAACGCGGCGGTCATGGCGTCAGCGTCCGGCGCTTTGAAGAACACCATGTATCGCTTTTCGCCCTTGACCTTGAATGGAGCGAAGTCAATGCCATACTTCCGGGCGATCCGGTTGAATGAGCCGATATTCTGATCGGTGACTTCGATGCTCTGCAATCCCTTATCCTTGGCGGCGAGCTGCTTGACGGTCATTTTTCCGTGGGGATTGGCCTTGCTGTACTGATGCTTCTGATGGTCGCTTTTTAGCTGCTCCAGCAGCTTGGCAACGGCCTTACGAAATTCCTGTTCACCCAGCTTCCCACAGGAGATCATCAGGGATACGATTCTCTGTTCAACTTCTTCCTGCATGACTTATCACGCTCCTTTCCTCCGATTTGCAGGGAGAATGGTGTCCTCATTCAGCTCACCGCTTTGACTGAGCTTTTTCATCCGCTGCGCCTGCGAGAGTGAGGGGGTGGCCTGTTCGCTGTCGATGGTTTCCAGAAGCAAGCCCTGCTCCTTGGGTGTCAGCGCCGCGATCTGATACGCCGGACTGAGGGCGATTTTCTTTTCGTCCACCATCTGCTGAAGCTCCGGGACTAACTGCGTCAGGGCGATGTAGTTGCGGATGGTATCTCCGCTCACACCGGCATCCTGACCAACTTCATCATCACTGCGGAACTTCGCCGAATTTTTCGGCGAAGTCAGATCCGTCCGCGCGCCCTGCCGCTTGATGGCCTCCATCTTCATCTTGTAGGCTTTGGCGCGTTCGGAGGGGAGAATGTTCTCACGCTGAAGGTTGCTGTCCACCATGATGATGGTGGCAGCGTCCCGGTCAATGTCACGGACAATGACGGGCATGGTGGCCAGCCCAGCTAACTCGCAGGCGTGTTTGCGGCGGTGGCCTGCAATCAGCTCATAACCGCCGTCCTCCCGTGGCCGTGCCAGCGCGGGGACGAGGACGCCGTACTCCTTGACGCTTTCGGCGGTTTCCTGCATGGACGCATCCTCCCGCACCTGAAAGGGGTGATCCGGGAACGGGTGCAGCTCAGAGAGCGAAATCTGAACAACTACTTCCTGCTGCGGTTTCGGCTTTTTGGATGGCGCGGGCTTTTTGCCCGGTTCCTTCTGCACGGTTTTTTCAGGCATTGTGTTCCTCCTGTCGGCATCTGATTTTGGGTACAAAAAAAGGACATTTCTTCTTTTCAGAGGAAATGTCCTGATTTTTTGGACGGGCTGACAGCCCGCCCAAACGGTATTTTTTTGTCGTTACTATAACACCCCCTACGAAATAACTACTTCGCGGCTCGATTTTTCGGTTTGGAAAAGGATGAAAAACCTTGCCAGATAACCGAAAACCCTTGATATACGGGGCTTTTCCGGTTTGTCGTAATTATACCGTAAGGGCACTCCTGCGCCAGCTTGCTTTTGGCAAACAATGTTCCGATGAAGCAGATTCAAGAGTGGCTGGGTCACAGCGACTTCTCTACCACAGCGAATATTTATTCGCATCTGGACTACTCGTCAAAGGTTTCTTCGGCAGAAGCCATGCTGAACGGCCTCGGAATGGGTTCAAATCCGCAAAATGGGGCTTGAATGAGTATGACTTTTCTCCTAAACTTTCGATTTTCTCTTCTGTTTTCTCGTTGCTAAATTTCTCGATTTCATTTTCTGCATAAAAAAACGGCACAAAATGCTAAAAATAGCACGTTGTACCGTTGATTGGCGGAGCATCAGAGATTTGAACTCTGGCGGCGCTACAAACGCCCTATCGCATTTCGAGTGCGACCCCTTCGACCTCTTGGGTAATGCTCCTTATGTTAATCTCCAAAAATCTTTCCCGGAAAAAGGAGAGAAAAGTAGGAGAGAACAGCAAATATTAAGTTGTAGAAAATGTGCAGATTTCAACGATAATACAATGGAAAATCAAGAGGAGTTTCCAAAATGCCGACTTGATTTCGAGTCATTTCCCCCTTGTGATTTTTGGTGGAAATTAAGCGAAGATGGAAGTACACAACGGAAGCCCAAAAGCTGCGGTATACTGCGGATTTTGGCTTCCGTTTTTCATTTTTATTTGAACCCACAGGGCTTTCCGAGTTCTTCCCATTTTTGCCCCGAATTATGACCGGAGGATAGAACAAGGATAGAACTGGACGCCAGATTGGGGGTATTCACACCCATACCATTTCACGAAAACGCAAATCACCATTTTGATTAGACAACTTGATCTTATTTGAACCCACTTCAAAATCCAATATTTTACACACCAGTGAAGTACCTCACCTACCAATGACAGATGAACAAGAAAGTGAGTGCTGCACATGGATTTGACTAAGTATTACCCCGACATCGTCGCAAAGTATCCCGCCTATGTAACCAAACGGGAACTATGCGAGATCTGCCACATCTGTCCCAAGACCGCCTACAATTTGGAGCAACAAGGTGAGATTCCCTACACCATTGAGCAAAACCACCTGATCCGTAGCCACAAAATCAAGCTGACGGACATTCTTGCCTATCTCTATCGGCGTGAGTGCAGACAAGAAGCAGACAGTCCCTATATCTGTGCTATGAGAACATTCTATGACGAACACCTCTCTCCCTACTCAGACCTGCTTTCCGTAAAGGATATTCAGCAGATTACAGGCTTTTCGTCCTCGGCAATCGTGCGGTGGATCAGTACAGGGATTCTGAAGGCTTTCCAGCCCGGAAAGCAGTACACCGTCCCAAAGGATTTTATGCTGGACTTTCTGATAAGCCCATATTACCGCCGTATCCGCCGAAAGACCCCTCTCCAAAAGGAATTGATGGATACATTTGAGCGTCTGTGGCAGGAAAAAGGAGGCGAGTGATGTGGCACAGGTATCCAAGTATCGCTATTTGCTGAATCAGTACCCAGAAACAGTCCAAAAAGAGCAATTCCGCATTATCTGTCATATCAGCAAACGCACAGCTCGTTATCTGCTGCAATCCGGTCTGCTTCCCTGCGTACAGAGTGGGAAAAAGACCCGGAATTACACCATAAAGATGAAAGACATAGTTCGCTACCTTGAGCGCAGGGAAATCCACCCCGAAAAATACAAACTTCCCCCCGGCTCATATAGCGGGACATACGCAGTCAAGCCCCTGCTTCCCGAATCTGTGACAACGGAGGAACTGCGAAAATACTACATGGAGAGTTTCCGGGACATTCCCGACATAGTTTCCACGAGAGAGGCCGCGGAATTAACAGGCGCCACGGCATCTACGGTCGCAAAATGGATCAGAACGAAAAAGCTAAAAGCTCTTTCACATGGTCCGGCATTTATCATCCCGAAGGTCAATCTGATCGACTTTATGGCCAGTGACGCATACTTGAACAAACGCTTGAAATCACAAAAATTCCACGAAAAAATAGGAGGTTTTCTATCATGGAAAGCGGGAAAATCATTGTTGTAGCCAACCAGAAAGGTGGGGTAGCCAAGACCAGCACGGTCCGAAATCTGTCCTACGCGCTGGCCGAGATGGGCAAGAAGGTCTTGGTAGTTGACTTTGACCCCCAGTATAACCTCACCACCAGTTTCGGTGTCCTGCCGACCCAGGCGCCCTATAATACCGGGACTCTTATCACCAATCTGCTTCTGGACGAATCTCTGCCGGATACCAACGAGTTCATCCAGAAAATCGGCTCTGTGGACTTGATCCCTTCCAGCCGATCTCTCACCGTTGCGGAGGCAAATCTGCTGATGACGCCGGACAGCAATGACTACCTGGCTGCTCTGCTGAATCCTCTGCGGCTGTCCTACGATTACATTATCGTGGACACCAACCCCTCTCTTGGCTCGTTGACCATCAACGCTTTAACGGCTGCCGACGAGGTAATCATCCCGATTGACCCGGAACTGTTCGCTCTGACCGGTTTGCAGGCGTTGGTGGACACCATCAAGAAAATCAAGCGGAAATTAAATCCCAGCATTGAGATCGGCGGTATCCTGTTCACCAAATGCAACAAGCGGACGAACCTGTATCGCCGTACATACGGTCAGGTCACAAAGGCGTTCCAATCGCTCCCCATCTTCAACTGTCAGATTCCCTACACGGTCAAGGTGGGGGACGCAAACAGCTACGGAATGAGCGTCATGGAACTGGAGCAGGCAAACCCCGCCTCTCTTGCCTATCTGGAACTTGCAAAGGAGGTGCTGGCAAATGCCTAAAATCAATCCGCGCATCAAGTCCATTGACGATCTTCTGGGCTTGGATGCCGCAGAAGAAAGACCTATTGAACCCACCCCTTCCGTATCCTTGCCGACCAAGAACACCATCATCACCCTTCCCCCGCAGGCTATTCGTGCTTTCCGAGGCCATCCGTTCCGGCTGTATGAGGGCGACCGGCTCAATGATCTGGTAGAAAGCATTTCGGAACATGGGGTCCTGACTCCCGCCATCATCCGCAAGATCGAACGGGATGAAGATGGCTTTGAGTATGAAATGGACTGCGAGATGGTGCAGGATAAGGTGCAAAGGGCGGCGCATAGGCGGGAAAACCCGCCCCGTGAAAGAATACATCGCCGCGCCTATTGACTTTTCTTTCTTTCTCATCTAAAATGAAAAGAAAGAAGCGAAAGGAAAGGAGCAGCGCGATGCTGTCTTTTGAAAATCAAAACATCGAATTCAAGCAGGCGTATGTCCCCGACATCCGAAAAGAAGTGATGGGCTTTGCCAATGCAGAGGGCGGAACGGTTTACATCGGCGTTCGCAAGGACGGGGCGGTTGTTGGGGTGGACGACCCCGACGGCGTGATGCTGCAGGTCGTGAATTCGCTGAAAGATTCTTTGTCCCCGGATGTGATGCCGTTTGTCAAGGTAAGCACGGTGGAAATGGAAGGAAAGCAGGTTGTAGAAATTGACGTGACGACCGGCACCAATCGTCCCTATTATCTCCGCGAAAAAGGGCTGAAACCCAGCGGCGTGTATGTCCGCAAGGGAAGCTCCACGCAGCCCATGACTGAGGAGGGGATTCGGGAAATGCTTTTGCAGAACAGCGGAAGATCCTATGAATCCGGCCGCAGCATGAATCAGAACCTCACATTCCAAACATTTTTGGAGGAGATGCGCAAGCGCTCCATTGAAATCGGAACAGCACAGATGAAAACGCTAAAGCTCATCGGCGAGGATGGACTGTACACAAATCTGGCCTTGCTGCTCTCGGATCAGTGCGAGACCACCACAAAAATCGCGCTCTTTCAGGGCACGGATAAAGAACTGTTCCGCGACCGGAAGGAGTTTACCGGCTCTATCCTGAAGCAGCTGGAGGACGCTTACCAATTCGTTGACCTTTTCAACAAAACCAAGGCGACTTTTTCCGGGCTGAACCGAACCGATTGCAAGGATTATCCGGACGTGGCCGTCAGAGAGGCGCTGCTGAACAGCATGGTTCACAGAGATTACTCTTTCAGCGGCAGCAATCTGATCAACCTGTATGAGGACAGAATTGAATTTGTTTCCCTTGGCGGTCTTGTACCCGGTCTGGAGCTGAAATCTATTTTTCTTGGCGTTTCGCAGTCCAGAAACCCGAATCTTGCCGCTGTTTTTTACCGTATGCGTTTGATTGAAAGCTACGGCACAGGGATCGGAAAGATTGAGCGTGCCTACAAATCCTGCCCGATGCAGCCGGAGTTTGAAACGGCAAAGGGTGTTTTCCGCGTGACACTTCCGAACCGCAATGAAGTGCAGGAAACAGGCGGCAAAGCGCAGCCCGGCGAGGGACGCAGCACATCCTTAAACGACCAAAGGCAGCGCCTTGTCCAATACGCGAAGGAAAACGGCAGCATTACACGGAAACAAGCCGAAACACTGCTTGGCGCCGGAACCACAAAAGCATATCGTTTGCTGAAAGAGCTCTGCGATGCAGGCGAACTGATACAAAAGGGCAACGGAAAACAGAGCTGCTATGTCATTCCATGAACAATAGACAAACAGGGGGCATCCCGACGAAAGTCAGGATGCCCCCTGTGTTTGAAATTATGATTTTGGCAAAATTTCTAAAAATAGCGCAATTACAAGAAATTGCCTATCGGGAAGTTGCTTTATTTGGGAATGTCCTCCGGCGTAATACCGTCCCCTGTGTACTCCGTAGATGCAATAGAGGACAAAACGCAAATCAGCAGGCAGCGATTTTCAGGGGGACAGTAAGCGTTTATCTTTTTATGCCGAAAAAACCGCACAGGAGGCAGAGAGCCTGCAGGGCAAGGCGCTGGATACAGGACGAATCAGCTATCGTCGATTCAGGAAAAGCGCCGGCGTATGCCAACCGCGCACGCCGCCCAGCCCGCTGAAACAGAGGATGTCCCTTTGGCGCAGAGCGCCGACCGGCGAGAAATCAGCAGGCGCCAGCGCTTTCGGCAAAGGGCGCTGGATAAGCGGGAGATCAAAACGTCCGATTCCTACCTTCGCTTTTTCCTGTGATCGCTGTGGCCGCTGTGGCCGTGAACGAGAAGACGTTCTGCTCAATCCGGCGGATCTGTTCCGCATTGCAAAGTTTCTGAATCAGACACCCTCTCAGGTTGTAGAACACTATTGCGAGTGCTGCATCGGTCCGGATTCCGGACTGCCCCTCATCCGCTTGAAACCAAAAGCCTACCGCAACACCTGCCCATTTCTGGGATCCGAATGCTGCTGGGAGCCTAAGTCTTGATAATCCCCATTACTTGCCATACATTCCTCACAGCTCTTCTATCAAGAAAAATTTTTCGATTGATTCTGTCATGATTCCTAGATAAAAAAGCAACCACACGATTGGCTTTTGCCCAACCGTGTGGTTACGTAAATAATAAACTTTACCTGTAACTCAAGACAGCGCCTGCACCTCGAAAGGCGCCAGGGTCAGGCCCCGGACGGTGACAGCATTCTCGTTGTGGTTGAGCACAAAACGCACCGTGCGCTCGCTGCTGCTGCGGGTGACCAGTTCCACCCCTTCGGGCAGATGCTCCACCGTCAGGCCGGCCCAGGTCATGGCTTCGCCCAGCACCTGTTCCAGGATGGCGGCATCCGGGGTGGTGCCCAGATAGTAGGCCCGGCCTTCGCCCAGCTCGTTGCGGGTGATGGCAGCATACTGCTGGTAGAAGGTATCGTTGTAGCGGTACAGCACTTCCGCCCGGTCCGGCACGATCATATCCCGGAAGATACCCGCGGTGCCGCTGCCGTTGTCGCTGATCAGGGGGATGCAGTCGTATTCCTGCACACTCTCGGTCTCCTCGATATGCAGGCCCAACAGTTCGCTGCAGTCTACCGGCAGCACCTTGCCGAAGGTTAGGTTATTGTTCCGGTCTTTCACGGCGGTACGATAGGTCACCACCGCGCAGCCGCCGGCGGCTACATAGCGCTTGAGCCGCAGGGCAAAGGCTTCGTCGGTGACGATCATGTTGGGCACCACTACGATCTTGTAGCCGGAAAAATCTCGGTCGACCGGCAGGATATCCACCGACTGGCCCGCCCGGAAGAACACCCCGTGCAGACGTTTCATCTCGGTTTCGCAGTCCAGCAGCAGGCTTTGCTGCTGGATCCGGAAGGATGCCAGAGAATCGTAGTCGTACAAAATGGCCACATCGCTGTGCACCGGGGCGGTGAGCACGTCCTGGTATTCCCGCACTTCCCGGAAGAAGCTCTGCACCTCAAAGAAGCGGCGGCGGGGCACATTGTCTGCATCCAGAATACCGTAGCAGAACTGCTCGGCACCCTTGGTAGCGCCACGGTAACGAAAATACATCAGCCCGTCGCAGCCGTGGGCCATGCCCTGCCAGCTCCACAGCTTGGCCTGGTTGGGCCGGGGCAAAAAGCCGGTGATATCATGCCCCTGGGCACCCATGATGGCCTCAGTGATCCAGAAATTCTTGCCCTGCAGGCCCCGGATATAATCCAGGCCAAAGGCAATCTCAGAGGGGGGCAGAGGTTCTTTCTGGCCGCCCCACACAGGGTAGTTGTTGAAAGCCACCTGATCCAGGCAGGCGGCCACATCCGCATAGCTCACATGCTTGGTCAGACCGCCGCCGGGGAAGTCGTGCATGACCACGGCATCGGGCAGCAGCTCATGGAGCAGATCCGCCTGGAAACGGATGAAGTCCACCAGTTTTTCGCTGCAAAAGCGCTCCCATTCCAGGCGCAGGGCCGGGTTGTGGGTGGTGATGGTGGTATTGGGCAGGGGGATCTCCTCAAAGGAGTTGTATTCCTGGCTCCAGAAAGCGGTGCCGAAGGTATCGTTCAGTTTGTTGATGTCCCCTGCAAAGGCTTTGTCCAGATGGCGACGGAAACCGTCCCGGCAGTGGTCGCACCAGCACAGGTCGCTGCCCTCGTGGCCGATCTCGTTGTCCACCTGCCAGGCTACGATGCCCTCCTCGCCCCGGTAATGCTCGGCCAAGGCCGTGATGATCTTACGGCAGGCTTCCAGGTAATGGGGGTTGGAATAGCAGGCCACATGCCGCCCGCCGAAGGCACGGGGGGAACCGTCCGGGAAGCGGGAGAGGATATCGGGATACTTGGCGATGAACCAGGCCGGCGGGGTAGCCGTGGGGGTGCCGAAGATAACCTGCAGGTCTTTTTGCTTGGCCATGGCAATGACCCCGTCAAAGTAGGAGAAGTCAAACTGACCTTCCTGCTTTTCCATGCGGTGCCAGGCAAATTCACCGATGCGGATCACATTGCAGCCCAGTTCCAGAATGCGGTCCATGTCTGCATCCATCAGGGAAGTGTCCCATTGTTCGGGATAATAATCAACGCCCAAAAGCATGGTACTGGCTCCTTTCTTTATTCACCGGCGGCACGGGATTCCTCGCCCCGCAGCACAGCCGGCACATGGTGATAGAATTCATCTGTCAAACGATAGCCGCGCTTGTACACCACCATGCAGAAGATGGACAACACCGCGGCCATCTGGGCAATGCCCATTTTCAGCCGGGAGGCCCCGCGCCGGGTCTCCCCTTTGCCGTGCCGGTGGGCCGGTGCATACCCCAGCTGCTGCGCCACCTCAAAAATACGCTGTTCCGTTTGCGTGGAAACGCGGATCGTTTCGTCCCAGTTCAACACCCGGGAAATGGTGGACACAGAAATACCGGTGGCAACAAGAAACTGCTGACATTGTTGTTGCCATATATCCGGGTCAAATCTGCCTTCTATCATTGAATGACTCAATAATAATGGTCGGTACATTTCAAACAAAGGCAGTGGCTGTCCCGGTGTCCATGCTCATTGGTTTTGTCTTTGCAGTAAGAAGGGTCGTAATACCCCAAATCCTCGTAGGATTTGTAAGACCGATCCATGAAATGCATATCTGCATTTTTTCCAATTTGTTTCAGCGCATCTGCCACACATGTCATAGTGTGGGGGATTCAGCAATCAAAAAAGGTCGTGTTCATTTCAGCGCACACCACACCGCAGTCCGGCGTCACCCAAATCCCATTGTCCATTTCATCACCATTGCGGCGCACCTGGATCCGATAGGTTCCGGTTTCATCAAACGTTCCCTGTGTTACGCTCAGGAACGCCTGCGAACGCGTGTTCAGGAAATCGCTGCTTCGCACAGCAGCCGTTGCCCGTTCCACACCGCCTTTGGGCAGCAGAATCAAGCGGAAGCTGTTGCCTGCCAGATAAAAGCGCCCATTGCCCTCATAGCAAATCAATC
>OBVY01001655.1_pt1 | contig 11968 bp, 7 predicted proteins | sample 1538051 | NCBI WGS metagenome assembly OBVY01 (sample SAMEA2580017, study PRJEB22360) | human gut metagenome | biome: human gut; feature: human-associated habitat; material: faeces | place: Denmark | collected 2008/2010 | reverse complement strand
AAAAGCAGCATAGATACAGGCAGATATACAGCGGACTACCTGTAATGTGGGAACCTGCCATATCTGGCATGGGAAATGCGCATAACTGCGCACCTAAGTTACAGGCGTATCCGCCGATATTCAGTCTGACGCCTAAAGCGTCTGGAAGCACGTGACTTCAGTCATGTGAGGTTCACAGCTTTTTATGTGATAACATAACGATTTCTTAATATAACTGATGATTTAAATATAAAAACCCACAAAAAACATAATTATAAATGATATATCTTATATACTCTGCAATCTCGAAAACTATTCTGGATACGAAAATTTCCATAAAAACAACCTGTACATCACCCAAAGGGGAACTATAATCATGACAAAGATTAAAAACACAAAGAAGGGCATGGCAAAAAAGACATTAAGTATGTCACTTGTTGTTGCAATGCTTGCTACTTCTAATGTGCCGGTATGGGCTGCTGAGTTCAGCGATGGATCTGACGCTGCTGTAGCTACAGAAGCTCCGGCTGTTGCTGATACTGAAACTTCTGAATTTTCTGATACTGCTACAACTGAAGAAGCACCAGTTGTTGAAGATACAACTGCCGATGCAGCACAGATTGACACAGCAGAGGATGTAAATCTTGAAGACTATACTATTAAAGATTTAAAAATGACCGATGTCAAAGCTTGGGGTACTGAAGCAGAAAATACTGTGTCTGTAACAGGAAGTATTCAGGATAATGGTGTTGATGTAGTTAAATTAAATTATACATGGATGGCTGATGGTGTACAGGCAGAAGGAAGTGGAGCTGTAGGAACAACAAGCACGAATTCAGTAAATGCAATCACATATAAACCTACAATCGAAGATTTCCAGAAAACATTATCTTTAAGAATTTATAAATTAGGTGATAATGGTTCTGTTATTTTCAGCCAGACAATTACTGGCGGAGTTGTTCAGGCAAAAGATATCAGTACAGAAATCAATGCTGGCTTAACATTCGATATAACAAAATATCCTGGAATGAAAGGCAATAATAAAACTGCTACATATAATGGAGAAGAGCAGAAAGTAAATGTAACTAATTCATATTCGGTATCTAAAAAGTCTATTGGTGGTGCCGATGTAACTATTAGTAACAAAAATATTGACTGGCACTACGAAACAGAAACAAATGATTTTACTAATGTAACCAAGAAAAAAATCAAAGTTTATGGTACTATCGTAGGTACAACTGATAGATCTTCTGCAGCATATGGTTATACAGGTACAACTGCTGTTGCAGAATATAAAATCACACCATTTGTTGTTGATAATAGCAATTTTGATAGTGTGACAAAGGTTAATTTGCTTAAAACATCTGTTGAGTATATAGGAAAGAAGACTCCAGAGTTTGGTAAGAAAGATATCAAGTTAGAGATCAATGTCAGCAATGATCCAAACAAAGAAAAGAATATAGATATTACTGCTGCATTAAAAGATGATTTGGATTCAGAAAGTATTAAAGGAACAGGTTATACTACAGGAAATTCTTACGTAGCAAACGCTAAACTGTTTAATCAGTTTGATGATACTGATGCAGCAAAGGCAATTCTTAAAAACTTTGATATTAAGAAAACAAACCTTGCTTCATCATCTGTTGCCACAAAAAATAAATATTCTGTTGTAAAACGTGATTTAAGCAAATGTACTGGCGTTATTAAAAAGGAATATCAGCCTGCTACCTTTAGAGGAGAAAACGGAAAAACTGCAACTATTGCCCCTGAGTATGTTGAGTTAACAGGAGCTGATGGTCAGAAGTTTACTCTTAAAGATATTGAGGATGATGCTGTTGTTCAGATTAATAACGGTGTATTCAATGCAGCGAATGCAAACCCTATTCAGACAGGAACTATCCCAAATGGTGTTACTGTTCGATATAAAAATGATTCTTTGAACGTAACTGGCAGTCTTGATCTTGATCTTAATCTTGTGATTTCTTCTTTGTCAAATGTTCAGGCGCTTGTTACTTATGTAAAAAATGGAACAAAACAGACAGATACAACTTTACCAATAACTAAAGCTACTGCTGATAGTGTAAGTGTTCCATATACAGGAAAGGCATATGATATTGAAGATGCAAATTCTACATTGAGCAACGATATCTACAATTTAAAATTAAATGGTGTTGATCTCGGTGCATATTCAGTATCTTACAATGATAATGTTAATGCAGGTACTGTAGAAGTAACAGTAACAGGAAAAGGCAACTATGTTGGAAGTACAAAGAAATTCTACTTCAAAATTGCCAAAGATACAGTAACAACCAGTGAATTTAAAGCTACGTCAGACACTGTAACAATCAATCCATCCAATAATAAAGATGCATCCTTATATAAAGATGCTATCAAACCTGTATTTAAAACAGACTTAGCAGATGGAACAACTGCGACTCTTGAAGAAGGAAAAGATTATACAGTTAAATATTATTATGGTAAGGATGGAGCAGGATCTGTAGATGATCTTACAGGTGATAAAGCAGGACTTAATAAAGTCGATGATTATGTATATGCAGTAGCTACACTTGCAAAAAAAGGAAACTATACACCTTCACCTTCAAATTCCTTTATCTTTGCAAAAGCAAAGATTACAAAGAAATCTATCAGCAATGTAACAGTAAGTGTTGATAAAGATTCTTATGTTTATACAGGAAAAGAAATTGTTCCTAATGTAACTGTCAAAGATGGTTCTGTTACTCTTGTAAAAGGTGAAGATTATACATTAAAATTCAAAGACAATATTAATGTTGGAACCGCTACCGCATATGTAGTTCCTACTGGAACAAGTGATTACTCTACAGATACATCCGCAACTACAACATTCAAAATTGAAGCTGCAAAAGCAGAAGATGTTAAAGTTACATTAAAAGCAAATTCAAGTGCTTCTGTATCTTCAGATAATACTTTCCCTTACACTGGAAAACAGGTTAGACCGGTTATCGCAGAAGTGACTTTAAATGGTCAGAACGTAACAGACGATTTTGATGTTGAGTATCCAACATATGGAGAAAATGTAAATGCAGGTAAAGAAGCTGGAAGTATTACAATCGCTCCAAAAACTTCTAACTTTACAGGAACTAAGACACAGTTATTTAATATTAAGGGTAAAGAACTTAAAGGTGGTCTGAAAGTCTATAATACAGACAAGTCTGTAGTTGGTGTAGACAATGATGTTGCATACCATACCATTGGCGGACAGCATAAATTCTACAGCTTCTATTATGATGGAACAGCTCAGACATTTGGCAGCGAAGTATTTACAGCAAATGCTACATATTCTGTGACAAAAGATAAAGACTATGAGATTAAATATATCAATAATACTGATGCAGGATATGCATTTGTTGCTGTTGTAGCTAAAGGTAACTATGAAGCTAATACAAGAAATAGTTCTTTTGGTAATAAGATTGATGGTTATAAAGTAAAAGCTGGTAAATTATATAAGGATAATAAAGTAATCCAGAATAATATCGTAGATATTATTGCTTTCAATATTGAACCATCTTACTTCACAGCTAAAAATATCACTGTAGCAAATGGAGTATATGCCGGCGGACTTCCTGTAAAACCACAGGTAACAGTAACAGTTAATGGAAAGACTTTAGTAGAAGGTACTGATTATACATTAACCCTTACCGCAATCAAAGGAGTAGCTACACCAGACAAATTTGTTGATGTTACCACTGATAAGCCATACTATGTAACAATCAATGCAAAGGGTGGTTATAAATTTGATAAGGTTAACGGAACTAATACCTATGTATGGGGCATTGACAAAAAAGATCTGAAAGATTGCTCTGTAAGTGTAGATAAAAATCTGAAAGCAACAGTAACAAACGGAAACGTTATCGAAGAGAAAGAAAACTTTACAGTAACAGATAACGGTGATGGAACCGCTACTGTATCCGTAGTTGATGGCGGAAAGAACTACAAAGGTTCTGTAAACGTTGAAATCGGCGGCAGAAAAGTTGGTGCTCCAATGATCAGCAATGTTAAAGTTGTTGGCAATAAAGCTACTGTAATCCTTTCTGATGAAGTAGACGGAGCTTCTGGTTATGACTATGTAATCTCTACAGACAAAGACTGCATTACAAGTAAAAATTATACAGCTGTAAACAAAAACCAGGCTAAGACATCTACAGCATTCAAATATGCAGATCAGGGCACATATTATGCATACTGCCATGCTTGGACACGTGATGCAAACGGTAAGAAAGTATTCGGAGAATGGTCCAACGGATTCCAGTTCTCTGTAACAGCAATTACACCAGATGCACCAGTTATCAAGAGTGTAAAAGTAAGCGGATCTACAGTTAAAGTAACATATGAATTATCTGCTAATGCAACAGGTTACGATGTAGTTCTTGGAACATCCTCCAAGAAAGACAATGGTGAGTTACGTCCATACAATTATGGTGCTCACAAAGTACTGAATCTCAAAGAGAGCACAGTAACAGCTACATTCAAGAATGTACCAGCTGGAACATGGACAGTCGGAATGCATGCATTCAATAGAAGTTCTATTGATGGAAAGAAAGTATTCAGCCCATGGTCAAACCTGAAAACAGCTAAAGTTAAATAATCCATTTGGGTAATTAATACAGATTCCTAAAAAGAAGGCTTCGGTCATTGCGACCGGAGTCTTTCTTTTTATGTGCTTTTTGCCACACTCCCAGACAATTACATGATATAATCAACATACAGAAAACCATTACTCAAAACATCTCTATATGAAAGGAAGTCACGTATGAAGAAAAGAAAATCATGTTTTATCTGGCTCTTGTGCATTCTTCTCCTGGTCACAGCTTTACCTGCTGTAGATTTTACAGATGTCCAGGCAGCATCTGTCAGCAGTACTTTCACCGGGTGGAAAACCTTCGATGGAAAAAAATACTATTATAAGAATGGTAAAAAGCTGACAGACCTGCACAAAATCGGCAAGTATTATTATTGTTTTGCCGCAGACGGTGCTATGCTTACAGGGTGGCACCGTATTCATAATCGTTTCAGGTATTTTGGCAAACAGACCGGAAGAATGCGTATCAATCAGACTGTAAATGGACGAAAGATCAACAGTAAAGGTGTCTGGACTCCTGTTGTTGTACTGGATCCGGGGCATTCTGCTGTCGTTGCCAGCGGTTATGAACCTCTTGGGCCTGGTTCCAGCCAGCTGAAAGAGAAAGATACTTCCGGAACCCAGGGTGTTGCTACAGGTGTGGAGGAATATAAGCTTAACCTGAGCATTGGTCTTCAGCTAAGAACCCTTCTTCAGAAAAGAGGTTTTAAGGTAGTAATGACCAGAACCAACAGTAAAGTAGCTCTCAGCTGTATTGACCGCGCAAAAGTGGCAAATAAGGCAAACGCGGATGCGTATATCCGTATCCATGCCAATGGAAGTGATAATTCCTCTATCAGTGGAGCACTGACTATCTGTACAACCAGAAACAGTCCTTATATTTCATCTATGTACAGAAAAAACAAAGCTCTTTCTGAGGCTGTGCTCAATGCATATGTGTCAGCTACAGGATGCAGAAAAGAATACGTCTGGGAAACAGACTCTATGACCGGAAATAACTGGAGCAAAGTTCCGACAACGATTATCGAGATGGGATATATGAGTAATCCTTCCGAAGACCGCCGTATGCAGCAGAGTTCTTATCAGAAAAAAATGGTACGGGGAATTGCAAATGGAATTGAGAATTACCTGATCAAATAGCCTTGCTTTTGAGTCGCAGACAGTTTATACTGGACTGAATGGGTATAAAAAATAATTTGGAGGATTTTTCAAATGAAAATTGCAGTAACATATGATAATGGAGAGATTTTTCAGCATTTTGGAAAAACAGAGTCTTTTAAAGTTTATGAAGTGGAAGACAACAAAGTAGTTTCCAGTGAAGTGATCGGTTCTAACGGTACAGGACATGGTGCACTTGCAGGTCTGCTTGCTGAGCAGGGTGTAAATGTTCTGATCTGCGGTGGTATCGGCGGTGGTGCTCAGGCAGCTCTCACAGAGGCAGGAATCGAATTATGCGCCGGAGCCCAGGGAAATACTGATCAGGCAGTTGAAAGCTATTTAAAAGGCGAATTAGTGTCTTCCGGAGCTAACTGCGACCATCACCATCATGAAGAAGGTCATTCCTGTGGCAGTCATGAGGAGGGACACTCCTGTGGAGACAGCTGTGGTGGCGGATGCGGTGGATGTGGCGGATCACAGCCTCCGCTTACAGGACGCAATGTAGGAAAAACCTGTCGCACACATTACAGAGGAACTTTCAATGACGGAACACAGTTTGATTCTTCTTACGACCGTGGCGAACCGCTGGAATTCATCTGCGGTGCAGGTCAGATGATCAGAGGATTTGATGCAGCTGTAGCTGACATGGAAGTTGGTCAGATCATAGACGTTCACCTTATGCCAGAAGAAGCATACGGTATGGCAGATCCAAACGCTATCTTCACTATGGAAATCGCCCAGCTTCCAGGTTCCGAAGACCTGACAGTTGGCCAGCAGGTATACCTGTCAAACCAGTTCGGTCAGCCATTCCCTGTTAAAGTAACAGCTAAAGATGAGAAAAATATCACATTTGATGCAAACCACGAAATGGCTGGAAAAGAACTTAACTTTAAGATTGAATTAGTAGAAGTGAAATAAGACAAATACTCAGGGCAGCCTCCCGGCAAAAATTTTGCCGATGAGACTGCCCTGTTTTATACTTTATTTACCAAAGTGATAGTGCTTTTTGTAGTTTTATAATTTACGAGTAAAGATTTATCGTTTTTGTGGGCTTACTGTATATTCGCTTACCGTTTATTGTCTTAAATGCTCTTACATAATAATTATAAACCCAGTACATGCCTGTTTGGGAATCATAAGCCTTTGTGTCTTTCCAGGTTGAGACAGAGGACTTCACTGTTTTGACTGCAGAACCATTGCGATAAATTACATATCCGGAAGCACCGGCTACTTTTTTCCAGGAAACCTCTGTACCACCGTTACTCATTTTACATGAAACCTTAGATGGAACCGGGACAGCAGCTTTTCTTGATTTCACCGCTGAAAATTTAGAATATTTGTTTTTTCCACTTGCGTTGGTTCCATAAGCACGGACTTTAAATGAATAGATTACGCCCGGTACTACAGCTGCATCGAAACTGACAGCTCCTGTTTTCAGGGTTTTTATCCGCTTATAAGAAGACCGGCAATCTGTCTTGCAGTAAATCTGGTATCCTTTGGCACCCGGAACCTTTTTCCAGGTTAAATGTATTTGATCTGCAGATTTCTGGGAAAGTTTCAGCACAGGTTTTGTCAGTGGTGTGTTGTTCTCAGATACCTTTACCGTCACCTGACACTGGGCCTGAAAATCTCCGGCAGAAACAGTGAGCACTGCCTGGCCATAACCATTTCCCTGAACGGTTCCATCCTCTGAGACAGACGCAACCCCAGGATTACTGCTTGTCCAGACCACATCTTTTACATCATCAGAGTTAGATGGTGTAAAGGAAGGTGTGAGTTTTTGTGTATTTCCTTCGTCAATTGTCAGATTTGTCTGGTTCAGAGCAATTCCATTAAGTGGAGTTGTCACTACGGGGATTTCATACAGGTATGTGCGGGAACTGTCATAGTTGCCGTTATCATAATTTCCGGATACCCATACAATATTACGTCCCCATAAGATCGGCTGGGAATCCGTCTGGATCGTTACATTCTTGTATAACTTGGATAATATTACGTTCCCGGAAGCATCCATAAGGAGATAATGCAGAATACTCTGGTCTGAGGTTTCCTCTGAGAAAAGGACTGCATACTGATTATTTCCTACGGGGATAAGTTTTGGTTCTGTCAGAGTTATTTCTGCTCCTGATGGTGAATACTGAGTGAGCCAGATAAATCTGGAAGCCATACTGTTCTTATCTGTGATTATCATAAAGATGTTTTTATTAAGATTCTCATATCCGGTCTGTCCATTCACAGCAAAGCCATGGGGAACAGATTTGCCTACTGTGATCAGATTATTTCCGGCCAGAGAAAATCCGGTTACCTCGCATCCGGTATAATTATCACCTGTAGCCCCCATAAAAGGAAAGATATTTACCGCACGCTCCTGAGCGATATATCCGCCGGAATATGCGGAGAAGGAGGACAGGATCAGACCTCTGTAACAAGAATCCCCATGATCCAGAAAATATACATGAGAGCCGTCATTTACAACAAACTGATTAAAGGAATGGCTGCAATAGGGCATATCTGAATTAATAAGCGTCATATCCTGAGTGTTGATGACAAAAGTGACATCACTCTGATGGTGTATTCCTTCCATTCCATACATTTCCCGTCCTGTATGGACGATCAGGGTAGAACCAGTCTGGGTCATGCGCAGGGAAGCAGCATCAAAAGGAATGTAGATTCCTTCAAACATATTTGTGTATCCGCCGCCAATGTCCGTTGCACCAAGCAGTTTCCAGGCACGGCTGTATTTGAGGATCCGGACAGCAGTTATGCTGTTGTCTTCATTCAGATTTTTCTGTCCTACTGCAACATAAAAATTCCCATCGGGTGCAGCGTAGAACCCTCCCCACAATGGAAGCGGAAGCTTTACTGTTGTTACATTGGTAACATTAAGATCGGAATTGCAGACAGCATCATATAAAGTCTGATCTTTCCAGGCAACAATGTGAAGATTTCCTGTTTCATCTGTATAGTAAGAAGTATATTCAGGACTTGCCCAGTTCCAGCTGTAAGATCCGCTGTTGATTCCCATACCCTGAAGCTGGGAGAGAACTTTTCTCCTACCAAAGGAGGATTTTGAGGAATAGGTGGAAGTACCGGATGTTATTCCCTGACCAGCATTTTCAACCAGCGTATCTCCCTCCTGGACAGAAGGCATTTCCTTTTCATCCGAAAAGAAATCATCATCTGTCTGTTCCGAAGTAAACTCATCTTCAGTGTCATTGAACTCTCCATTGTTATCAAGCTCCTCAGGAACAGAAATTACATCTTCGTTTGCCGCATTATCCGGGTCAGTAAAAATATCTGTACCATATGCAGGAGCAACATTCATTAGAGCCATAGAAGAAGCCAGTAATAAAGCTGACAATTTCTTTTTCATCTTTCAAATCCTCCTTGGAAATAATGGTGGTTTTGTGTTGGAGTTGCATTGTACCAATCAGTGGTCTGGTACATCGAAAGAAATATTCTTATATAATCAATATAGCATACAACTTCTGCAACGTCTATGACAGATTATGTTGATTTAATGTGTGAAATTGCCAGCCAGAAACTGCTCAGCGGATATAACGAAAGATTAGTGTCTTACCTCGGGAGACCCTACTCATCCTGCTATTATCCAATCCTGTTACTGAATAATCATGCAGCCTAAGGGGGGGATTTTCTCCCCTACCCAGTTACATATATCAGTTCATTATAAAATGCTTAAATTTTTGTCTTGACAACTGAACCACTATAGCTGTCAACTATATAAAAAAATACTGGTAAACAAAAAAACATCAGCAGGAGTTTTTGATCCATCTGGTCAGGGGCTCTTTATTTATATTGGGATAAAATATAATATACTACTATATCTAATATACTTGTTTTACCACTTCCATTTTTGTCGGTAAAAATCAAACGCTTTGTGTCGAAATCTTTATACTGACATAGATGTTAGAACAATGTTATAATAAAATCAGCTGAAAAGTGAATTTAAGGAGGGTATAAAATGAAAAGTCATGTTAATATTATGGACTCTGATATAGCATATGAGAATGTAATTGTTTATCATGGTTCTGATCATATTTTAAAAGAACCAATTTATCAGGGTGGAAAAACAGATAATGATTATGGAAATGGATTTTATACCACTGAATATAAAGACCGTGCAAAAAGTTGGGCTGTTTTAAATGGTGATCCGGAATACTCTTTTGTTAACCGGTATATTTTGAATACTTCTGGTCTGAAAATAATGGATCTGAACGATTATGGTATCTTAGCCTGGATCGCAGAGGTCATTGCCAACAGGGGAACAAGCCTGGAGAGTGCTGAAATCACAGGTTCGCGGATTGTAGAAATGTACCGTATTTCTACAGCAGATTTTGATATTATCAAAGGCTATCGTGCAGATGACAGTTATACACAGGTCATAGAAGCTTTTTTGCTAAATCAGATCAATATTGAAGAAATAAAGAAACTTTTCTATAAAGGTTCTCTTGGTAATCAGATATTTTTGAAATCACAAAAAGCATTTAAACAGATTGAATGGAAAGATGCATGGCAGGTATACAAAGACGAATCAGATGTAACAGCTGACTTTCACGCTCGCAGAGAAGTAAATCAATTTCTTTCTGCAAGAAACCGTGCAATTTTGCTGGAAGGATTCGAAGTTCCGGGAATTACGGTGAGAACTGCTATGGGGAAATTTTTAATTTATCATCAGGAGGGCGATTTTTATGAATAATCCGGCATATGATTCAGGTTACCTGAACAGTGCAAAACTATCTGGAAGATATTTATTTAAATTGATAGCTCGAAATTGTTCTGACTGTTTTGGTATAATCTATAAATATATGAAAAGTGATTATCGTAGATATATGGATATGGGGAATCCCCTGTATTTATGTAAAACTCCGAAACAGATTATGGGAAATATGGGAATTACTGTAGATTTAAATGCAGAAATAAGTAATACTTATGATGAATTTATTCTGGAATGGATGTCTGACTGCTATATTACTCTGCAATGGAAGTACCGGCTCTGGTCTTCTGAAATAATTGACATTGTAAAACCGGAAAAATTATATAAGCAGTATTATCCACTGCACGAAACATCTCTTACCAATGCGGTTACAAAAATATATGAGATTTATCATTTGAAAGACTTATATATGCATCATAGTGAACTACTCGGCAACTGAGTTACCAGAGCATCTGGATTGCTGTTTTTAATCCATCAAAATCCATATAATTTGTCTGGCATAAATCCCTGACTTCTTTTTCCGTAAAGCTAACATATTCTGCCAGAAGCCCCGGTTCCAGCATTGAAAATTCACGAAAGTCTGTCAATGCAGACGGTGTTCCATATTTTTTTATTGGCAGGCTTCCTGTCATATAAGAACCTGCTAGGAACTGAGATATCTGTACCCCTTTAAACAGTGCACGAAGTAACCGGATATACGATTTCTGCAATGCCTCATCTGCAGAAGCTTCGCGGAACAGAGAATGTAAATGGGAAAAACATATATAGTGATAAGAGCGTAGCCAGAAAGATAACCTTAAAATCTCCTACTGTAAAAGGTGATTATAGTTATGGCAGTGTGTATGGTCCATATCTGGATACTGCCCATCTGGCGCAGGTAAGAAGTGTTGTACAGAGCTTTAAACTGAATTATATCCGAAAAGGAATGTCAGATTATGATAAAGTCCTGACTGCTTTTAATTATCTCCGCAGCAATTGTAGATATGCATACAGGGGATGGCAGTATAATTATGCAAATACAGCCTGGGGTGCACTGGTATATGGAGAGGCACAGTGTTCCGGATATGCAAGAGCCATGAAAGCACTCTGTGATGCGAGCGGGGTAGACTGCCGTTACGTCCATGCAAATGCCAAAGCCAGTAACCCAAGCCACCAGTGGAATCAGGTAAAGGTTGGTGGTAAATGGTACATACTGGATGCTCAGTCAAACGGCTTTCTTCTCGGGACAAATACCTGGATAAAACAGGCCGGGATGTCCTGGGATACAAAAGGACTACCAACCTGTAGTAAAACAGATTATAAGAGATAAAGACTTTCTTTTCGTCTTCGGATGTTATGTTATTTATATAAAAAAATCCAGAATATAAGCCCAGAATCGTTGAATTTTCAGCATTCTGGGCTTATTTTAAGTACCAAATTTTTCTATTGTCTTATTATGTATAGCTGCCATAGGAGACGTATTCTAAGCAGTAAGGTTT
>OBVY01001652.1_pt1 | contig 11986 bp, 11 predicted proteins | sample 1538051 | NCBI WGS metagenome assembly OBVY01 (sample SAMEA2580017, study PRJEB22360) | human gut metagenome | biome: human gut; feature: human-associated habitat; material: faeces | place: Denmark | collected 2008/2010 | reverse complement strand
GGAGTGGGCCCGCCCCCCGCGGGATGGCGGCGGGGGGGCCAGCCGTTGTACAGGTGCTGCTCCACCCTCGGCTCTGCCACCAGCAGAGGCAGGCTCTCGAACACGCTCTCCACCGGCAGCATCAAAGCCAGCAGTGCCTCGGGGCCTGCGTCCTTTGCCGCCTGTATCTCTTCCAGCGTGTGGGCGTCGGCCTCGGTGTAGACACCCGCCGTCGTGCGGCGCAAAGCGCTCATGGTGCCTTTCTGGCCCATAGCGGCGGCAATGTCCTCCAACAGGGTTCGGATATACGTCCCCTTGGAGCAGCGGACGGTGAGGACGTATTCGTTCTCCGCCGGGCTGCCGCCGTACCGGATGTCCAGGATCTCGATGGGGCGGGCCTTCCGCTCCACCGTGACGCCCTCGCGGGCCAGCTTATAAAGGGGCTGGCCGTTGATCTTGACCGCCGAGTACATGGGCGGCGTCTGCATCCGGGGGCCGAGGAACCGGGGCAGAACGGCCAGCAGCTCCTTCTCCCCTGCCGTCACCGGGGCTGTTTCCAGCACGGTGCCGGTGATGTCGCCGGTGTCGGTCTGCATCCCCAGCCGCAGCCGGGCGCAGTAGGTCTTGGTGTGGTCGAGCTGAAGGTCCACAGCCTTGCTGGCCCCGCCGCAGAACACCGGCAGAACGCCGGTGGCCATGGGGTCCAGCGTACCGCTGTGGCCCAGCTTGCGGGTGCCGAGGATGCCGCGCAGCTTGGCGATGACGTCAAAGCTGGTCCACTCCATCGGCTTATCTACGATAAGGATGCCCTGCATCAGCTTTCCTCCTGCGTCTCGGGGCGGTCGAGTTCCGCCTCCACCTCGGCCAGAATGGCGCTCTTGGCGTTGTCGAGGTTGCCCAGCAGCTCACAGCCCGCTGCGCGGGTGTGGCCGCCGCCGCCCAGACGCCGCGCGATGGCGCAGGCGTCCACGCCCTTGGCGGCGCGCACGCTGATGCGGTAGCTGCCGCCGGGCTGCTGACGGAGCAGCAGGCCCACTTTGACCCCCTCGATGCTGATGGGCAGGCTGGTCAGCTCTTCCAGGTCAGCCGGGTCCACGCCGCTCTGCTCTATCTCGTCCCGGGTCAGATACATCAGGGCGCAGCGGCCCTCAAGATGATATTCCAGATGGTTGCGGGCGATACGCTCCGCCTCCATCCGCTCCCGGGGTTTGGTGTCGAAGAGCAGGGTGTTCAGCTCCTCCACCTGCGCACCGGCCAGAATGAGCTTTGCCGCCACGAGGTGGGTGTTGGCAGTGGTGGAAGAGAACCGGAAGCAGCCGGTGTCCGTAGCGAGGCCGGTGTAGAGGCAGTTGGCGATGAGGGGGGTGATCTCCACGCCCATCTCGCTGATGACCTCATACAGAAGCTCTGCCGCTGCGGCCGCGTTGCCGTCCAGCAGGGTGAAATCCGCATAGCCGCTGTTGCCCGCGTGGTGGTCGATGCAGAGATCGATATGGCGGGTATACTGCGGCATGCCGTTGTTTTCGCCAAAGAGCTGCACGCTGGCAACATCCACGGCCACAACGGTCTTGGGCTCAAACTCGCCCCGGAACGGCACCGGTGCGGTAAAGCTGTAGCGGGAAGGCACTGCATCGGAGCAGAGGACGGCTGCCGTCTTGCCCAGCGCCTTGAGCGCGTGGCAGAGGGCGCTGCCGCAGCCGATGGTGTCGCCGTCCGGGTTTTTATGACACAGGATCAGAATGTTGTCCGCAGCACAGAGGCGCTCGGCCATCTGCTGCACATTGAGCTGTTCTGTCATTTGATGGTTCCATCCTTTCCGCAGCGCTGGATTTATTCCTCGGTCTCGGCGGGCTGGGAGTCCTCCGCGTCGCCGTTCACATTCAGCGTGCGGAGCAGCTCGTTGATGTGGGCTGCATAGGCGGCACCGTCGTCCTCCACAAAGATGAAGCGGGGTGCCTTGCGGATGTGCATTTTCTTGCTCACTTCGGTGCGCACATGGCCTGCGGCGCGGTTCAGGGCCTCGATGGCGGGCTTGGGGCCGTCCTCACGGCCCATCACGCTCACATAGACCTTCGCCACGTCCAGGTCGGGCGTCACATCCAGCCGGGTGACGGTCAGCAGACCGCCCTCCAGCCGCGGGTCTTTCAGCCGTCCGATGATGGCGATGAGCTCACGCTTCATGTCCTGCGCCAGACGGCCCATATTTTTCTGAGACATAGTTTCTCCTCTGAAATGAACCTCTCCGTCATTGCTTCGCAATGCCACTGCCCGGGTTGCGGCACCCAGCATACGCAGCGCTTCGCTTGCGTCTTGCTGGCCGCGGCCCCAACAGCAACTCCCTGTTTCCGCCACTGGCGGCGGTCGTTGCTGTTGCTCCTACCGAGGAGAGGCCTTGGCATTCCGGAAAGCTTTCTCTCTTCGCCAGAGGCTCCCCTCGGTAGGGAAGCTGTCTGCGAAGCAGACTGAGAGGTTATTCTCTTAGTCGCGGTATTCTTCCATCTTGAAGGCCTCGTAGACGTCGCCTTCCTTGACGTCGGCAAACTTTGCCAGAGTGACGCCGCACTCGTAGCCCTCGGCCACTTCCTTGGCGTCGTCCTTGAAGCGCTTCAGAGATGCGATCTCGTCCTCCGTGATGACGATGCCGTCACGGACGACACGCACCTTGCTGTCGCGGGTGATCTTGCCGCTGGTGACACGGCAGCCTGCGACGGTGCCGACGTTGGATATCTTGTAGACCTGACGGACCTGCAGCTCGCCCAGAGACACCTCGCGGAACTTGGGAGCCAGCATACCCTTCATAGCGTCGGTGACGTCGTTGATGGCGTCATAGATGACGCGGTACATACGCATCTCGACCTTGGTGGCAGCGGCCTCTTCCTTCGCCACGTTGTCGGGGCGGACGTTGAAGCCGATGATGATGGCGTTGGATGCGTCGGCCAGGTCAACGTCGGACTTGCTGATGGCGCCGACACCGGCGTGGATGACGCGGACACGGACCTCGTCATTGGAGATCTTCTCGAGGCTCTGCTTGACGGCCTCGGCGGAGCCCTGCACGTCAGCCTTGACGACGATGGCCAGCTCCTTCATATCGTTCTGAGCCATCTGGCTGAACAGGTTATCCAGAGTGACCTTCTGGAAGGCGGAGAACTGCTTCTCCTTGGCGGCAGCGATGCGCTGCTCGGCCAGCTCACGGGCCAGACGCTCGTCCTCGACGGCCTCGAACAGGTCGCCGGCCTCAGGCACAGCGGTCAGACCGGTGATCTCCACAGGGGTGGAGGGGCCGGCGTCGTTCAGCAGAATGCCCTTGTCGCTGCGCATGGTACGCACACGGCCCACGGCGGTACCGGCGATGATGACGTCGCCGGAGTGGAGGGTGCCGTTCTGCACCAGAATGGTGGCGATGGGGCCCTGGCCCTTGTCCAGACGAGCCTCGACGACAGCGCCCTTGGCACGGCGGTTGGGGTTGGCCTTCAGCTCCATGACCTCGGCTTCCAGCGCGATGCGCTCCAGCAGGTCGTTGATGCCCATGCCGGTCAGAGCAGAGACGGGGATGCAGGCGACGTCGCCGCCCCAGTCCTCGGTGATGATGCCGTACTTGGTCAGGCCCTCCATCACGCGCTCGGGGTTGGCGGTGGGCTTATCCATCTTGTTCATGGCCACGATGAGCTTGACGTTGGCGGCCTTGGCGTGGTTGATGGACTCGACCGTCTGGGGCATGATGCCGTCATCGGCGGCGACGACCAGAACTGCAATATCGGTCATGTTGGCACCGCGGGCGCGCATGGAGGTGAACGCCTCGTGGCCCGGGGTATCCAGGAAGGTGATGAGGCTGTCGTTGACCCTGACCTGATATGCACCGATGGCCTGAGTGATGCCGCCGGCCTCGCCTGCGGTGACGTTGGTCTTGCGGATAGCGTCCAGGATACTGGTCTTGCCGTGGTCAACGTGGCCCATGACGCAGACGACCGGGGGACGGGTGACGAGATCGTCCTGAGAATCCTCCTCCTGGGTGAACAGGCGCTCCTCGATGGTGACGTGGACTTCCTTCTCGACCTTGGCGTGGAACTCCTCCGCCACCAGAGCGGCGGTATCGAAATCGATGATGTCGTTGATGGCGTGCATCTCGCCCATCTGCATGAACTTGGCGATGACCTTGCCGGCCTGCTGCTTCAGGCGGGCAGCCAGCTCACCGACGGTGATCTCATCGGGGATGAGGACCTTCAGCTGCGCATTGCGGGCCTTTTCCAGCTGGATGCGCTGCAGACGCTCGAACTCGGTCTCGCGCTTGCCCTTCTGGAACTGCTGGCGCTGGCGCTGGCCGCGCTGGGTGAACTTCTGCTTGTTGCCCTGGGGGGTGGGCTTGCGGCGGTTCTCGGTGTTCTTGGTGGAAGCCAGATCGTCGTAACGGGCATCGAAGCGGTCCACATTCATATCGACGGTGCGGGTATCGACGGTGACCTGATTGTCCTCGCGGCGGACAGAGACCGACTGAGCAGTAGCAGCCGTAGCCTTTGCGCCGGTCTCACGGGCCAGCTCGCTCAGGGAGACGGTCTTCTCCTCACGCTTCCTGTGCTGCTCGTTCTTCTTGTTGCTTTGCTTGGCAGCGGGCTTTGCCTCGGCCTTTGCGGGCTCAGCCTTGGGAGCCTCGGGCTTCTTTTCGGCCTTGGGCTCTGCCTTCTTCTCGGCGGGCTTCGGCTCAGCCTTGGGGGCCTTGGCGCTGTTCAAAAACTCGTCCAGGCTCTTGACGCTGTTGTCCTTGCTGAACTTCTCCAGCAGGTAGTTCAGCTCGTTCTCCTCCAGAGTGGAGCTGTTCTTCTTGCCGGTGCTGCCCATGGCGTTCAGCTCGTCGAGGACCTTCTTGGCAGAGATGCTCAGGTCCTTTGCAAAATCGCTCACTTTATATTTTACGGTCATTCGCTCATATCCTCCTCAGTTTGAATTGCTCCGCACGCCGTCAGCCGGTCAAAGCAGAGCTTGGCGAGGTTGCGGTCGGTGACGGCATAAATGGCCACCGGTTTACGGCTGATGTCAGCCAGCTTATCCTGTGTCAGCGGCATGGGGATGACGTCCACCATATCGCCCACAGCGTAGTTGAGCCGCTGCACGGTCTTGGGGCTGGCGTCGGACGCAGTCATCACGAGCCATGCCTTGCCCTTGACGACGGCGTCTTCCACCGCGTCAAAGCCCATGGTCAGAGCGCCCGCCTTGCGGCAGAGGCTCACGGCCTGGAACAGGGCCTCATTCGGCTCAAGGGCCGGTCTTGCGGGGGCGTTATGCTTCTTTGCCATCGCGGTCGGCCTCCTTTTCTGCTTCCACACTGGCCAGCTGCTGGGCCAGTGCATCGTATACCTCGGCGGGGACCGGCTGCTCAAAGCAGCGCTCCAGCGCCTTCTTCTTTTTTGCCTTTGCAAGGCAGGCGGCATCCGGGCAGAGGTAAGCACCGCGGCCGGGCTTCTTGCCCACGGGGTCGATGCTGATCTCTCCGCTGGGTGCGCGCACCACACGCACCAGTTCCTTTTTGGGGCGGCTGGTCAGACAGCCGATGCACTGGCGGGCAGGGATCTTCTTTTGTGCCATCCGGTTTTCCCTCCTTCGGCAGGTGTTCCGCGCTTATTCTGCGGCGGTGTCTTCGGTCTTCTCAGCCTCGGCAGCCTTCGGCTCTTCCTCGCCGTAGTAGCCGCTCTCGGGGCGGATGTCGATATTGTAGCCGGTCAGGCGGGCGCACAGACGGGCGTTCTGGCCCTTGTTGCCGATGGCAAGGCTCAGCTGCTGGTCCGGCACGGTCACGCGGCAGGAGCGGGTCTCGCCGGGCAGCAGCTCGACCTTGACCACCTTTGCGGGGCTGAGAGCTGCGGAGATGAACTCGGAGATGTCCTCGCTCCACTTCACGATGTCGATCTTCTCGCCGCCCAGCTTCTCGACGACAGCGGCCACACGGTCGCCGTGGGGGCCGATGCAGGCAGAGACGGGGTTGACGTTGGCGTCCTTGGACCAGACAGCCATCTTGGTGCGGGCGCCGGCCTCGCGGCTGATGGCCTTGACCTCGACGGTGCCGTCGTAGATCTCAGGCACTTCCAGCTCGAACAGGCGCTTGACGAGGCCGGGGTGGGTGCGGCTGATCATGACGCGGGGGCCGCGCTCGCTGGCCACGACATCCACGATGTAGACCTGCAGCATCTGGCCCTCGGTGTAGACCTCGCCGGGGACCTGCTCGTTGCGGGGCAGGATAGCCTCGCCGCCCTTGCCTAGGTCGAGGGCAACGATGCCCTTCTCGGGGTCAACGCGGGTGACGGTGGCCTGCACGATGTCGTGGGCGCGGGACTGGATCTCGCTCAGCTGCTGGCTGCGCTCGGCCTCACGGATGCCCTGACGGATGACGTGCTTTGCGGTCTGGGCGGCGATGCGGCCAAAGTCCTTGGTCTTGAGGGGGGTCACGACGCGGTCGCCCACCTGATAGCTCTTGCGGATGTGCTGCGCCTCGGTGATGCCGATCTCGCTGTGCTCGTCGTACCAGTCCTCATCGGCCACGACGTCCTGGATGAGGGCGACGTTGAACTTGCCGGTGTCGGGGTCGATCTCGACCATGACGTGGTCGTCCTCGACCTCGTAGTTCTTCTTCACGGCGATGACGATCGCAGCCTTGATCTTTTCGATCAGGTACTCCGCGGTGATGCCGCGCTCGTGCTCCAGCATGGAGAGAGCTTCAAAAAATTCGTTGTTCGCTGCTGCCATTTTTCGGGTTCCTCCTAGATTATAATGGTATCTTTTCTCAGTTCATCTTTGGCTCTCCCTCCGGGAGAGCTGGCGCGGAACGCGCCTGAGAGGGCTGTTCTCAATCAAACAGATGTTCGTCGTCACAGAGATGGACGCCGGATGCGGCGTTCACCTCAAAGCTCACCGGGCCGTTCTCCGTCTCGACCGTGACGGTGCTGCCCTCGCGGCCTTTCAGGATGCCGGCAAACTCGCGCACGCCGTCGGCGGTGGGGCGGATGAGCTTGACGCCGATCTTCTCGCCCTTGAGCGCCTCGTAGTGCTCCGGGCGGGTCAGCCTGCGGCCAAGGCCGGGGCTGCCCACCTCGAGATAATAGCTCTGGTCGATGGGGTCTGCCTCATCGAGGATGGGGTCCAGCGCGTGGGACACTTCGGCACAGGTGTCGGTGTCCATGGTGCCGTCCCTGTCGATGAGCACACGGAGATACCAGTCCGGCCCTTCCTTCTCAAAGACCACATCCCACAGGCGCAGGCCCATGCCCTCCACGACGGGGCGGACAAGCGCTTCGACTCTCTGGGCGGTGTTGCCGCCAGACTGCTTCGCCATAAAAAACCTCCAAACAAACAAGAAAAGCGGACCTTGCGGCCCACTTTCCAATAAAACTATAGCGTACTACTAGAATATAGCATACTCTTGCGGATTATGCAAGCTTTTTCGTGAAAAATCCTCTTCTCACAGCACCCAGACGCCGTCGCGGAACAGCTCCACGGTGCGGCCGTCGCGGCACTTGCCGGTGATATGGCTGTCCTCGGCGCCCACCATGACGTCCTCGTGGATAGCAGACTGGTTCATGCCCCGGGCCAGCAGCTCGTCCTTGCTCAGGCGGGTGCCGTTCTCAGTGGTGCCGGGATAGCTGGCACCAAAGGCGATGTGGCAGGCGGCGTTCTCGTCGAAGAGGGTGCTGTAGAACAGCGCGCCGCTGCGGTTGATGGGGCTGGACGCCGGCACCAGCGCCACTTCGCCGATGCTCCGTGCACCCTCGTCGGTGTCCAGAAGCCGGCCCAGAAGCTCCGCGCCCTCGTCTGCACCGTGCTCCACGACCCGGCCATCCTTGAAGGTGACGTGGAAGCCCTTGATGAGCTGGCCGTTGAAGACGTAGGGTTTCGTGCCGTAGACGATGCCGTTCACCTTGTCCTTGTGGGGGGCGGTGAAGACCTCTTCGGTGGGGATGTTGGGCAGGAAGACCACCCCCTTTTCGCTGACGCTGGCGGCACTCTCCCAGACGGCCTTGTCGGCGATGCCGACGGTCAGGTCGGTGCCGTTGCCGCTCTCGAAGTGGACGCTCTCGAGGTCGAGGGCGTTCATCTTGTCCTTCAGGCCGGTGAGACGGTCGAGGTGGGCCTTCCACTCGTTGACGGGGTCGCCGTCCGTCACGCGGCAGACGTCGAAGATGAGCTGCCAGAGCTTCTCGATGGCCGCAGCCTCGTCCAGCTCCGGGAAGATCTTCTTCGCCCACGGGGCGCTGGGCATGGCGGCGATGGACCACTGGACGCGGTCGTTCATGGTGTACTCCCGCCACGGGGCCATGAACTTGCGCTGCGCGGCGTTCACCCGGCTGATCTTCGCGCCGTCCAGACCGGCGTAGACCTCGGGGTCGTCGGCAAGGAGGTGCAGCACGCAGACGCCGCCCTCGCTCTCGGCGTAGTCCAGATAGCGGCGGAGCTGATAAGACTTGAAGTCGGTCAGGGCTTCCTCGCTGCCCAGCTCCATCCGGCTGCGGGAGACCTCGTTGTCGCTCCAGTTTACCAGCACGTCACGGGCGCCGGCCTCATAGGCACTGCGCACACACAGACGGGCCAGCGGGGCGGCCTCGAGGCAGCAGTTGATGACAAGGGTCTGGCCCGGCTGGGGGTTGACGCCCACACGGACGATGAAATCGGCGTATTTTTTCAGAAGAAGAGTAAAGTTTTCCACAGAATATCCTTTCTGCCGTGCAAACCACGGCGCTGCATTTTCTATCTGACAGTATAACCGCTCCCGGGCGAATTGTCCACCCGATAAAAACAAAACAGATGCTTCTGCCGGTTGAAAAATCGGGAAACATCTGTTATACTAGTGTATGAGAGTGCTGTCTACATAACGGCAGGCGGTCTACACCTTTCCGGCCTTACGTCGGGAAGGCGAGCATTTTTGTTATGCCCCCGACGCTCCACAGCGAAAGGGGGGATGTTCTATGACGCTTTTGGAAACTTTAGCTTTGCTTACGTTGCTTGCAACGGTGGGCTTCGGAGTTTTTGACGTCGCCTGGAAAATCTTTAATAACAAAAAATGACCGCCCGGCTACCAATCGCGCGGTCATTTTTTGTGACTAATCTGCTGGAAAGGTGCTGACCGTTTGCCAGACAGCACTTTCTTTAGTTGTATTATACCACAGCCCCGCCGAAATTGCAACGGCGGGGCTGTGATATTTTCGATGTCGCATGGAAAATTTTCAACAACAAAAAATGATTGCCCCAGTGTCCTAAGCTGAACGGTCATTTTTTGTTATGACTATCCGGAAAGGTGCTGACCGTTTGCCAGACAGCACTTTCTTTAGTTGTATTATACCACAGCCCCGCCGAAATTGCAACGGCGGGGCTGTTTTTTCACTCACAAAAGCGAGTTTTTATCAGAACTCGATCTTGCTCTCGATATAAGCCTTCAGCTCGGAGATGGGCATACGCACCTGCTCCATGGTGTCGCGGTCGCGGACGGTGACGCAGTTGTCGGCGGCGATGCCCTTGGCCTCGTCGCCCACGGTGTCGAAGTCCACGGTGATGCAGTAGGGAGTGCCGATCTCGTCCTCACGGCGGTAGCGCTTGCCGATGGAGCCGGTATCGTCGTAGTCCACCATGAAGTACCTGCTCAGCTCGTTGCGGATTTCCATGGCCTTGTCGCCCAGCTTCTTGCTCAGGGGCAGGACAGCGCACTTATAGGGAGCCAGAGCCGGGTGCAGATGCAGGACGGTGCGGACGTCCTCCTTGCCCTTGCTGTCGGTCAGATGCTCCTCGTCGTAGGCCTCGCACAGGAAAGCCAGCGCCACGCGGTCGCAGCCCAGAGAGGGCTCGATGACGTAGGGGATGTAGTGCTCGTTGGTCTCGCTGTCGAAGTACTCGAGGCTCTTGCCGGAGGCCTCCTGATGGCGGCTCAGGTCGTAATTGGTGCGGTCGGCGATGCCCCACAGCTCGCCCCAGTCGGTGAAGGGGAAGGCGTACTCGATGTCGGTGGTGGCGCGGCTGTAGAAGGCCAGCTCGGCAGGCTCGTGGTCGCGCAGGCGCAGATGCTCCTTCTTGATGCCGAGGCTCAGCAGCCAGTTCTCGCAGTAGTCCTTCCAGTAGCTGAACCACTCGAGGTCGGTGCCGGGCTTGCAGAAGAACTCGCACTCCATCTGCTCGAACTCGCGGGTGCGGAAGGTGAAGTTGCCCGGGGTGATCTCGTTGCGGAAGGCCTTGCCCACCTGGCAGACGCCGAAGGGCAGCTTGCGGCGGGTGGTGCGCTGGATGTTGGCAAAGTTGACGAAGATGCCCTGCGCCGTCTCGGGGCGGAGGTAGCAGGTGGAAGAGCTGTCCTCGGTGACGCCGATGGCGGTCTTAAACATCAGGTTGAACTTACGGATGGGGGTGAAGTCGTGCTTGCCGCAGACGGGGCAGACCACGTCCTCGTGTTCGGCGATGAAAGCGTCCATCTCGTCAAAGCTCATGGCGTCCACGTTCACCTCGGGGTGCTCGTCGCCGATGAGCTTGTCGGCGCGGTGGCGGGCCTTGCAGGCGCGGCAGTCCAGCAGGGGGTCCGAGAAGCCGGCAACATGGCCGGTGGTGACCCAGGTCTGGGGGTTCATGAGGATGGCGGCATCGAGGCCCACGTTGTAGGGGCTCTCCTGCACGAACTTTTTCAGCCATGCCTTTTTGACGTTGTTCTTGAACTCGACGCCCAGAGGGCCGTAGTCCCAGCTGTTGGCCAGACCGCCGTAGATCTCAGAGCCGGGGAAGACATAGCCCCGGTTCTTGCAGAGATTGACGATCATATCAAGGGTCTTTTCGCTCTGTTCCATTGTAAGTACATCCTTTCCGTCCGCGGCTGGTTTGCCGTGTCGTGTTGCGTCGTTGTCCCGGCGGCTTTCCCCGCAGCCGGGCCTGCTTTTCCGGTTGAAAGCAGAGTACCTTTACTTTATCATGTTTTGCGGGGATTGTAAAGGCCCGCCCCCTCGCTCCGCCCCGCCCCAACTCCAAAAAAACCAAGGCCCGGAGCGTTCCCGCTCCGGGCCTTGGAGTCATTTCTCAATGTGTATCACAGACAGGGTCTGTAATGATTTGAGCAGATGGGGTGATTAGACAGTCTTGGGAGCGACTTCGAACACGACCACGACGTAGTTCACGCTCTTGGCGCCGTTGCCATCGGTGCCCTTCTTGGAGTCGTAGTGAACACCGAAGTTGACCTTTGCCTTGGTGGAGTTGGTGGACTTGTTGCTGTCCAGAACCTTCACGTCATCATTGCTAACGGTCTTTGCGATACCCTTGGTTGCAACAGCTCCGTCAAGAGCCTTAGCTGCGGTGATCCAGCCGCCGAAGGTCTTGTAATCCTCAGGACGCTCGACAACGTAGTACAGGTACTTCTTTCCGTTAACAGTGGCCTCGGACAGACTGGCAGTGGACAGAGTGAAGGTCTTGTTCTTCATCTCGTTCTCCCAGACCTTGGAAGCCTTTTTGTTCAGGTCGTTGTCGTACTTGTAATTGACATCGACATCGCCCTGGACCTGCTCCTTGTTCAGAGCCTTCTCAAGAGCTTCGCTGGTGGCCTTGTCGCTCAGAGCGCAGCCAGTCAGCATGGACACTGCCATAACGCCGGTCAGGACGAGGGCCAGAAGTTTCTTTGCCATTTTCATGATTTTTGCCTCCATAAATAAAAATGAATTATACAGGCGGGCCATCCATTTCCGGCTGTCGGCCTGTGTTATCGTTATACCCCACCCATTATTTTTGTCAATATCTTCTTGGCATTTTTATCACCTTTACAAATTCTTCTCTTTTCTGTCGTGCATTTTCCACAAATTCACGGTAGCCCTCTCAGTCTCGCTTCGCTCGACAGCTCCCCCAGAGGGGGAGGAGCTCAACCTCTCCGTCAGCGCTGACGCGCTGCCACCTCCCCTACCGAGGGGAGGCTTTGGCAGTCCCCGCAAAGTGAACGGTTTCGCCAGAGGCTCCCCTACTAGGGGAGCTGTCTGCGAAGCAGACTGAGAGGTTGTACGAAGGAGAGCCT
>OBVY01001648.1_pt1 | contig 12005 bp, 10 predicted proteins | sample 1538051 | NCBI WGS metagenome assembly OBVY01 (sample SAMEA2580017, study PRJEB22360) | human gut metagenome | biome: human gut; feature: human-associated habitat; material: faeces | place: Denmark | collected 2008/2010 | reverse complement strand
ATGCCGGCGGAGGCGCCGAGGACCCCCCGCTACCCTCCGCCATCGGCGGACTCACCGGCGGCATCGACACCACGTCCACTCTTTTCGAATGGCAGGGCTACGACCTGCGCGACCCAGACGCCAACCGCCAGCGCCTCGAGGGCGCCGACGCGCCGAAGGGCGAGGAACGCACCCGCTTCCACGCCAACAACGTGGTCGAGATCCACCAGGAGGCCGTCGAGGTCTCCTACACGCGGCAGGGTGCGACCGGACAGCGCAACACCGACAACATGCCGGTAGTACAGGTCGGCGGCACCGCCATCTCCGCTGACGAGCTGAGCTGGCAGATCCAGCAGCAACTCAAGCAGATCGCACGCGACGTGGAAGCCTCCTTCATCTCCGGCCATTACAACAATCCGACCGACAACCAGAGCGCGCGGAGCACCCGCGGCCTCCTCGAAGCCATCACCACCAACGTGATGAGCACCGAGCACACCGCCGCCCAGCTGACAGCGGACGACGTGCTCGACCTCGCGCAGATGGCCTGGGACAATGGCGGCATCCGCGAATCCGAGACGCGCACCATCGTGGTCAACTCCACTCTCAAGCGCGCACTGACCCGCTGCTTCGTCACCGACGCGAAGTATCAGGAGCAGACCCGCAACGTCGGCGGCGTGAACCTGCAGACCATCGAGACCGACTTCGGCCTCTTCAACATCATGCTCGACCCGTACATGCCGAAGGACCAGCTGCTCGTCCTGTCCCTCGAACAGCTCGCCCCGCGCTTCCTCGAAATCCCCGGCAAGGGTCATTTCTTCGCCGAGCCGCTCGCCAAGACCGGCGCAAGCGACAAGGTGCAGCTGTACGGCGAGATCGGCTTGCAGTACGGCGACCAGAAGGCCCACGCGCTCCTGACCGTCGCCGGTGGCTCCGCATCCAACACCGTGAAGGTCGCTGGCGTGAGCCTTGATAAGAAGACCATGGGCGTCAAGACCAAGGGCACCAATACGGTGAAGGCCATCGTTGTGCCCGACGGCGCATCCAATAAGGATGTCGCGTGGACTGTGGAACCGTCCGACAATTCCATCGCCACCGTCAAGGCTGATGCCGACAAGAGCGTCGGTGTCGTGACCGGCGTGAAGGCTGGCAACGCCACCGTCACCGCAACCACTTCCGACGGCTCCAAGAAGGCATCCGTCAAGGTCACCGTGACCGACTGAGAGGCCAGATGATGGCCGACACAGATGATTTCGCGAGTGTCGACGATCTTGAAGCCTCATGGCATGCGCTCACGGACGAGGAGAAGACGCGCGCGAAGAAACTCATCGCGTATGCGTCCGACCTGATCCGCTCCTATCGCAGATGGGACAAGGTCAGCAACCTCACCCGTGAGCGCATTTGCTGCGCTGCCGTTAGGCGCGCAATGGAAGCCGATTCCAATGGCGCACCATCAGGAGCCAGCAGCATGAGCGAGACCGCCGGACCATTCCAAGCCACCTACAGCTTCCAGAACCCCACCGGCGACCTCCGATTGTGGCCGAGCGAGGAGAAGGAGCTTGGCGGAAGGCGACGCCTCCTCGCGGGAGCCCTCGACATGAGCACCGGAAAGGTGGTGGCACCATGATCCACGGTGAAACCGTCAAGGTGCTCCGTCCAAGCATCGCCGGAATGGATGCCTACAACACTCCAATCCGCAAATGGTCCGAGGAATCGGTAGGCAACGTGCTGGTCGGCTCGCCGACACAGGACAATGTCGCCACAAGCGTCAATCCGGAAGGATTGCTCGTCTCCATGTCGCTCTACTTCCCACGCTCCTATCAAGGAACGCTCCGGGATTGCAAGGTGATCGTCAGGGGAATCGAATATCGAGTGATTGGTGATCCTGTCGCGCTCGATGGCGGATTGACACCAACTTCCTGGAACATGCAGGTCAACGTCTGCCGCGATGACGGGAGGTGACCATGAAGGGATTCAAAGTCGACAAGGAATGGATGGAACGCAATGTCCTGTCCAACCCAACAGTCCAATCCGCTCTGAACGCGAAGGCCAGACGCATCGCTCCGATCGTGAAGCGCATCGCCCTCAAGGAAGGCGACCGTCATTATGCCGAATCGGTGCGCGTCATGCAGGGACGACGTCCTGGAACGAAATCGCCGACGCATCTGCGCAGACCATATGCCCGAGTCATCATCGGTGACGAGCATGCGGACGCCAAGGAATACGGCGACGGACGGATCTATCCGAAGAAGGGATACCTTCGCCGCGCCATAGCCGAGGCGGGTGGCTGATTATGGCGATTCCGCTTCGCGGCTCATGGCCGCAACCGATGCCGATCATCATCCAATGGCTGCAAGACAAGGCGGGGATCAAGGCTTCGGCGGAAGTGCCGGAGAATCTGCGTGCAAACCTTCCGGCCGTCATCGTCTCTCCGGCGCCGGGTGGCACGACCGCCGATGGATTCACGCGCGGCAGAGCCGTCGACATCGACATCTTCGCCGCTGATTGGACTTCCATGGACGCGACCATAAGAAAGGTCGAAACCGCTCTCTCTCAGCTGCAGGGCGATGGAAACCGATATGGCTACGTCGACTCCTCAACGCTCACCTCATTTTCCGAAGTGAGTCATTCAATGCCTGACGTGCGCCGTTGCACGGCGACGATCACGCTCAACACCAGACCACAATGATTTTTCAATTAAGGAGGAAATGATGGCTGCCATCACCGATGTGCCAAGCATTCTCAATGACAATAACGGAAACGTGCGAAAGTGGGGCACTCAGCTGCTCGCTATCGCCGACTATTCGACCGCGATGCCGGATCCTTTCTTCGACACCGCAACCAACAAACCGAATCAGCTGCCCGAGGGTTTCAAGGTGATGGGCTACATCAGCACTGATGGCGCGAAGATGAGTCGCGGCATCGAGTCCGCCGGCACCAGTGCGGTGCAGGATCTGGAGCCGGTGCGTTCCGACATCACCGGACGTACCCGCACCCTGCAGCTCACCTTCCTGGAAATGAACGCATGGGTCAAGGCCTTGGCCCACGGCCTGCCCGTCTCCCAGTGGCCGGCAAACAAGGATGAGGGCTTCGAATTCACCGATGAAAAAACCACGGAATTCCCGTACTACCGCCTGATCTGGATCGGTCAGGACGGTGTGGGCGACGCGGCACATTACCGCATCGAGGCCGGGTATCGCGTCAAGGTCACCAATCAGGGCGACAACACCAAGAACCGCTCCGACGCCGAGGGTGAGGACCAGACCTTCACCTTCTTCCAGGATCCGAAGACCGGCAAGGTGTTCTACGAGGGCGAGAAGATCGCCAAGGCCGGTGCCGCGCTTCGTGCTGATGTCTCCCAGTCGCAGCCGGTGTCCGATCAGGCAGCGTCCTCCGAGTCACAGCCGGTCGCCGACTGACATTGATTCTTCCCGCACCGGGCTTTTGATTCCTTTCACCGGTGCGGGATTTTCCCTTCTTCTCTCGCCGAAAGGAACACTGATTTTTTTGAAAGGATTGAACAATGACCGACAACAAGAAGCGTAAGGTCCGCAGCCTCAAGGCCGTGAAGGCGAAGTATCTTGAATCCCACCCGAAGATTCGGGAGTGGATCGAGTTCACCATCGACGACGAGCCGGATGCGAAGGAATTCCGCATCCACGCTCCAATTTTCCAGTCGAATGAGGAGAAGAAGGCATTCGCGAAGGCGCAGGAGTCCGACGACCAGTTCGACTTGGCGAAAGCGCTGCTCGGCGCCCAGTGGGATGATTTCATCGAGGCCGGCGGACAGATCAGCCTGCTTTTCCTCCTGCTCGACGACGCGGCCGATGAAGTGCATGAGACGGACAGCGAGGGAAACCCTACAACGCTTTAGAGCTCCTTGACGGCGATGGTCACGCGGAGGAATTGGAGGCCGCGTTATGCGCGGTCTACGCGCCGCGTGACCCCATCCAAGAGTTCTGGCAACGCAAGATCAGTCTCCGCGCATTGCATGCGCTGATAATCCACATGCCGCCGGACAACGTCTTCTTTCGTGCTTTGGCTGGTGATGGCTGGAGTGAGTCGGAATGGCTGTTGCACGATTTGGGCGACATGCTCCGTGACATCCAGCTAACCATCACCCAGTGCGCTCCATTTGTGGAGCATCCCCTTGAAGAGGATGACATCAGGCCTCGCACCAAGCCTCCGGCTGTCGTGGTGGCTGAGTCCAAACGCGAACAGTCGTCTGTCGACAGCAAGGCCTTACACGCGCAGGAGCGGAGCGAGCTCATGGCGCTTGTCACGGGCGATCAATCGAAAAACTGAACAGTGAGGTGGTCTCATGGCCGGCACAGCCGCATGGATCGATGTGCTCCCGAATCTGAGCGCTTTCGGCACGAAGCTCAACAGCGGTGTGACGGCCGCGGCCACCTCCGCAGGACGGAATGCCGGCAAGAAATTCTCCGACGCCATGAATCAGGCCGCTGGCCGTGACGTGCTGTCAGAGCAGGTCAAGAGCCTGCAGCAGGCTGAGAAGAAGGCCGCGCAGGCGGTCAGCCAGTACACGTCGCAGATCGCAAAAGCGCGTGACGAGCAGAAAAGCGCCGACCTGCGCGTACAGGCCGCCGAAGTCAAACTGCAGGAAACCATCGTCAAAAGCGGACAATCCTCCTCACAGGCCATCAACGCCCAAGCACGACTCAACGACGCAAGGAGCAAGGCGAGGCAGAAGACCGAAGCCGTCACATCGGCTGAGGAACAACTCAAAGCCGCCAGCGAAGGCCTGAAAGAGACTCAGACGCAGCTCCACGACGCTCAGACGAATCTGAACGCGAGCACTTCCAAGCAGTCGGGATTTTTCGCGTCCGCCGCGGCATCGGCGCGCAATGCCATCAATTCCTTCCGTAGCATGCAATCAAGCGTCACTACCACTGCCGCAAGGGGAGTCGGAGATTCCGAACGCTTCTTCACCGCGTGGGGAGCCGCGAAGTTCGGAGCCATCAGCGGGTTCGCGCAGTCGGCATTCAGCAAAGTCTCAAACATCATCACTAGCAATGTGGAAGGCGCCATTAAACGCGCCGACACGATGAACAATTTCCCCAAAGTCATGAAGAATTTGGGGTACGACTCGAATGACGCTGCCGCAGCCATCAAACGCATCAGCGCCAGCATCGACGGCCTGCCGACCACCACATCAAGCATGATCGGCATGGTCCAGCAGCTTGCTCCGTTGACCAAGAATCTGGACGAGGCCACCAGCATCGCATTGGCGTTCAACAATGCCGTCCTGGCCGGCGGCAAAGACACAGTGCTGCAGGCCGACGCCATCGAACAGTACAACCAGATGTTGAGCGCGAACAAGGTCGATGCCGCCGCATGGCGAAGTGTCGTCAATGCAATGCCTGGCCAGATGAACCAATTGGCCAAGAGCATCCTTGGTGCAAACGCGAAGCAGAACGACCTATATGAAGCGATGAAGGGTGGCAAGGTCACCTTCGAGGACTTCAATAAGGCGCTCGTCAAGCTCAATAAGGACGGCTACGGGCCGTACGCATCATTTACGACGCAGGCAAAAGACGCCACACAGGGCATCGGCACTGCGATGGAGAACGCGAAAAACTGCGTCCAGAAGGCCATCGAGAAGATTATCGAGGCGTTCGGTGTCGACCGCATCAGCGGCGTCATTAACAGCTTTACGGCGAAATTCGGAGATGTCGGCTCGGCTGTGGCCAAGGCGGTCTCCGGATCATTGGAATTCGTCGAGACCGGCAAAGTCAACGAAAAATTGGCTGAATCTTTCCACATCGACAAGAAGTCGTATGCGGGCATCGAAGACGCTTACCAGCGGATTCGGTGGGGGTATAAAGGTCTCGCCGATTTCATCAAGGCCGGTGAATTCTCGTACGAGTTCAACCGTGCCTTCGAGAACGCAGACCGCCAGACACTCATCGACTTCAAAGACAGCCTCCTCGGCATCCGCGACTCCGCCAGCGAGGTGCTGAAGAACCTTCCCGGATTGGGTGAATTTTTCAACACCCCGGCGGATGGCGACAAGTCGAACTTGAACAAGGCCTTGAAAGCCGCCAATGTGGCGCTTGCTGGTCTGAAGCCACTGCTCGACCTGCTCGCATCAATCGAGAAGGCGTGGAACGGTCTGTCCGCTGACCAGCAGGGCACCATCTTCGATACGGCCATCTACCTGTGGTTAGGTAGTAAAGGATTCAAGATACTGAAGAACATCTTCGGTGTCGCCAAGGATATCGGCAAAGGCTTCGGCATCGCCGGAAAAGGCATCAAGACCGCTGGCAACGCGCTGAAATCGTTCGGCAAGTTCCTCGGCGGGCTGAAGGCTCCGAAATGGCTGTCAAAGCTTACCGTCGGCAAGGTTGGAATCGCAGCCGGTGGAACCGCAATGCTTTCAGCTGCGAAGAACGTCGAAAAAGGCACTCCTAAGTGGGCATGGAGTCAACTGAACAAAATTCCCGGTTTCAGCGAGGGCGACAAGTCATACGCCGACTACCAGAAACGGTACAAGGCCGCACAGGAAAACAACAAGTTCCTCGGAATCAAGAACTCCACATGGGAACACAACCTGAATCCGCTGAACTGGCCATCAATGGCCGTGGGTGCCGCGAAAACCGGAATGAACAAACTCGGAAGCCTTCGAAAGAAAGCCGACGAGCAGGGGTTCGCAGGTAATACCGGTTCCGCGCAAGCTTCGATGAGCTCCGGCCAACGCGATGCCGGAGTCAAGGCTTGGAACGGCATCAAAGGCGCGTTCTCCGAGGCAGGGCAGGCACAGGCTGACAATACAGCAGCGCAGGTCAAAGCCCAGCAGGACACTCTGGCCGGCATCAAGAAGGCATGGGGCGACGCCGGCGATTGGATCAACACCAATTGGTGCGACCTGATGGTCAAGATTCAATCGAAGTTCGACGGCGCGGTCCAGTGGGTCGAGGACCGTTGGAACGGTGTCAAGGACTGGTTCGGGACCACAGGTCAGAAGATCGGCGACTTCTTCTCCGGTATTCCATCGGCGATTGGTGGATGGTTTGATTCGGCGGGCCAGTGGGTTGAGGCCAAATGGCAGGGCATCTGCGACTGGTTCTCAGGTGTTGGATCCTCAATCGGAGGTTTCTTCTCGGGTATTCCGGCCGCTGTCGGCGGTTTCTTTGACTCCGCTGGCCAATGGGTGCAATCCAAGTGGCAGGTGGTATGTGACTGGTTTGCCGGCATTCCCGGTTCCATCACCGGCTTCTTCCAGGGGATTCCGGGCACTTTCCAGTCGATTTTCCAGACGGCCAAAGACCGGATAACCGGCGTCTTCAGCTCGGTCGGCACGTGGTTCGACAACAACGTGAAGATTCCCATCTCCAATGCCGTCAATGCCATCGGCCAGACCTTCCAGTCCACCAAGGATTGGATTAAACGAAGCTGGGATCAGGTCAAGGAGGCCGCAAGGGCTCCGGTGGCCTTCGTCGTCAACACGGTGTACACGAACGGCATCAAGAAGGTATGGGATTCGGTGGCCGGCGCCGTCGGCCTGAAACTCTCCCTTCCGACGGTGAAGTTCGCAACCGGCGGCACCGTCGGCGGCATCAACCCCGGTTACGCTCCCGGTGTCGATTCGATCCCGGCGATAACCTCGCCGGGCGAGGCGTGGATGGTGCCGGAATGGACTAAGGCCGTCGGTGCGGAGAACGTCTACCGCTGGAACGCTTTGGCTCGCCACCATGGCGTGCAGGCCGTCCGTGAGGATATGGGTCTTGATGGCGTCCAACGCTTCGCCAAAGGTGGCATTGCCTCCAAGATTGGCAAGGTGGTGTCCGGAGCGAAGAAATTCATCGAGGATTTGTCCCAGACAGCTCAGGCCTTTGTGAAGAATCCTGTGGATTGGGTCACGTCGAAGATTCTCACGCCTGTGAAATCGCAGGTGGCGGGAATCAGCGGCGGCCAGTTCGGCCAGATGGTCGGCAGACTGCCGGTGAGTGCCGCTACGGCTCTTGTCGACAAGGTCAAGTCGATGGCGTCCGACCTGGCATCCAAGTGGACCAGCAAATCCGAGGCGGGCCAATATCATGGTTCGGTCGGTGGCGGCGTGGAACGCTGGAGGAGCCTAGTCCTGCAGGTGCTCAAGGAATTGGGCCAGCCAGCAAGCTGGGCCGACACCGTGCTACGCCGAATGAATCAGGAGTCCGGCGGCAATCCTAACGCCATCAACAACTGGGATTCCAACGCCAAAGCGGGTATGCCGTCGCAGGGCCTGATGCAGACCATTCCTGGCACATTCAATGCCTATGCGGGGCCGTACCGCTCGCGTGGCATCACCGACCCGCTCGCCAACATCTATGCCGGCTGCAATTACGCGATCCATCGGTATGGGTCGTTGGCCGGAATGAATCGTGCGGGCGGCTACGCGCTCGGCGGCATCGTCGGAGACGATAGACCGACCCTGTACGATCGCGGCGGCATCCTGCCACCCGGACGGCACCTCGTGGCCAACGAGACCAAGCAGCCCGAACTCGTGTTGACGCGAGAGCAGATCGTCAAGATCTTCGGCGCTGACGTCAAAGATAAGGGCGATCGGACCGTGAACCTCAACGTCAACATCCCCGAACGCTCGGATCCATGGGCTGATGCGAGCATCCTCGTGCGCACCGCGCGACACCAATTGCGATAAAAGGAGGCCGATGTGGCTTATTTTGCGGAATTGTCGGCCTCCGGCTTGGAGCCGGTGCGTTTCGAGGGTTCGGGCGATCTTGACTGCCTGTGCATCGCGAAAGGCGGCATCGAGGGCTGGTGGTCGACTCCCGCCGCGAAAGTCAATGTGACGGCGCGAGGGCAGGGCGACGGTGGACATGATGTGAGCGAGGATGACATCTCCTACGCCAGCCGTGCCGTCACTCTGCATTGGAATGCCAACGCTTCCAGCCGTGACGAGCTGCTCGCTTTGACGGACAGTGTGCGCAGGCTCGTGCATCGTCAGGTCAGAATGCGCGTGGTCGACGGCACCGAGGATACCTGCTGCAGTGGCGGATATATGGTGCTTACCCAGCAGCCTGACTATCGGTCCGGCAGCATCGCCGATTCGACCATCACCATCGTTTTCGAGCGTCCGGAGCGCCTGTCGTCTTTGGCGCATTCGGGTGAGGCTCGCGCGTCGGTGGTGCAGTCGGGCGGCTTGAGCTACGGCGCGGCTAATGGTGGCTTGGCATATCCGCTGCAGTATGGCGTGGCGTCGGATGGTGCGACGGTGATGCGCTTGCCGAATCAGGGCACTAGCCGCGCATATCCGACCTACACCTTGTGCGGAGAGTGGCCTGATGGCTGCACGCTCCGCTTGGCGTGCGACGGGCGTAATTCCACCATCGCCTATTCGCGCGCCATCCACACCGGCACACCAGTATTGCTGGACACCCGCTCCCGCACCGCCACCATGGGCGGTGTGGACGTGACCAGCGGATTATCACGGCGGGGGTGGATGACGATCCCGGCCGGCAGCGCGCTGACCGTCAATCTCACCACGCCCGGCAGCGGCTGGGTCACATGCGAATCGCACGACACCTATATATAAGGAGGCATTTATGACCACGGCTTTAGGCATCAGGCCGGACGCACGATCCAATGGGGTGAGTCCGCAGGTCCATCGGCATATCATCAGCGCCCAATGGACGAGCGACGGCATCATACAGGGTCTTGATGTGACCGGAGGCACAGGGCTCACCTACACGGTGAGCGCCGGTACCGCATTGATTCAGCCTGACGGCCAGAAGGGCGAGGCGGTGCTCGCTTATTGGCCGGGCGGCGCCACTCCCGCAGTCGGCGCCGGTAACGCCGGATTGAGCCGATACGACGTGATTTGGCTCCGCGCCCACGACATCGACAAGGGAGACGCGGACAATCAGGTGGTGCTCGGCGTCACCCAAGGCACGCCGGCCGCTGACCCAGACGTGCCGCTCGACCAGGTGCCGTCCGATGTGGTGCGTTTGGCGGCCATGCTCGTGCCCGCCGGCATGACACAAACCAAATCGTGCAGTACGGATGGCGCGGAACGCTACGCCATGCCCTACGGCGCGAGCAAGGGTCTCATTGCGCGTAACGTCCGAAACTACGAGGGTCCCGCAAACATGGGCGACGGTGGGAAGGACTATTTCGAGCAGGACACCAGCTTTTATCTGCCGACCGACAGGCTGGGTCAGCGCGCGCGGGCCCCCGCCCGGGGCCCCCCCCTGCCGACACGACAATCCCAAGAAGCCCACCGAGGACGCCACACAGATGGCCTGCTGGTATGTCGGCTTTCAGATCGACGGCAAGGACGTGTCCGGTGGCGGCGGGCAGTTCCAGGTGAGCCGAGCATGGCAGCAGGTGCATCTGAACGCCTTGGTGTCATTGCAGGCCGGATGGCACACCGTCCGTACCCGCAACCACAGGGTCGCGTGGGGTGAGAACGTTTATTTCATCTGCCATTCCGACTCCAAGGAGAACTACCCCGGCCGCACCCTCGAGGTGTGGGACCGTGGCGTGAACGTCGGCTAAGGAGGGCTCATGGCTTGGCGCGCATACGTGGTGGACACGATCAGCGGACAGCTCTTGTGTCCAATCGACCTGCCGAATTTTTCGTGGTCGGTCAGCGTCGCGGATTCGTCGCTCTCCACCACGAAGTCGAAGGGTATTGGTCAGGACGAGGTGAGCGGGCTGAAGGTGCCATGGACCGCGGTGCCGGCCAATTCGCCAGGCGAACGCTCACGGCTCCTCGCGCCAGACCGGCGCAGCGTCGCACTCTGCTGGACGAGTCCGCTCGATTCGGAGGATGCCATCGGCACACCAATATTGTGCGGCCTCATCGGACAACGCAAGGACGGGCCACTCGACACCGACTTCAGCCTGACGAGCATTTACGGGCTCTTGGGCGACCGGTATCTGGTGCGTGAGGGAGTCTACGGCACTGCCAATGGCAGCACCAGCACCGACGTCATCAACTTCAACAATCTCTCCTTGCGCGCCATCGCGGCCGAGGCGGGGTGGCTGTGCACCACCGCCAAGCCGGGCGGCGGACTGCCCATCGACTGGCACTACCGAGGAGAGCGAGGCTCGCACCAGCGCGAATACGATTCATGGGATATCCAGAACCTGAAGTGCTCGGCCGTGTGGGACAAGATCGCCAACGTGGAAAACGGGCCGGATCTGCAATTGCGGCCGAAACTGTCCGGCAATACGATTCGCTTCGACTTCCTCGCGGGCTCCGACGCGAATCCGGACATCGCGCAGGGCACCATACTCGAGCTTTCCAGCTCGCCTTATGGCGGGACGTTGGAGAACATCACCATCGACCACTTGGGTGCCGTCAGCCGCGTGTACGCGTCCGGTTCGGGCACTGACAAGGCGCAGTTGTGCCACCTGTCCGAGGATCTGAGGCTCGTGAACGGCGACCATGAGCCGTTCCCGCTCCGCGAGATGGCCTACAGCGACACGGACACGGCCGATGCAAATCTGCTGCGCCAGCATGCCGACGGTGTCCTTTCCGCGAATCACGCGCCGCTCATGCAGATCAAGGGCGAATTGCACGCCAATGATCTGAGCGTGGACGGCACGCCATTGCATCCGCTCGGCAGCTTCTGGCCCGGCGAGACGATGCGGTTGGACATCCAAGGCTTCCCGAGTCTCGCGGACGGCGTGTACGAATGCCGTCTCATGCAGATGAGCGGCGACCAATCGGACAAAGTGAGTCTGATATTCGATGCCATGGAGGATCCCATGGCTTGACATTTTGGAGGTGGCGATGTCCTCTCACGTGGAATTAAATCCAGACGATTCGACGCTCAGCCTGAGCCTGGGCATGAAGGCCATGCGCCTCGCCCTGACCCAGAAGACCCACAAGATGGGCACCGTGCGCATCCCCGGCACGGGCGGCACGGACGTCATCATTGGCGATGGCGCGCAGGATGGCGCGAATCGCATCGACCAGGATGGTAATCAACTGCCGCTCGTGGACACGAGCGGCATCGACAAGGCCGCGCAGGACGCGCAGCAGTCCGCCGACAAGGCCATGA
>OBVY01001646.1_pt1 | contig 12021 bp, 9 predicted proteins | sample 1538051 | NCBI WGS metagenome assembly OBVY01 (sample SAMEA2580017, study PRJEB22360) | human gut metagenome | biome: human gut; feature: human-associated habitat; material: faeces | place: Denmark | collected 2008/2010 | reverse complement strand
GGCCATGCTGGCCGGTGCGGCGGCGGGCTTTATCACCGCGTTTTTGCAGACAAAGCTCGCTGTGCCGTCGATTCTGGCGGGCATCATCACCAACACGGGGCTGTACACGGTCAACCTTGCGGTCATGGGCTTCTCCTCCAACGTGCCCATGCTGAAAACCAAAACGGTCTTTACCGCTGCACAGGGCGTTTTTGGCGAGAGCGCACCCTATAAGCTCATCGTGGCGGCGCTTGTCACCGTTGTGGTCTGCGCGCTGCTCATCGCGTTCCTCGGCACCCGGTTGGGCCTGTCCATCCGCGCTACCGGCGATAACCCGGACATGGTCCGTGCGTCGTCCATCAACACCGCCTTCACCATCACGGTGGGCCTCTGCATCGCCAACGCCATGACCGCGCTGTCCGGCGCGGTGCTGGCCCAGTACCAGCGCTCGGCGGACATCAACCTCGGCACCGGCATGGTCGTCATCGGCCTGGCCTCGCTCATCATCGGCGAGACGCTCTTTGGCCGCGGCGGCATGTGGGTCAAGGCTGTGGCCGCCGTCGCGGGCAGCGTCATCTACCGCTTCATTATTGCGCTGGCTCTGCGTGCCAACGTCCCGTCGGAGTGCCTGAAGCTGATCTCCGCCGTCATCGTCGCGCTGGCCATTGCAGCCCCGGCCCTCAAGGCCAAGGCGGATTTCCGCCGTCGCCGCGCCAACGCCCAGAAGGGAGGTGCCCGCCATGCTTGATCTGAAAAACATCAGCAAAACGTTCAATCCGGGCACTGTCAATGAGAAGGTCGCCCTCGAAAACGTGAACCTGCATCTGGACGACGGCGACTTTGCGACGATTGTCGGCTCCAACGGCGCGGGCAAGTCCACGCTGTTCAACGCCATTGCGGGCGAGTTCATCGCCGACACCGGCACGATCACGCTGGACGGCAGAGACATCACCTTCCTGCCGGACTTCAAGCGCTCCAAGGCAATTGGCCGCATGTTTCAGGACCCGCTGCGCGGCACGGCCCCGCACATGACGATTGAGGAAAATCTGGCGCTGGCCTTCCTGCGCGCGTCGGGGCACACCTCGGTGTTCTCCCGCATCAACAAAAAGGACCGGGAACTGTTTGCCGAAAAGCTCTCCGCGCTGGGTCTGGGGCTAGAGGATCGCATGAAGCAGCCCGTGGGTCTGCTGTCCGGCGGCCAGCGCCAGGCGCTGACCCTGCTGATGGCGACCCTCGTCACGCCGAAGCTGCTGCTGCTTGACGAGCACACGGCGGCGCTGGACCCCGGCACGGCGGACAAGGTGCTGGAGCTGACAAAAAAAATCGTGGCCGAAAACCACCTGACCTGCCTGATGATCACCCACAACATGCACGACGCGCTGACCCTGGGCAACCGCACGCTGATGATGGACCACGGTCATATTGTGCTGGACATCAGCGGCGAGGAGCGCGCCCACACCACCGTGGACGGCCTGCTGGACCGCTTCGCAGAGAACGTCGGCCACGCGCTGGACAATGACCGGATCTTGCTGAGCAAAGAGAAGTAAAAAAGGAGGCTGTTGCACATGTAACAGCCCCTCTTTTATTCGTAGAATCGAAAAATAAAAAGCATGTTTTTGTGGAAATAAAAGCATGTGCAACAGATTTCCTTGAAAATCAGAAATTTTCAATGGATTTGTGATGCACATGCTTTTTCCTATTGTTCGATTATATGTCTAATTCTTAGGGGCGATTCTGAACTTCCATCCAAAACGATGTGCAACAGTCCCTTTTTACGGTTACGCGGTAGGGGCCGGGTATGCCCGGCCCGGCAGGATAAGGCGGGCGAGCGTCTGTGGGAAGGCCGCGGGCCGCACATGTGCGGCCCCTACGACGCTGCTTGCCGGTCCGTAGGGGCGGATGGGTCTAGGCCCCTCCCTACAAGGCGAGTGAAAAAGGGGTGCTGTAGGGGCGAACATCGTTCGCCCGTTTTCACATCTCCGCCAAATCAAACCGGTAGATCGTCGTCGAGCTGTACGGCTTGTCCGGCAGCAGCGTCGTGTCGGGGAAGTTCGGGTGGTTCGGTGCGTCGGGAAAGTCCTCCGTCTCAAAGCAGACGGCATCCCGGGCAGCGTAGTGTGCGCCGTCCTTGCCCGCCGTGACCGGGGCCAGGAAGTTGGCCGTGTACAGGTGGACGCCCGGCAGGGTCGTCAGCACCTCCATGCGGATGCCGGTCTCGGGGCCGACAGCCCAGGCGGCGTGACGCAGACCGCTGTCACGGATGACATAGCACTGATCGTAGCCGCAGCAATCGGTCAGCGGGGTGAAATCCGCGCCGATGTCCAGCCCCAGCGTCTTTTCTTCGGTGAAGTCCATCGGGGTGCCCTTGACCGGCAGCTTGCGCCCGGTGGGGATGCTGGCGGCGTCGGCCTCGAGGTAAAAATCGGCGTCCACCGTCACGCGATGGCCCAGCGCACTGCCGCTGGCGTGGCCGTTCAGGTTAAAATAGCTGTGGTTCGTCATATTGCAGACGGTGGGCGCGTCGGTGGTCGCCCCGTAGCGGATGACCAGCCCGCTCTTGGCCAGGCTGTACTGGATGGTCAGATCAAAATTGCCGGGGAAGCCGTCTGTCCCGGCGGGGCTCGTGGCCGTCATCGTCACGCTGTCGGTCTCGCCGGGGGTCAGCGCCACGTCAAACATCGTGTGATTGAACCCGTGCAGGCCGCTGTGCAGACAGTTTCCGTTCTGGTTCGGCGTGATATGGACGATCTCCTCATACAGCGGGAACTGCGCGCCCGCAATGCGGTTGGCAAAGCGGCCCACGGCGGCGCCCATGCTGTCGGTGTTCAGCTCATAGTCGGCGGCGGTGTCATAGCCCAGCACGACGTCCACGGGATTGCCCCTGCGGTCTTTTACGATGATGCGATGGATAATGGCGGCGTAGCTCAGCAGCTGCACCTCGATAAAATCGTTTTTCAGCGTCGCCAGCTTAACGGTCTGGCCGCTGGTGGACTTGCCGAAATCCTGAATCGAAACGGACATGATGGGACCCTCCTTATTTCTTTGTGTCGGCGGTGACGCCCTGTGCGGCCAGGTCCTCGCGCACGCTCTCGGCCACGCTGCCGGTGCCGTAGTTCAGCATACGGTTCACGCGGCTGACCGTGGCGCTGGATGCGCCGGTCTCGCGGCGGATCTCGCTGTAGACCTTACCCTGCAAAAGGCACCCGGCCACAGCGTAGCGCTGCTCCATCGTGCGCAGCTCGGTCACGGCGCACAGGTCGTCAAAAAAGCGGATGCACTCATCCAGGCTGTTCAGTCGCAGGATCGCCTCATACAGGGCGGTGTTACGTTCATTCTGCTGCATAGCGTAAAGGCGCACAGCGGTGCGCCGACCTCTTTCTTTGTAAAATTTGCATTTGCTCGGTCTTGGCATCTTTTAATATTTTAGCAAATTTGCCTAAGCAAGTCAATACACTAAAGTGCGAAAGTGTGTTAAAACTGCTTGCATTTAACACCAAAATGTTGTATCATAGAAGCATCAAATATTAGGGCAATACCGCATAATTCTAAGTGCCGATGAGGTGCCGCAGCCGCCGGAGCGGTGCTTAAGCCGTTAGGCGGGAATTATGCGGTGTTGCCTTAGGGAGACTGCCATGCCGACAATATTACTGATTGTGTATCGCGTGCTGGGCACCGTGCTTTTTGCACTGGCCGCAGCCGCCATTGTGGAAAAATACCGCACGGTCCGCGGGGCCGCGCTGCTGCCCGCCCGCGTGCTGGAATGCCGCCGTGCGTCATCCACCAGCAACAGCCGGGGTGCGGGCGGCTACCGCTATCTGGTGGAGCTGTACGCCAACGGTCGGCGGCTGGAGCTGGAGACGAACGACGCCTTCTGGTTCAGGCACGACAAGGACAAGGGTAAGGTGCTGCAGGTCTGGTACAACCCCAACGCCCGCTGTGTGGAGCGCAAAAGCTGGGAGACGGAATTTTTTGCGGCGGTGCTGGCTGTGATCGGCGCGGCGCTGCTGCTGATCCGGTGAGGTGCCTATGAGCTGGATTTTGTATGTGCTGCTGGTGCTGGCCGTGGCGGGGGACATCCTGCTGGCCGTGGTGCTGGCAAAGGTAATGCACAAAAATGACGAACCGCAGCAGAAAATTGATACGGCGGATGACTTTGTCCGCGCGGTGACGCCGGTTTTGCAGAGCGAGACCGACCTGCTGGCCGAGCAGCTGCGCGCCATGCAGGGCGAGAGCGCCCGCACAACGACGGCGACGCTGCGGGATTTTTCTGCCGTTCTGGCCGAAAACCAGCGCCAGAATGCCGCTGCCAGCACGGCGCGGCTGGAATCCATTGACCGAGCCGGGGCCGCCCGCCAGAAGGCCGCGAACGATGCCCTGCTGGCCCAGCTGACGATGATGGAAACACGGCTGAAAAATCTTGAGGACTCCAATGCGACCCGGATGGACAGTGTGCGCGGCGCGCTGGTGCAGGGTCTGAACACGATCCGCGCCGACAACAACAAAAAGCTGGATGAGATCCGCGGCACAGTCGAGGAAAAATTGCAGGACACGCTGCAGCAGCGCATCAACGACTCGTTCAAGACGGTCAGTGCCCAGCTTGAGCAGGTCTACAAGGGTCTGGGCGAGATGCAGAATCTGGCCGCCGACGTGGGCAGCTTAAAGCAGGTGCTGTCCGGCGTCAAGACCCGCGGCATCCTGGGCGAGGTGCAGCTCGGCGCGATTCTGGAGCAGATCCTGGCCCCCGGCCAGTACGCCTGCAACATTGCCACCGTGCCCGGCAGCACGAACCGCGTGGAGTACGCCATCAAGATGCCGGGGCAGAACGGCACGGTCTGGCTGCCCATCGACGCGAAATTCCCGGGCGATACCTACGCGCATTTGCAGGCAGCGCAGGAGCGCGGCGATGCTGCCGCTGCGGCCGCCATGCGCAAGGCGCTGAACAATGTCCTGCGCGCCGAGGCCAGGGACATCCACGACAAGTACATTGAGGTGCCCTACACGACGAGCTTCGGCATCCTGTTCCTGCCGTTTGAGGGGCTGTACGCCGAGGTGGTTTCCAGCGGTGTAACGGAGCTTTTGCAGCGGGATTACCAGATCACGGTGGCCGGGCCGTCCACCATGGCGGCGCTGCTCAACGCCCTGCAGATGGGCTTCCGCACGCTGGCCATCCAGAAGCGCAGCGGCGAGGTCTGGACGATCTTGGGTGCGGTCAAGACCGAGTTTGAAAAGTTCGGCGCGGGTCTGCAGCAGATGCAGCGCCACCTGAACCAGACCGGCTCCGATCTGGAGGAGTTGATCGGCCCCCGCAGCCGCGCCATCACCCGCAAGCTCGAATCCGTCCAGCAGCTTGACCCGGATACGGCCACAGAGCTATTGGGCATTGAGGAGTAGGCGGGAACCTCCCTGCCGGGCCGTGTGCCATTATTGCTCGGTTCAAACAAACGCCGCCCGGTAGGGGCCGCATATATGCGGCCCGCAACTTTCCCGCAAACGACCGTCTGCCTTCAAGATGAGGGCCGGACATGTCCGGGCCCTACAAATCCATTCCACGCTGTCATTTTTGCCAGAATCCGCCCCCGCAAGGGGGCTTTTTCTATGCCCTCATCCACTTTACAGCGCGGAAAAACTATGGTATACTGAACGAGTTATTGAACAGTCAACAATATGCGGCGCTGCCGCACGCTCATAAAGGAGTTACTGCCATGATCCGTATTGTTACCGATTCCGCCGCCGATCTGACCGCGGCGGAGCTGAACGTCCCCGGCATCTTTGTTGTGCCGCTGTCCGTCACCTTTGCAGACGGCACCACCCAGCTCGATGACGGCACGATGACGAAGGATGAATTTTTCGTCCGTCTGGCAGAGGACAGCAAGCTGCCCCGTACAAGCCAGCCCAGCCCGGCCAGCTTTATGCAGGTGTATGAGGATGCCGCCGCAGCGGGGGATGAGGTCCTTGTGATCACCATTGGCCAGAAGCTGTCCGGCACCTACCAGTGCGCGCATCTGGCCGCCGCCGATGTCGGTCTGCAGGTGCATATCGTGGACTCTGAGGCGGCCTCGCAGGCTGAGGCGCTGCTTGTCCGTGAGGCGGTGCGCCTGCGCGATGAGGAGGGCCTGACGGCGGAGGAAATCGCCGCCGTGCTGGAGCAGTTCAAAAAGCGGGTGCGCATCGTCGCCGTGGTGGACAGCCTCAAGCATCTGCAGAAGGGCGGACGGCTGCCCGCCGCCGTTGCCATTGTGGGCGGCGCGCTCGGCATCAAGCCGGTGCTGGCCCTGCAGGATGGCGCTATCAAGCTGGTGGACAAGGGCCGCGGACGCCCCGGCGCGCTTGTCGCCATGTTCAAGCAGCTGGACGCGCTCGGCGGTATTGACCCGCGCTACGGCTATACGCTGCTCTACAGCGATAATAAGCAGCTTATTGCACCGGTACACCACTACATGCACCAGAATCTCCAACTGACCGGCGGCCGTGTGGCCCAGCTTGGCCCCACCATCGGCACCCATGTCGGTCCCGGCGTGGTCGGCGTGGTGTTTGTGGCGAAGGAGTAAACCTGTAAAATATAAAAAAGCAGGGGCGAGCAATGCCCGCCCCTGTAAGTTGAGCTTCTCCATTCGGAGAAGCTTTTTTATTTTCCGCTGAAAAACTTATTCAGTGCATACACCCCCAGCACGAGGACGCCGAGGACGAGGAAGATGCCGGCCATACCGGCGCAGAGCATCGAGAGGGTGACGGGAAGAAGTGCGGTTGACATGGGTTGACCTCCTTATACGCAGCTGCTCATAAGGGTCAGGATCAGGCCGCCGGCAATGACCGACGCGATCTGGCCCGAGACGTTGACACTGATCGAGTACATCAGCAGGAAATTCTGGTTGTCCTCAGCCAGGCCCATCTGGTTGACGACGCGCCCGCTCATCGGGAACGCAGAAATGCCTGCCGCGCCGATCATCGGGTTGATTTTTTTGCCCTCGGGCAGGAACAAATTCAACAGCTTGGCGAAGAAAACGCCGCCGGCGGTGTCAAAAATAAACGCGACCAGACCCAGCGCCAGGATCAGCAGTGTGTCGGGCCGGACGAATTTGTCGGCGGTCATCTGGCCCGCCACGGTCAGGCCCAGCACAATCGTGATAAGGTTCGCCAGTACGTTCTGCGCGGTCTCGGACAGGGCGTTCAGCACGCCGCACTCGCGCAGCAGGTTGCCGAACATGAGGAAGCCGACCAGCGCCACACTGGCGGGCGCGACAAGCCCGGCCAGCATAGTGACCACAATCGGGAACAAAATTTTGGTGGTTTTGCTGACGCTGCCCTTCTGGTACGGCATCCGAATCAGCCGCTCTTTTTTGGTCGTGCACAGGCGGATGACCGGCGGCTGCACGATGGGCACAAGCGCCATGTAGCTGTACGCCGCGACCATGATGGCACCCAGATATTTGCTGCCCAGAGTGTTCGCCACGAAGATAGCCGTCGGGCCGTCCGCCGCGCCGATGACCGCGATGGACGCCGCGTCGGGCAGGTCAAAGAACAGCCCCGCCAGCACGAGTGTGACAAAAATGCCGAACTGCGCCGCCGCACCGAACAGCATGAGCCACGGCTTTTCCAGCAGCGGGCCGAAGTCGATCATGGCGCCGATGCCGATGAAAAGCAGCAGCGGGAACAGCTCATTAGACATACCGGCGTCAAAAAGCGCGCTGATGGGGCCGACGGTAGTCCCCTGCGTGATGGCCCCGGACAGCGGCAGATTGACAAGGATCGCGCCGAAGCCCATAGGCAGCAAGAGACTCGGCTCCATCTTTTTGGCGATGGCCAGGTAAATCAGCAGGCCGCCGATGACCCACATGACCACCATCTGCCATGTGAGATTGCCGAAGTTGGCGAACAGCCCGGCGAAGGTTTGCAGAAATTGCATGTATGATACCTCCCGTTTGTGGGCGGCAGGGTACAAAAAAAGACCCCTGCCGCAGAAAAAGTCTGCGGCAAAAGTCTCAGTGTTCACAGTATGCCCCGGGGCGGCAGGCCACCCGTGGTGACGAAGCGATACGGCGCGCGGCAGGGGCGCGTCCCTTACTCCCTTTTACCTTGAGGGTATTATAACGCGGAAAAGGGGATTTTGCAAGAGAAATTTTGGAGGGATGCGGGGTGAAAAGAGGTGTAAAGCGGAAAAGGGTGTTAGCGTAAGGCTGCGGGCCGGGCATGCCCGGCCCCTACAGACTGCTATAAATGGGTGTGGCCGAGAGGGGCAAGGGAGACACCCGTCCCCGGATTAGTAGACAGAAAAATACCCCACATGCTCCGGGTGGTTGTCCTCGACCAGCACGGTGAAGCCGCCGGGGTTGACCTCGGTGTTCTTGCCGAAGGCTTCCTCGGCAATCAGATGCGGGCCGCGGTTCAGGATGATCTCCGCCGTCTGGACAACGCCGACGCGGCGGTAGTGGAGAATATCCTCCTCGGCACGGACAATCGAGCCGCCCGCCGTCAAAGGCGTCGCAGCTGCGGCGCAGGGCGGCCAGCGTCTTGATCGGGCCGCGCAGCCGCTGCTCGGTGGAGTTCCAGTCAAAGAACGCACGGTTGAACGGGTCGCGGTAGCCCTGCATGGCGATCTCGTCGCCGTAGTAGACGCAGGGCACGCCGGGCAGCGTGAAGATCATCGCGTAGCCCAGCAGTTCCCTGCGGATGGCTTCGTCCATCTGGCCGGAGGGAATGACCCGCTTGCTCTGCCAGTAGCGGTCGTGGCCGTTGCAGGGCTCGCCCGCAATCGCCGTGATGGCGCGCTCGGTGTCGTGGGTGGACAGGAAATTCATCGCACAGTTCAGCGCCGGGGCAGGGTAGTGCTCGCAGATCTGCATCAGAGCGTCGGCCACAGCGGTGACGTCCGCGCCGTGCAGGTAATCCAGCGTGGCGCTGCGGAACGGGTAGTTCATCACGGCGTCCAGACCGTGCCCGCGCAGGTAGGTGCGGCGGCGGCCAAAGGCCTCCTTCGTCGTCGCATCTTCCCACACTTCGCCCAGCAGCAGCTTGTCCTCGCCGTGGGATTTGACGGCAGCGCGAATTTTTTCAATAAAATCGTCGGGCAGCTCGTCGGCTACGTCCAGCCGGAAGCCGGACGCGCCCAGATTCAGCCAGGTGTCGATGACGCCGCCCTTGCCGCAGATAAATTCCACGTAGGAGGGTGATTCCTCCTGCACCTCGGGCAGCGTCTCAAAGCCCCACCAGCTGCGGTAGCCGCAGGGATAGCCCGAGTCAAAGTCATACCAGCTGCGGTAGGGAGAGCTGCGGTCCCGGTACGCGCCGCCCGGGCCGTATCGGCCCTCGCGGTTGAAGTAGCGGGAATCCGACCCCGTGTGGCTGAACACGCCGTCCAGGATGATGCGGATGCCCTCCTTGGCGGCGGCGGCGCACAGGGCGCTGAACTCCTCGTTCGTGCCCAGCAGCGGGTCGGCCTTGAGGTAGTCCGCCGTGTTGTAGCGGTGGTTGGCGTGGGCCTCAAAAATCGGGTTCAGGTAGATGCAGGTCACGCCTAAATCGCGCAGGTACGGCAGCTTTTGTTGGATTCCTGCAAAGTCGCCGCCGTAATAGTCCATGTTCAGGTAGCCCTCGCTCTGCTCGGTGGGCCAGAAATACGGCTCGCCGGTCTTGTCGGCGCGGTAGATGCGGTCTGCAAACGGCATCGCTTTGTTAGGCTTTCCCTCGCAGAAGCGGTCCGGGAAAATCTGATACATCGTGCCGTTTTTCAGCCAGTCGGGCGTCTTGAAGTCCGGCTCGTAGACCGTCAGCTGCCAGTCCTGACCGTCAGTCCAGCTGAGCACACCCTCACCGCCCGGCGTGCGGTAGATGCGGCGGAAGTCGGTGTAGAGGTCAAAGTGATAAAAGTACAGCCCCGTGGTCGTCGGCGTGACGGTCAGCGCGAAGTGGTTGACCTTGGGTGTCTGGCCCGTGAACTCCATGCGGTAGTGGACGGGGTCCTCGCGGTCTTTCGTCAGCACCAGATGCGGGTCAACGTAGCCGAGGTCCTCCGGCACGGTCAGGTTGAAGGTCACAGGCTGACCGGCCTTCACCGCCCCGAACGGGGATTTGCAGGTGAGGTCGAGGCTGTTGTAGAATGTGTGGGACATGGAAGTCTCCCCTTTACGTTAGCGTAAAGCCTTCTCCCTTGGGGGAGAAGGTGGCCCGGAGGGCCGGATGAGGGGAGAGCCTGCCGCTATGGCCCGGCAAAAGGGCGGCAGGGCAGACTTGGCCCTCATCAGTCCCCTTCGGTGACAGCTTCCCCCGAGGGGGAAGCCTGCACAAAAAAGCCGTGCCCCGAACAGGGCACGGCAAAAATCAGATAACCAGATTATTTGACGGGAGTAGCGCCCCAGATGTCACGCGCATAGTCCATGATGGAACGGTCTGCGCTGAAGATGCCTGCGTTGGAGATGTTCTTCAGGCTCATGTGGTTCCACTTCTGCTTGTCGCGGTACAGCTCCTGCAGGTCGTGCTGGGCACGGCGGTAGTCCTTGAAGTCCGCCATGACCATGTACGGGTCGGAGTTGCGCAGGTTGCTGGTGACCTCGCTGAAGTTCTCGCCGTTCCAGCCCTTCTCCAGGAAGTCCAGAACTGCCATCGCGGTGTTGTCGCCGTTGATGAAGGCGTTCGGGTGGTAGCCCATGCCCTTCAGCGCGTTGACCTCGGGGGTCAGCATACCGAAGATGATCTCGTTCTCGTGGCCGGCAGCGTCGGCGATCTCAACGTTCGCGCCGTCCAGCGTGCCCAGCGTGATCGCGCCGTTCAGCATGAACTTCATGTTGCCGGTGCCGGATGCCTCGGTGCCGGCCAGAGAGATCTGCTCAGAGACCTCGGAGGCGGGCATCAGGCGCTCGGACAGGCTGACGCAGTAGTCCTCGAGGTAGACGATGCGCAGCTTGCCGCGGACAGCGGGGTCCTCGTCGATCAGCTTGCCCAGCTTGCAGATCATGCGGATCATCTGCTTGGCCATGTAGTAGCCGGGGGCGGCCTTCGCGCCGAAGATGTAGGTCTTGGGGGTGAACTCGGCGTTGGGGTTGTTCTTCAGGTACAGGTACTCGGCAGCGATGTTCAGCGCGTTCAAGTGCTGGCGCTTGTACTCGTGCATACGCTTGACCTGGCAGTCAAAGATAGAATCAGGGTCAATGACCTGGCCGGTGGCCTTCTGCAGGTAGTTGGCAAAGTTGGCCTTGTTCTCACGCTTGACCTTGGCGGCGGCAGCCTGCACGGTCTTGTCGTCCACGAACTTCTCCAGCTTCTTCAGCTCGGAGGCGTCGGTCTTGAAGCCGTCACCGATGGTCTCCTCCAGCAGATGGGTCAGGCCCGGGTTGGAGCAGAGCAGCCAGCGGCGGTAGGCGATGCCGTTCGTGACGTTCTTGAATGCCTGCGGCTTGTACAGGAAGTAATCATGGAAAACGCTGTCCTTGATGATCTCACTGTGCAGCTTGGAAACGCCGTTGATGGCGTGGCAGGTGTAGGCGCAGATGTTGGCGGTGCGGACCTGGTTGTCGCCGATGATCGCCATATAGTCGATCTTGCCCTGGTCGCCGGGGAAGGCCTTGGCCAGGTCGGCGCGGCAGCGGCGGTCCATCTCGCAGACGATCTGCCAGATGCGGGGCAGGGTGTTGCGGAAGATGTCCGCGTTCCACTTCTCCAGTGCCTCGCTCATGACGGTGTGGTTGGTGTAGGCAAAGACCTTGCGGCAGATGTCGAAGGCAGCGTCCCACTCGTAGCTGCACTCATCCAGCAGGATGCGCATCATCTCGGGGATGGCGACGGTGGGGTGGGTATCGTTCAGCTGGATGGCGACCTTGTCGGCCAGGTTGTCCAGCGTGCCGTACTGGTTCAGGTGGTTCTGCAGGATGTCTGCGATGGACGCGGCAGAGAAGAAGTACTGCTGGCGCAGGCGCAGGATCTTGCCCTCGGTATGGTTGTCGTTGGGGTAGAGGATCTTGGAGATCAGCTCGGCAGAGGCAGACTGGCTGATAGCCGTGTTGTAGTTGCCGGCGTTGAAGCTGCTCATATCAAAGCTGGGGGCCTTAGCCT
>OBVY01001644.1_pt1 | contig 12029 bp, 19 predicted proteins | sample 1538051 | NCBI WGS metagenome assembly OBVY01 (sample SAMEA2580017, study PRJEB22360) | human gut metagenome | biome: human gut; feature: human-associated habitat; material: faeces | place: Denmark | collected 2008/2010 | reverse complement strand
GAAATAGCCAAATCCATAACTGATGATCTTCCGGATGGTACTTTTCAAACTCGTCAGGGTATTCATATACCGGCCAATTCTCAGGCTTACGGGCTGCTTCTACATGCCGGATAATTTGTTCGGCCAAGGATTTAATTTGGGGATCTCTTTTAATTAATTCATGCTGAGGGTTTTCCATTTCGGCTAAGATTTCTTTAAACGCCGATCTGGCACGCTGTATCATTTCCTGTTTCATAGCGCTACAGCTCCTTTATCTCTACATACAGTCCCGGCACGATATCATAAAACTTCTGGATTGTCTCACAAGCGACCTCGGCATCGTCCTTCCAAAAATGGAGAGAGGTCATTACATCTTTTAGCATCTTCACTAAATTATCCGTATCAGGCTTCGTCGTTTTCCACGTTTCAGCCGGATGTGTTTTTGAGTCTTTGTAAATCCATTTTGTAGTCAGCCATAACGGCCCCTTCAGTTGCCGCTTAGGAACAAACCGGGCAAGTTCAGCGGCATACTTCGCGCGAGCAGCCATTACCTTGGGCGGCTCATATACGATTACACGCTTTCCTCGAGTCGCAATTTTCTTTTCTTGATGCGTAGCACTGGGGATTATCATGGGGACAAAAAATTTCAATTCCATTCATTCACCTACTTTCAATTGAGAACAAGCTGCCTTATGTCCTGATTCAGGACGACAAAGGCGTAAAAGAAAAATGGCAAACTGCGTGCCATTTTTTTAGCCTTTGTTGTCCAAGGACAGACGGCAAATTTATACTGACAGTGACAAATATATATATATGAGGTTTGTCACGATTTTTGTCAGGATATTTATACGGGCAAAGCTAGGTTTGTCAGTATAAATATGTGTCACTATTAGTCTTTGACATAATGACAAAGCTAGGTTTGTCATCGGGAGTCTTCAGCATTTTCACTCTTACAATTTTCAATTTTTATCACTTCTCCATTCTCAAAATCAAAAGTTCCACTTTCTTTTATGTATCGTCTTACTGTTCGTTCTGACGCATCCATATAGTTTGCAATATCAGCAAAGGTTACTTTTCCAGTGATGAGACAAGCATTATAGGCTGCTTCGAGTTGCTGAATCTTTTCATTTTTTTGTCTTTTCCTTGCATCACCGCCTCGTTCATACGGCTTTTTATCAGCGTCGAGTTTAATGCCTGCAAGCTCGCCCGTATCATCAACGCGATGTACGGGATAGTCAAACCATAGATTCACCGGTTTGAATCCGGAAAACTCACGAAGAGTCCCTTCAATGCGCCATGCTGTCCCCGGCGTACCGAGTTGATCTGTTTCAAGCTGTATCATATCGAGCAATGCGTCTGCATCACGCCCGAACCCGCCGGACCCACTGGCTCTGTCAATTGATCGTTTAGCCCCTTGGCTGCCTTTACTGTGATGATGACAATAAATAACGGCGCAATTCAAATCCGTGCAGACCTTGTCAAACTGATTGCAAAAATGAGCCATCTGTTCTGCACTGTTTTCATCGCCTGTAATGACCTTGTAAATCGGATCAATAATAATTGCGATGTAATTCTTCTTAGCGGCACGGCGGATCAACTTAGGAGCCAATTTATCCATCGGCAGCGACTTTCCCCGCAAGTTCCATATATCAATATTGCTTAGACTCGTTGCCGGCCAATTTAATGACTCATAGACATCTTTGAACCGATGCAGGCAGCTGGCTGTATCCAACTCCAAGTTCACATAGAGGACCCGTCCCTGGGAGCAATCCCAATTCAGCCATTTACGCCCTTCGGCAATGGCGATAACAAGTTCTATAAGGGCAAAGGACTTACCCGATTTAGACGGTCCTGCCAATAGCATTTTGTGACCCTTACGAAGTACGTTTTCGATAAGCGGCGGGGCTAACGGCGGCAGATTATTCCAGAAGTCCCGAAGGCTTTCAGGCTCCGGTAGATTATCGTTAATCGATTCGATCCATGTCTGCCACTCGGCGAAACTGCTCTTACCGATATTCGTATCAACCAGGAACTGCTTTTTATCCTTACGAGTAACGCCGGGCATACGACTGAGGCGGCTCGGATTTCGATTCTGAACGTCTATTTCAAGGCCGTTTTTACGACATATGTTGTAAAGATAATCGACCCGTTTGCGATACTCGTCGTAATTGGCAGCGTCTACTTTAACGATGGCGTGAACAGATTTGCCACCGCTGTAAACCATGCACGTAACAGGAAGCTCCAGTTTACGGATGATTTCGTTTTGCTTGTCGATGGGCATACAGTCCGATTCAACCAAAGCGTATTTAAACTCCGTCACGTTCTCATTACGGACTCCTCGGCCGTCTAAAGGGTTAAAGCGAATCCAAGCGCCTACGTCGGGATTATAATCGCCCAGGACGGCCCCGATATCGCCGTCACACTCTGATAAGGCGTGAATAAGCTCCCCTGCTGTACGCTTAAATTTTCCCTTAGACGGCAAGAATTTCCCGTCCTGTTCCCAAGATTCAGTCACGTAGCCGACGTAATCGGAACTGTCATAGAGAAGCTCTAAATAAGTAATTAAATCTTTGGCGGGATTCCAATTATCGCCGGGGTCTTCAATTTCTCGGCCTTCCACCCAGTTCTTATCGATAATGACTTCTTCGTCGGCAATGATTTCATCATCCCATCCATACGCCCGATCGGGTAAATGGGGTGCGACGGTCCAGCCGTTTTCTTTGGCCATGTTTACGATAGTAGCTCCCGTAACGGGACTTCCGTTATAGTGTCCTGTGAACGTTGCCCATTTCTTCGTACATTCTCCGGCGTGATAACGAGTGATGTCTTTGGCACTCCAGGATTCCCAGTCGCTAATGTCGTAGCCTTCTTCTTTAAGCCCCATTCCGACCTGCAGCCATTCCTGATAATCGCAAAAGGCGGGGTCGATGTAGTCCAATAAAGGTATTAAGTTGATTTTACGCATTGCTTTTTCATCTCCTTTATCGGACTACGCCGGGATATAGGTTTCAGGCGTTACGCCATTCGGAACTCTCCAATTATTCATGGAAATTCGGGCAATCATAGAAGAGGCCTGGTCAAACGTCCATGTCCCGACGTGCTGGAAACCACGGGACTCCAGGAAGCGTATTTGTTTCGGCCTTGACAGGCTCATATCCTGACGTTTCTTTAATCTGTCTAGAAGAAGTGAAGCCTTGCCAGCGTTTTCAATCTCATCGGCAAAGATACCGAATTTTTCAAGGGCTTGAATTTGTTTTACAGACGGCGGCGCCATTTCATAACCAAACGACGGCACATATCCCGATAAGTCTTCAGACTGTATGGACATTTCAAACTGTAGCGGATCCACAAGCTTACGCTTGCGCTTTTTCATTTCCTTAAGCTTTTCAGCTAAGGCTTGTTCCCGTTCAGCCACGACATCCGATTCAGATTCTTTTTTGAGTTCTTCAATATCAATCGGAACCGCCGAGTCTTCAAGTTTTTCCGTCATTTTCTTTGCGATGTCTTCATCTTTACTGATGAGATGTGCCGGTCGACATAACTCGTGCCGTTCCGTGTTCCATAAAAAATCAAGCAGCAATACATTCTCTTTTCCTTCGTGTAATCGAGTGCCACGGCCTACCATTTGGCTATATAAAGCTCGGGATTTGGTTGCTCGCAGAACGATAATGCAATCCACCGACGGACAATCCCAGCCTTCAGTCAGAAGCATACTGTTACATAGAACATCGTATTTCCCGTCCTCAAAGTCTTTAAGGACTTCTGCCCTATCTTGGCTATTGCCGTTTACTTCGGCGGCTTTAAAGCCGTATTTACGAAGATATCGGCAGAATTTCTTACTCGTTTCTACAAGAGGTAAGAATACGACGGTCTTTCGGTCTTTAGCGTATGTCACCATTTCTTCTGCAATCTTATCAAGATACGGCTCAAGAGCCGTTCCGAGTTCCCCTACTTTGTAATCGCCTGCCGCCATGCCGACATGTGCAATGTCCAATTGCAGAGGGATGGTCTGTGCGACGATTTGAGAGAGGTATCCGGCTTTAATAGCTTGCGGAAGTTTGTATTCATACGCTAAGCTGTCGTATATCTGTCCGAGGTTACGCATATCGCTTCTGTCAGGCGTTGCCGTAACGCCCAGGACTTTCGCGTTAGAGAAGTAGTTTAAAACGTTCTGGTAGCTATCTGAAATAGAATGATGAGCTTCATCGATAATGATCGTGTCGTAGTAATCAGGAGAAAACTGAGACAGTCGTTTCTCACGCATTAGCGTTTGAACACTGCCGACGGTAATTCGATACCAAGATTGAAGAGCCGTCTGCTCGGCTTTTTCTACAGCACATTTTAGGCCTGTGGCTTTCGCTATTTTATCGGCTGCTTGTTCCAGGAGTTCTCCACGATGTGCCAGGATTAAAACTCTATTACCGACTCGTACTTGAGATTCGGCAATCTTAGCGAAGCAAATAGTCTTTCCACAATTATGGGTGATTGTAAAATCATCTAATAAATAACGGTTGTCTCCATCAACAGTAAATCCAATGTATGCCCCTGTTCCGATGGGTTCTACAGTAAATCCAGTAACAAGAACATTTTTCTTTTGTTTTCGTGAAGTAGCCATTTTTCGCTGAACTTTCATAGGGATTTTATCGCAGTTCCCGCTAATACTAACCCGGTAGTATGTTCCTACAAAATTATTGCACCCCTTTTTACAGGGTGTAACATAGGCCGCGAGCCCAACCGATCTACACATAAAGGCCAAATCATTAGAAAGGCGTTCGGATTTAGAAATAAAATCATAGCCGTTATATGTAAAGTGGCCATCACTATCTAACAATCCAGCAATAACGTTAAGACGTACCCCTATAGGGCCTGTTTTATAGATATCAGGTACTTGTTTTGTAGCAGATGTTTTTCCTCTCATGCCTAAATCTTTTAAAGAACGAATAAAGGCGGAGCGAGTGTATGCTTTTTTACTGGCAAAAATATAGGTTGTCGCCTTCCCAGCCGGTTCTGTACGAATCCGCAAATCCAATAATTCCGCTTGTTGGTGAATGACCTTCACCACTTCATCATCCATGGTGGTGATACTGATAGAGGAACCATTTAACCCGCCATCCCCTAATAATATCCCCAAGAAATAAGGATCAATAGGGTAATCGTTTTGGTGGGAATGATAGAAAGTAATAGCGTCTGCTCGAATCAGTTTGTGGATATGTTTTTTCCATTTACTCCAGGTAAGCCATTCTTTTACAGAAACATCAATAATTTCACCACCATGTTTTTCACTTGGATATACGGGATGATTCGATTCTTTGGTTCGTTTTAATGTCAGCATATGATTTTCATCTACAACGAAAGGCTTGCCTTTTACCGGGCAAATTTTATACAAATATCCTTCTCCGTGGATGATTTGAAGGATATGCCGGGGAGTACCATCGCTTCCCAATAGGCAATCTTTTAGCTGGACATCTTCCACCTTTTTTATATTTCCATCCGCTAACAATACTTTTTCTCCGATAGCATGGCATCCTGTGGGCAAGACGAGTAATGTTTTGTTATGGCCTATGTCCCATTCATGCAGGACGGCGTCGACCGCCTCCTGCTGATAGGGACGAAGCTCAATGCCCACGATTAAAAGGCTCCTTGAGTCCACTCTTTACCCGATTCTTCCTTGTCGTAGAACCGGTCGACGTTCGGGTAAGTCTTTCCGTTATATTCCCGAAGTTTAATCTTAAAGCGACCGATAGATCCGAGGACTTCATTCCAGCGGATCGTGAACTTGTCATCGCCCTTCTTCATGTGTCCGATGGCACGGGCAAATCCGGTGAGTTGCCATTGTGATTTACTGTGTAAGAAGAGGTTCTGCTTAATGCGACCTTTTTGGCCGTTCACGTTTACTTCGTATGTTATTTTCGCCTCGTTGCATGCAGGCATTTTCTCGCTGCCTTCAAAGTAGCCTCGCTCGAAGTTGGTAATCTTAAAGTCATAATCTCCTGCGGGTATGTCGACAAACTCGTTTTCCACTGCTTCAATTTCTTCGTCCCAACTAAATGCTCTTTCTTCTGCCATGATCGTTATCCTCCTTATTATTAAAACGGTACATTTTCGTCTCGGTTTGCTTCTATCGCCTGAGCTACAGTGTCGAATGCGGCAATTAAGCAACCGTCTATAAATTCTTTCGGGTAGTCTTTAATTCTCATATCAGCCGGGAAGTACCCTTTACTTCCTACAACGGCTTGTATTTCAGCTTCTGTGATATTTCGTGCTTCCATAAGCTTCTTCAGGTCTTTCGGGATCCCGTCGTCTTCCTTAGCCTTCTTTTTAGGCTCGGCTTTTACAACAGGTTCTGCTTTCGGCGTTTCTTCTTTCGGAGGGGTTTTCATTTCCTCTACAGGTTTCTCTTCAACTTGCGATTTTTGAATATTTTTAGGTATACAATTTTCTATTTGAGTAAATTCGAAGGGTAAGCATTCCTTCAATCCGTGCCGGTTCTTAGCGTCCCAATTCGGATGGTGACTTGTATACATCACACGTTGTCCGCCTGAGACACGGACCTTCTTACTGTTACCGTCCTTGCTATCGACTTTTAAAACTTCCTCTTTGTAGTTGGCAAAAAGTAGCATGTCCGCCCACTCTTTGACCATGTCGGAAATTTTTTGACTGGCGGCTTTATTGAGCTTCAGTTCGTACCGATCGTACGGGGGTTGGTCAGGCCGTTCGAATTTTCGCACCATAGCATGTGCCGTGAGAACTACGTTCATCCCGCTTTCAATTAAATCCTGGAGCTTATTAAGCAGCCGTCCGAATTCTTCCTTCTCATAGACGTATCCCTTGCCATACCCGATATCTTCAATACCGCTTACCTGGTACTTCGAGCAAATGTGCTGTACGCAAAGCTGTTCCGCCCAGTCGATAGTGTCGATGACTAAGGTTGTAAATCCTTGGTGGTCTTTCGTAAGCTCTTGAACGTATTCCATCAGGACCGCCCAAGACGTCGGCCGTTCCAATCGGGCTACATCCATATGAGCCGTTCCTGCTTCTGTATCGATAAACAAGGGATCGGGGAATTGTGCGGCAAATGTACTTTTCCCTATTCCTTCAGGACCATATACAACGACTTTCTGGTATCGCTCTTGCTTTCCTGTAATTATTTTCATAGCTACCTCCTTTAGAATTTACCGGCTTCCCATTTCTTTGCTTCTACAGGCTGCGGTGTCGAGTCTTTAATGTAACCGTCTTCAATAATGATGCTGCAGCTATCATCCATTCCGACTCTCGTAGCAATAACTTGAAGTCCTTCGCGGGTGAGCCAATCAGAGAACTCTTTAAGTGTTTCCTGATCCATTTGTTCGAGCTTATCCATGAGAACAAATCCGCACTCGGGGTTTAGCTTACGAATAATCGCTGTAGCCACCATGAGCTGTTCGGCGCCGCTCATGCCGTCCCATTGCTGCCCCTTGTAAATAAGCTCGCCATCTTTTACGCCAAGTTCCGGAAGGGGTAAATCAGCCTTGTTAAGAAGATCGTTCTTAGCTTCCTTGACGGCTTCAATTTCTGCCGTCAGTCCGTTATATTCAGCCGCCAACTCATCGGCTTCGGCCTGGGCTTTTTCTTTTTCTTGGTTGGCTCGCACCTTACGGTTGATCTCATCAACGTGAGCAATATTCATTTCCAATTCTTCGGTACTTTCGTCAATAAGCTCATTAACTGTTTTTTGAGCCGTCTCCATATCGGCTAACAGCGACTCTTGCTTTGCCTGGGCTTCTTCTAAAGAGGTTTTAAGCTGAGCAATCCGGGCGATAAGCGTTTCGTGTTCTTCCGTCATCTTAGTTAACTGTTCACGCTTACGTTGATTCTCGCCGTTTTGCGCCAAAATTTCTTGTTGTTGCTTAATTAAATCCGAAGCACTTACCGGCTCTGCAGGAGCGTCGGGATAATACTCGAGCTCATCGGCGTAGGATTTCTTCTGCTTTGCGATACGGCCGATTTCAAGGCGTCGGTTATATCGCTGTGCTTCTTTTGCGTCGAGTTCGGCCAATTCGTCGCCAATGCCAATAATCTGCAGTAATGTATTAGCCTTATCTTTTGAGTTCATACCCATGAACTTCGGCAAGTCTAGAGCCAGTTTCTCGATGAAGCTGTCCAAGAGCTTTTGTCCGGCTTTCTCACCGGTCGGGTCAATGACCTTAAGGGAGCTCTTCGCTCCCTTTCGTTCGACGATAAGGCCGTTGGAAAGTTCAATATGAATTTCAGGCGGGATCGTGCTGCTATCTCTTGCCGCATTAGACGGCTTGAATTTATCGCCGCCTAATGCCCAGGCTATGGCATCCAAGACGGACGTTTTGCCTTGGCCGTTCCGGCCCCCGATTACCGTTAACCCATTTGGGGCTAATTCCATGGAAACCGCCTTTACTCGTTTTACATTTTCAACTTCAAAACTATTAATTTTTACTGACATATATTTCATCCTTTCTATGGTATAATCACACTCATAAGGAGGTGATCCTAATGAGCGTGGAAGAAATAACAAAGGAAATCGTAATAGCAATGATTCAAAAAGGATACTTTCACCAATGTACTGACAATCACAATCAAACAACTCGAACAGATGAACGAATTCAGTTAATATCTAAAGCGTTTAGGGAAATATGCTCGACCGTTAAAGATGCGCGGTAATTAGTACCACATTTTCTCTGATTTCCCTGATGGTATCAGGGTTTATTGTAGTTACAGAACTATGCATTGCATCCTGTATTAAAAACAATGTCAGTTCTTCAAATGCATGAATAATTTTTTCTTTATTCTGATTTTGCAGTTCCATAAGTTACCTCCATCTGGTATAATAAATTTGAGTATTTTGGTATGTGGCTGTTGTCGGCGTTTGCCGGCAGGAGGCCTTTTTTTTAGTATCTGATGCCCAGCCGCTGCCCCGGTTTCAGTGTCGGATCCGGGCCCAAATCATTATTGATTTGGATTTCATAAATTACTTCGCGGACGTCCTGCCCGGTCTTGTCAGCGATAGGCCCGGCGATTTCCCACAGCGTTTCGTCTGTGTCGACGACGTGGATGATAGCTGTGTCGTTCGCAATGGTTTCGGCCTGGGACCAGGGCGTCGTGCTACCGAGATACAGCCCGACTCCGAAAGCGGCCACGATGGCCATCGCACTCCGGACGGCCCGGAAACGCGGCTTACGCTTTGACCTGGTCAACCCATGATCGTAAATTTTCATCGTCTTCATGGTTTTTTCCACCTCCTTCCACGAAGCCAATCAACTGAGTTTTCGTACACCGGACGGTACGCCCATACCGGAAACCTATTTCATGAATGATTTCGTAAGCCTGGTTCATGCCAATCCTTAAGAATTCGGCCACATCTTTAGCCGTTAAAATTGGGGGTAATCCCTTGTAAATGTCTTGATTCATGATTTCCTCCTTTCTTCTCCCGTTCTGGTATAATGACCATGAAGGGGAGTGATGACTATGCGCATTAATTTTTGCTCATAAACTTCTAATTCTGTTTATTTAAAAAAAAGGAGAGATTCTAATGGATCCAATCACCGTATCAGTAGCAACAGCAGCTCTGACCTCACTCGCTAGCAAAGGAGCTGACGCTCCTGCAAAAACGCTAAATCTGCTTTGGCAAGCAACCTTTGGTAGATGGGATGAAAAACTCAAGCAAACTGTTGAAGCGAATATTCGCCGTTATGCAAAAGACATCGATGATGAAGTAAGTAAAATCCCAAACGACTCAATTAATAATAATCCCGACATTAGTGTTATCGGGCCTGCATTAGAGGCATCAAAATATTACGTAGAAAAAACGGATGTACGAAAAATGTTTGCTAAATTAATAGCAGCTGAATTCGATGCACGAAGTTCTGATAAAGTTCATATTGCTTTTGTAGAAATCATTAAGCAAATGTCTGCCAACGACGCTAAACTATTGAAAATATTACCTAAAGTAGGCCCATTGGCTGAATTCAGACTATATGCCAATGATCGTAAGTCCTATACTTCTCTAGGCAAAGACATTATCTACATTCCAGGTTTGATAGAAACTAACTTCGAAAACAATGCAATTTCTATCAATAACTTATCCCGCCTTGGAATTGTTGAGTTGAGCCATATTTCATCCCTCGTTGACGAAACTATTTACAAGGCCTACGAAGCTTTTGATGAATATAAACAAGGTACAAAGATAGTTCAAGAGCATCCAGACAATTACAGTAGTATGGAAGTTTCCAGTGGGTCGTTTTCTATTACACCTTTTGGAGATGTCTTTAAAAAGATTTGCCTATAGTTTTTGGATTTTTTCCCACATAAACTCTCCCATCTTTACTGCCAACCATCCTGCAACGGTAACATTAATAATGGTTGAAACTAAAATCATTAGACAAATAAAAATATAGTTTTCCATTTTAGCCTCCAGATAATTAATTTTTTGAATATTCCATATCAAACCATCTTTTTATGGATTCGCAGGAAAGGTCATCAAGTGCCAGCTTGGTGGCCTTTTCTTCATATTGACGGTCAATAATGGTTTTGATGCGTCGCCATTCGTTCGCTTTTAGCCCATTTATTAATTGCAATACAATGGCCAGCTTTTCCTTGCTCGTCATGTGCTCGCCTCCTAGTGCCCCGCTTCCTGCTCTGCCGGCAGTTGATTAACCCAGTCCGGAATACTCGGATACGATGCTTCGTGATTGACCCACGCCGGAATCTTTTGATATTTCATGTTGTAGTCTCCTTTCTTAATTTACTATTACGAGGCTGCCTTTTTAGCCTAGGCTTCTCACCATGCCCCTGAATACTTTTCGGACAGCAAGTCCGATCATCTTTACAAACCGGAGCAAGTCGGCCCGTCGCAGTTACAACAAAGCACCACTGATACGGCTCTAGCTCCTTGCCGCAATACCAACAGTGCATGACTTATAACTCTCCTCTCATATACTTTTCAAATTTTGCAGCGTTGATATGATAGTTATACCGGGTATTCTTTTCGTCCGTTTTAAATGCTTCCCCAAAGGGTAATAGCCCTCTTTGCAGCCCGATACGGACAAACGGCATACTCTTGCCCATGCGTTTTGCTGCTTCAGCAATAGATATTTTCATAGGTACCTTCCTTTCCTGATATAATCACTGAAATCGGTACGAAGGTTATCGCAAACCAGATAGGTATGTCGCCATCACGATGCGGTGCAGTAAGCATCCTCGCTAGTATCTTGATACCCAAATACCTATGAGAATTGACACTTGGACAATCCCAATAAAAACGCTCCATCCTATGACAAAATACAAACGGTATAGGGTAGCTTGCTGCATATCAGTCATTGACACCTTAGCACAATCGGTAAAAATCATACGGATAATTTTCAGAGCCCTGTTCCCGCAGGGTTCTTTTTCTTTGTCTTCCATTCTCCTTGTCTCCTTCTCTCTTTGGTTCATGTACCAGTATCCTTTTCTTGTCTCTGTCTGCAATACTCACTTAAAATAGCCATAATTAACCCATTCAGTGATAATCCTCGGCGGACTGCTTCATCAGTAAGCCATCGCTTTATCTCTTCAGGCATTCGCAACAAAAAAGATTCTTTCATTTTCCTCTCCTTTTTGATATCTTTTTACTATCTGTTAGATATTATACGTCGTATTCCGCCCATTGTAAATATCTATTTGATATCTTTTAGAATCTTGTTAGTGATGTCGTGTAATGATATAATTTTGATATCTAAAAGGAGTGTGATATTATGGCACAAGCAAACCCTTATCCTCTAAGGATTGACGAGGCGATAATGGCGAAGATGAAACAGCTGGCCAAAGAAAATGGTCGGTCGGTAAACAAAGAAATTGAATACGCTCTCAGGCGATACATTATGGCTCGTGATCCAAAAAATTCGCTTCCAAAGGATTAATTTTTATTAAGATCAATTCATTCACACTTATACCTGTTTTTTTCGCTTCCGCTCTCAACGCTTCGTACAGCTCATCCGGCAGACGAAGCGTTATTTGCTTCTTCCCGGTCATCCGGACCCTGTTCCCGCCGGGTTCTTTTTCTT
>OBVY01001642.1_pt1 | contig 12047 bp, 10 predicted proteins | sample 1538051 | NCBI WGS metagenome assembly OBVY01 (sample SAMEA2580017, study PRJEB22360) | human gut metagenome | biome: human gut; feature: human-associated habitat; material: faeces | place: Denmark | collected 2008/2010 | reverse complement strand
GCGCCTGACCATTGACGGCCAGGACGCTTCGGCCGCCATCCGCACCCCGCAGGTCGACGCCAACGTGTCCAAGGTATCGGCCTATCCGGGCGTGCGCGCCGCCATGCTCATCCACCAGCGCCGCGCCGCCGAGGACCGCGATATCGTGGCCGAGGGTCGCGACATCGGCACCGTCGTGTTCCCCAACGCGCAGGTCAAGATCTTCCTGACAGCCGACCCGCGCGAGCGCGCCCGCCGCCGCGTGCTTCAGCGCCACCAAAACGATGCCCAGCCGCTCACGTCCGAGCAGCTCGAGGCTGAGGTCGACGAGACCCTCGACGCCCTTAAGCAGCGCGACAAGCTCGACAGCAGCCGCGAGGTCGCCCCGCTCGTGCCCGCCGAGGACGCCGTGCACGTCGACTCCACCGCCCATACCATCGACGAGGTCGTCCGCATTATCGAGGGCCTCATCAACCAAAGGAGGTAGCCCATGCGCCTGTTTAAGCAGACGCCCGAGGACTATTACAACGCCCCCTACGCAGAGTTCCCAGCGCTCATCCGCGGCACCGTCGTCGTAGTCATGGCCATCCTTTGGGCCTTCTCCAAGCTCATGTGGCGTTGGAAGGTCGAGGACGCTGACCTGCTGTTTGAGCGCCAGGAAGGCCGCGGCAGCGTGGTCATCTGCAACCACACCTCGACGACCTCGCTCTTGGCCGTGGAGACGGCGCTATTCTTTGGCGGCCGCCGCATTCGCCCCATCTTTAAGTCCGAGTTCGCCAAGAGCAAGATTGTGCGCTGGGCTTTTAGCCGCGTTGGCGGCATCCCCGTGGAGCGCGGCACTGCCGATATGAAGTGCCTGCGCGCCGCCCAGCATGCGCTGCAGCGCGGCGAGGACGTCCTGATCTTCCCCGAGGGCACGCGCATCCGCTCGCGCGAGATCAAGCCCGAGGTCCACGGCGGCTTTGCGCTCATCGCTCAGATGGGCAAGGCGCCCGTCAACCCGCTCGCCATCTGCGGCTGGTCCGACATCACGCCCGCGGGCAAAAGGCTCATGCGTCCCAAGAAGTGCTGGATTCGTGCCGGCAAGGCCGTCTCGCTTTCCGATGCACCGGCTGGGCTTAAGCGCACAGAGCGTCTGGCCTGGTTTGAGTCCGAGGCCATGAACCGCGTCTACGCCATGCGAGACGAGCTGTGTGCCGAGCATCCGGGCAGGTTCTAGCCATGAGCGAGAACGTGACGAACACCGCCGCGACTGCGTCCGATCAGGACGGCGCGCCCACCATCGAGATTGCAGCTCACGCCGGCACCTGCTACGGCGTACAGCGCGCGCTCGACATGGCGCTTGCCGCCGCGCCCCAGGCAGGGGAGAGCACTCAGGTCCACACGCTGGGTCCGCTCATCCATAACCCCATCGTGGTACGCGAGCTCGCCGAGGCAGGCGTTGGTCTGGCCGATACCCTGGACGATGCCGCATCGGGCACCGTGATCATCCGCGCCCACGGCGTGGTGCCGCAGGTGATCGATGCTGCCCGCAAGCGCGACCTTACCGTGGTCGACGCCACCTGCCCCTACGTGAAGAAGGTCCATGTGGCGGCCGAGCGCCTGGTGCGCGAAGGCTACCGCGTGATCGTCGTGGGCGAGCCGGGCCACCCAGAGGTCGAGGGTATTCTAGGCCACGCCGGCAATGACGCGCAGGTCGTGAGCTGTGCCGCCGACGCCGATGCCCTATCGCTCAAGGGCAAGGTGGGCCTCGTTGTGCAGACCACCCAGACCGCGCAGAACCTCGCTGAGGTCGTGGCCGCTATCACCCCGCGCGTGCAGGAGCTACGTGTGATCAACACCATCTGCGCCGCCACGAGTGAGCGTCAACAGGCAGCAGCCACACTTGCCAACCGCTGCGACTGCATGGTCATCGTGGGCGGCAAGAACTCGGGCAACACCCGCCGCCTGGCGCAGATTTGCGCAGACGCCTGCGAGCGCACGTATCACATCGAGGACGCTTCTGAGCTCCAAGCCGCGTGGTTTACCGACGCTCACCACATCGGCATCACCGCCGGAGCCTCCACCCCGCAAGAACACATCGAGCGCGCCGTCGAGTGCATCAAGGAGCTTTGCCGCTAACCATGGACCAGACCGTACCCGCATACGCCGCCGAGGTGGCCGATTACGGGCGCAGCCGCGACCCCGAGCCGGGTGAGGGCGCGCTCGTAAAGAACGTGCGTCCCGAATCGCCCGCGTGGGATGTGGGTATCGAGCCGGGCATGCGCGTACTCACGGTCAACGGCGAGGCGCTCACCGACATGATCGTGTGGCTCTGGGAGGCCGACGATGATACCGTCGACCTCGAGGTTTTCGACCCGCGCGACGGCACCGTCACCCCCGTCGAGCTCGACCGCTTTCCCGGCGAGGATTGGGGTTTAGAGTTCGATGGCCCCATCTTCGACGGCATGCGTACCTGCGTCAACGCCTGCGTGTTCTGCTTTATGACCATGCTCCCCAAGGGCGGCCGCTCCACGCTCTATATTCGCGACGACGACTATCGCCTAAGCTTTTTGCAAGGCAACTTTGTCACGCTTACGAACCTCACCGACGAGGACGTGCAAAACGTCATCCAGCGCAACATGAGTCCCATGAACGTGTCGGTCCACGCTGTGAGCCCCGACGTCCGCCGTCGTATGATGGGCCGTAACGCCCAGCGAGGCATGGACGTACTCGAGACTATCATGGCCGCCGGCATCGAGATTCACGCGCAGATTGTGCTGTGCCCCGGCATGAACGACGGCGAGGAGCTGGAAAAGACCCTGCGCTTTTGCGAGGAGCATGAGCAAATCACAAGCCTGGGCATTGTGCCGCTCGGTTTTACCAAACACCAAAACCGCTTTAGCTGGTCATACAGCGACAAGCCCGAACTGGCGCGCGAGACCATTGCCATGATCCGTCCCTACCAGGATCGTGCCTACGAACGCTTTGGCCGCCACACCTTCCAGATGAGCGACGAGTTCTATCTGGACGCCGGCATCGATCCTCCCGAGGCAGACTTTTACGACGGCTATCCGCAGTACTACGACGGCATCGGCATGATCCGCTCGTATCTGGACGAGACCGACGACGTGTTGACTACCGATGCTGAGCGACTGGCCCGCGTCCGCGAGGCCATCGCCGCCCGCAGCCAGCACCTGCTGTGCCTCTCGGGCGCCAGCGCACGCGACACGGTGGCCCGCTTTGTGGAGTCGCCCAAGGGACTCGCCGGCACCGTCACAGCCATCAAAAACCGCTACTTTGGCGGCAACGTGGACGTGACCGGCCTCATCGTCGCCTGTGACATCTTGGAGCAGCTGCCGCAGGAACTGTCGGGGGTTATGCTCTTTGTGCCTAAGCTCATGTTCAACGCTGACGGCATGACGCTTGACGAGTATCATCGTGACGATTTACTCGCAAGCCTTACCAGTCGCGGCGCCGAGGTTCATGTGGTGTCGACCATGCCGCATGAGCTGCTCGATACCCTGGAGCACATCCTTGGCATTGTGCCTGCCGACTCTACTAATTCCGCTGACCCTACCCATTAAAGGAGAGCAGATGAAACCTATCGTCGCCGTCGTCGGTCGCCCCAACGTGGGCAAGTCCACGCTCGTTAACCGCCTGGCCCAGACCTCGGACGCCATCGTCCATGAGTCCCGCGGCGTCACGCGCGATCGCTCATATCACACGGCCGATTGGAACGGCCGCGAGTTCACCATCGTCGACACGGGCGGCATCGAGCCGCTCAAGAGCGACGACGTCTTTGCCACGTCCATCCGCGACCAGGCCCTCGCCGCCGCCGAGGAAGCCGCCGTCAGCCTGTTTGTGGTCGACGGCCGCACCGGTGTCACCGAGGAGGACGAGTCGGTCGCCCGCATGCTCAAGCGCTGCGACAAGCCGGTCTTTCTGCTGGTGAACAAGCTCGACAACCCCGATCGCGAGAACGACAACATCTGGGAGTTCTATTCGCTCGGCATCGGTGAGCCCACGCCGCTCTCGGCCCTGCACGGCCACGGCACGGGCGACCTGCTCGATGACATCGTGGCCCTGCTCCCCAAGGAAGAGGACGAGGTCGCCGACGAGTTCCCCGATGCGCTGAACGTGGCCATCATCGGCCGCCCCAATGCCGGTAAGTCGTCGCTGTTCAACCGCATTCTGGGCGCCGACCGCTCCATCGTGTCCAACATTGCCGGCACCACGCGCGACGCCATCGATACCGTCGTCGAGCGCGACGGCAAGCACTACCGTATGGTCGACACCGCGGGCATTCGCAAGAAGAGCACCGTGTACGAGAACATCGAGTACTACTCCATGGTCCGCGGCCTGCGCGCCATCGACCGCGCCGACGTGGCACTGCTCGTCGTCGACGCCTCCGTGGGCGTCACCGAGCAGGACCAGAAGGTCATGGGCCTTGCCATCGAGCGCGGCTGCGCCATCGTGGTGCTGCTCAACAAGTGGGATCTACTCGACGATGACCGCAAGCGCGAGGCCTGCATGGAGACCGTCGACCGCCGTCTGGGCGTCATGGCTCCCTGGGCCCAGTACCTGCGCATCTCTGCCCTCACCGGCCGCAGTGTCGAGAAGATCTGGGCCATGGTCGACGCCGCCGAGAAAACGCGCTCGCAAAAGATCTCCACCTCGCGCCTCAACACGTTCCTCACCGACCTGCGCGAGTTTGGCCACACCGTGGTGGACGGCAAGCGCCGCCTGCGCATGCACTACGTGACCCAGACGGGCGTCAACCCGCCGACGTTTACGTTCTTCGTCAACCACAGCGACCTGGTCAACGACACCTACCAGCGCTACGTGGAGAACCGCATGCGCTCGACTTTCGATTTTGCCGGCACGCCCATTCGACTCTTCTTTAGGAAGAAGGAACAAAAGGATGCATAATCCGATTCTGCTGACCGCCATCTGCGCCGTGGTCTCGTTCTTTATCGGGGCGATTCCGTTTGGCCTGATCCTGGGCCGCGTGTTCAACCACACGGACATTCGCAAGGCGGGTTCCGGCAACATCGGCACCACCAACGCGCTGCGCGTGGCCGGCCCCAAGGTGGCCGCGCTCACGCTGCTGCTCGACTGCCTTAAGGGCGCCATCTGCGTCCTTATCGCCCGTCCGCTCATCGCGGGCGTGGGCTATGGCTTCCCCGTAAGCATCATGGCGCCCGGAGCCCCCGGCGACTGGATGCTCGGTGTCATTTGCCTGACAGCCGTGTGGGGACACATCTTTTCTCCCTACCTCAACTTCCATGGCGGCAAGGGTATCGCCGTGGGCTTGGGCGTGATTCTTGCCTGGTACTGGCCCATTGGTCTGTCGCTGCTGGGCATGTTTATCGTGGCCGTCGCCATCACCAAGTACGTGTCGGTGGGCTCGCTTGCCGCCGCCATCGGTCTTCCTATCGCTGCCTGCGCGGTCTTTCCGTACAGCAGCCTGGGTCTCAAGTTTTGCATGGCGATGATCGGCATCACCGTGGTGTGGGCCCATCGCTCGAATATCCAAAAGCTCATGGCCGGTAAGGAGTCCAAGCTCTCGTTTACCAAGCGCGTCACCGAGCCCGACGATAAGTAGGAGAGAGTCATGAATGTTGCGCTGATTGGCTCCGGCTCCTGGGGAACCGCCGTCGCCGGCCTTGCCGCCGCGCGAGGCGAGCGCGTGACCATGTGGGCCCACAGCGAGCAGACGGCCACCGGCATCAATGCCGAGCACCGCAATCCCCGGTATCTGGTGGACTACGAGCTGCCCGGCAACGTTGTCGCCGCCACGGACCTGTCGCAGGCGCTCGACGGCGCCGAGGCCATCATCTTTGCCGTGCCCTCCACGCACCTGCGCAGCGTATGCCATCAGGCAGCACCCTTCATCGCCGCCGACACCCCGGCACTCTGCCTCACCAAGGGTATTGAGCCCGAATCCGGCCTGCTTATGAGCGAGGTCATCGCCAGTGAGATCGGCAACGAGTCGCGTGTCGCGGCGCTCTCGGGCCCCAACCATGCCGAGGAGATCTGCCGCGGCGGGCTTTCTGCCGCCGTCATCGCCAGCAAAGATCCGCAGGTAGGGGAGACCTTTAAGGACCTGCTCCTATCTACGGCCTTCCGCATCTACCTGTCGCAGGACATGACCGGCGTCGAGGTTTGCGGCGCCATGAAAAACGTCATCGCCATCGTGTGCGGCATCTCCGCCGGCTCGGGCGCGGGCGACAACACGCTTGCCCTTATCATGACGCGCGGCCTGGCCGAGATCAGCCGTCTAGTGCACGCCCGCGGCGGTCAAGCCATGACCTGCATGGGTCTTGCCGGCATGGGCGACCTCATTGCCACCTGCACCTCCGAGCATTCGCGCAACCGCACCTTTGGCTACGAGTTTGCCCACGGCGTCTCGCTCGCCGAGTACCAGGCACGTACGCATATGGTGGTCGAGGGCGCCGTCGCAGCCCGCAGCGTCAGTGAGCTTGCCCGTTCACTGGGCGTAGACATTCCGCTCACCTTTGCCGTGGAGCAAACGCTCTACAACGGTGTTACTTTGGATAGGGCGCTCGAAATTCTCACCGACCGCGTCCCATCGCAAGAGTTCTACGGACTCACCGACTAGCGCAGAAAGGCTTCTACCATGGGTTCCATCAAAATCGCTCCGTCCGTCCTCTCGGCCGATATGGCCAACCTCAAGGGCGAACTCGACAAGATAGCCGGTGCCGACTACGTGCACTTTGACGTTATGGACGGTCACTTTACCGGCAATCTCACCTTTGGCGTCGACATCCTCAAGGCCGTCAAGCGCTCCACCAACGTGCCGATCGATGCGCACCTCATGGTTTCGAACCCCGACGAGACCGTCGATTGGTATGCCAATGCCGGCGCCGATATGATCACCGTGCACTACGAGGCCTCTACGCACCTGCACCGCACGCTCACGCACCTGCAACAGCGCGGCGTCAAGGCCGGCGTGGTGCTCAACCCCGCAACGCCCGTCTGCGTGCTCGAGAGCATCATCGACGTCGTCGACATGGTGCTGCTCATGAGCGTGAACCCCGGCTTTGGCGGCCAGAGCTTTATTCCCGGTACCATTGCCAAACTGCACGAGCTCAAGGCCATGTGCGAGCGTCACGGCGTTTCGCCCCTCATCGAGGTCGACGGCGGCATCTCTTCCAAGAACATTGCCGATGTCGTCAAGGCCGGCGCCAACGTGCTCGTGGCCGGTTCTGCCGTATTTAAGTCCGAAGATCCCGCTGCCGAGGTTGCGCTGCTGCAGAAGCTGGGCAACGAGGCCGCACAGGAGGCATAATCCCTTATGACCGCAGGTCAAAACCGCATACCCGTGAATCTTGACTATGCCGCCTCGACGCCCATGCGCGCCGAGGCGCTCCTTGCGCAGCGCGAGTACGACGACAGCGAGCTTGCCGGCGTCAACCCCAACTCGCTGCATTCGCTCGGCCGCAAGGCTGCCGCGCGTCTGGAGGTTGCACGTCGCGAGATCGCCCGCAGCTTTGGCACGCGCGTCCGCCCGTCCGAGATTGTACTGACCAACGGCGGCACCGAAGCCAACCAGCTGGCGCTGCTCGGTCTTGCCGAGGGCGCTCGTCAGCGCGATCGCAAGCGCGATCGTGTAATCGTTTCGGCCATCGAGCACGATTCGATTCTGGACAACCTGCCGTTGCTGCGTGCCGCCGGCTTTACCGTCGACCTGGTGCAGCCCTGCCGCATGGGCTACATTGAGCCTGCCACGCTTGTCGAGCTGCTAGGCGACGACGTGGCGCTCGTGAGCATCATGGTTGCCAACAACGAGACCGGCGTGGTGCAGCCCATCCGCGAGCTTGCCGCGGCCACGCATACCGTTGGCGCCCTGTTCCACACCGATGCAATCCAGGGGTATCTGCATATTCCGCTCGATGTCACCGAGCTGGGAGTTGACGCCATGACCGTTGCCGCGCACAAGATCGGTGGCCCCGTGGCATCCGGCGCGCTCTACCTTAAGAACCGCACGCCGCTGCGCCCGCGCATCTTTGGCGGCGGACAGGAGGCCGGACGTCGTGCCGGCACGCAAGACCTGCGCACGCAGCTCGCCTTTGCCGCTGCCGCCTCGTCTCTGACGCCCCATGTGGCTCAGGAGCGCGCGAAGCTGCAAGCCCTTTCCGACAAGCTCTACGCCACGCTTACGGCCCACCTGCGCATTCACGCCACCATGGGTGACTACGCACAAGCCGACCGTCTGCCCGGCATGGTATCGATCTACATTGACGGCATGGACTCCGAGGAACTCATCATCAAGCTCGACGCCGCCGGCTTTGAGGTGTCGGCAGGCTCGGCATGCTCGAGTGGCAGCATGGACCCGAGCCATGTTTTAAGCGCGATGGGCATCGGTCGCGAGCAGGCATTGGGCGCACTACGCATTTCCTTTGACGACCGCGTGAATCCGGACGATCTGGACGAGTTTGCCCAGACGCTGCTCTCGATCGTAGGCGCCGCATGATCGTCGCCGAGCTTGAGCGCGCGCTGCTGGCACGCTATCCCAAGACCGATGCCGAGAGTTGGGACCATGTAGGATTCTCCGTCGGCGACCCTGCCGCGGAGATTACCGGTGTTGCCTGCGCACTCGATGCGACCGAAGCCAATGTGCACCGCGCCCAGGAGGCCGGCGCCAACGTGCTGCTAACGCATCATCCCATCTATATCAAGGCGCCCGAGGCGTTTTGTCCGTCGGATTCCACACGCCCCCAATGCAGCGCCGCGCTGTACGAGGCAGCTCGTTGCGGCGTGAGCATCATCTCGCTTCACACCAACCTGGACCGCTCGCACGAAGCGCGCGTTCGCCTGAGCGATTTGCTAGGCGCAAAGCCCATAAGCTCGCTGGAGCATGCGGACGAGCCTGAACTCACCGGTCTGGGCGCCCTTGCGACCCTCAACGACCCCTGCAGCCTGCGCGACCTTGCCGCCCGCGCCGCCCAGGCGTTTGGCAGCGACCCGCGCGTGTGGGGCGAGGCAGATCACCCGTGCCGCACCATCGCCATTTTGGGCGGCTCCTTAGGCGACTTTGGAGAGCTCGCCATCGCCGCGGGCGCAGATGTTATCGTGACGGGCGAGGCAGGCTACCACGTGGCACAGGACCTTGCCTTGCGCGGGCTTCCGGTGATCTTGCTCGGCCACGACCGCTCCGAGGAACCGTTCGTTGATATATTGATGAACTCTGCAGTTGACGCCGGGGTCGACCCCCGTCATGCGATTAAAATACTGAACCCTTGCCAATGGTGGACTGTGACAAAAGGAGAGAACTTATGAGCGCCGGCGCTACGCTACTCAAGCTGCAACAGATCGATTTGGAGCTCGCCCGCAACAAGAGCGAACTTGCCAATATGCCGGAGCTCAAGGAGCTCGCTTCCAAGCGCAAGACCTATGTGAAGCTCAAGTCCGAGATGACCAAGCTCTACGCCCAGCGCAAGGATCTGGACATTGAGCTCGACGATCTCAACACCACCGAGATTCAGACCAACAACGCCATCGAGGCTGCCAAGAAGCGCCATGTCGACGGCTCCGACTACCGTGAGGTTCAGGACCTGGAGAATGAACTCTCAACCCTGGCCAAGCGTCTGGACAAGATCGAGCACACCCGCAAGGACGTCGTTGTCGCCCATAAGGAGGCGCTCGACCGCGAGGCCCGCGCGCAGGCCATCATCGCCAAGTTCGAGGAGGGCGTGAAGGCCGATACCAAGGCCGCCCGCGCCAAGGCTGCCGACCTGCAGGCTCAGATTGACACCGCCACTAAAGAGCGCACCGCGCTTGCTGCCACGCTGCCGGCCGGCGTGCTCACCGACTACGAGCGTCTGCTCAAGCAGTTCCGCGGCCTGGCCGTCGAGACCATCAAGGGCAACATCCCCACGGTCTGCCACACCGCGCTGCAGGCATCGTCCATGAGCGACCTCAACCATGACGGTAGCGAGATCACGCATTGCCCGTACTGCCACCGCCTCCTAGTACTCCCGAGCAAGGAAGCCTAGCGATGACGGCGGCATCCAACAATTCAATGCAACTTGAGGGAAAAACGATCCTGCTGGGTATTACCGGCGGGATCGCCGCCTATAAGTCGTGCAATATCGTGCGCCTGCTGCAAAAGCGCGGCGCGCGCGTCAAGGTCGTTATGAGCGAGCATGCCACGGAGTTTGTGGGGCCGCTTACTTTCCGCGCGCTCACCAATGAGCCGGTCGCGGTGGGTCTGTTCGACGACCCCTCCGACCCCATCCACCACATTTCACTGGCCCAGGAGCCCGATCTGGTGGTCGTGGCGCCCGCGACGGCCAATATCATCGCCAAGATGGCCAACGGCATTGCCGATGACCTGATTTCTACGACGCTACTCGCCACGCCGCGACCCATTGTGATCGCGCCGGCCATGAACAATGGCATGTGGAAGGCGCCGGCAACCCAGGCCAATATGGCCACGCTGCGCGACCGCGGGGTGCACGTGGTTGGCCCCGGTAGTGGCTACCTTGCCTGCGGCGACGTGGACACGGGGCGCATGAGCGAGCCCGAGGACATCGTCGAAGCCATCTGCGAGGTACTCAATCCCGTGCCGCAAGACCTGGCGGGCAAGCGCATCGTGATCACCGCCGGTCCTACGCATGAGCCGATCGATCCGGTGCGCTTTATCGGCAATCGGTCGTCGGGCAAGATGGGCGTCGCCCTGGCGGGGGAGGCCGCTCGCCGCGGTGCCGAGGTCACGCTCGTGCTGGGACCGACATCGCTCGATGTTCCCCGCGGCGTGGAGTGCGTGCGCGTGCAGACTGCCGCAGAGATGCTTCAGGCGGCCCTCAACGCCTTCCAGACGGCCGACGCTGCCATTTGCGCGGCAGCCGTCGCCGACTACACGCCCGCGGCCCCTGCCGACCATAAGCTCAAAAAAGCCAACGAACGCCTCGATAGCATCGAGCTCGTCGAGACTGTTGATATTTTGGCTGAGCTCTCGCGCCAGAAAGGCGAGCGCCGTGTAATCGGATTTGCAGCCGAGACCGATAACGTTGTCGAGTACGCCGAGCGCAAATTGGCACGCAAAGGTTGCGATGCCATTATCGCCAACGATGTCTCGCGCGCCGATTCGGGCTTTGGTACCGACACGAACAAGGCCTGGATTGTGAGCACAACGGGCACGCAAGAACTTCCCGTGCTAACAAAACCCCAGCTCGCAGATACAATTTTGGACTTGCTTCAAAATTTGTAAAAAAGTTCTTGCACAAGTCTAAAGTTTCGGGTTAATATACTCCCTGTTGCGAGCGAGAGCAGAGCAACAAACAAAAGCTTCGGGACGTGGCGCAGCTTGGTAGCGCACTTGACTGGGGGTCAAGGGGTCGCTGGTTCGAATCCAGTCGTCCCGACCAGAAGTTTGCAGGTCAGGCACCTAGTGCCTGACCTTTTTTGTTTTAGTAATTGCTTAATTTTGATTAATCAACAGGGTGCAAAAAATCTACCTACGCGATAATCGCCTTTTGCGGCTACTTGCGCGTTTTGCACGCACTTGAGCCGATTTATTAACGCGTTATGAATCTACATACGCGTAGCTGGTATATAGCCGAGTACAGGCTGTATTTATCGCGGCGATTTACATAGATATAGCGATTGTAACGAACAAGCGTGTCGCCGTATTTATTCCAGTAGGTCACTTGATTGGTGGGCAAGTGTGCTGTTGCAATGAAACGCCACGCAGGATGGGCTCTATATGAGAACGCCGCAAAGGTAATGGCGGGGGAGTGCGGCAGGCGCTCTGAGAGCCGGTGCATGGCCCCATTTCTCCTTAACTTGATAATTTGTGTTTCAAGCCAAGAATCGGTCGAGCAATTGCCAAAAGAAAGGCCCATGCAGGATTGCACGGGCCTTACATCAGATCAAATTTGAGCTAGAAGCACCAAACGGGGCAGACGCAACACCATCTCGTCGCGGCCTCGACGAGCGACATATCGCAGTCAAGGTAGACATCGAGGAAGTCGTCAGATCCCGCACAGGGGGACCGCTATGGTGGCCACCGCGCCGCCCGAGGGGCTGGTGGCGAGCGAGACGGAGGCCCGCGAGCCGCC
>OBVY01001638.1_pt1 | contig 12077 bp, 8 predicted proteins | sample 1538051 | NCBI WGS metagenome assembly OBVY01 (sample SAMEA2580017, study PRJEB22360) | human gut metagenome | biome: human gut; feature: human-associated habitat; material: faeces | place: Denmark | collected 2008/2010 | reverse complement strand
ATCTTGACGAGTTCCCTATGACCGCAAGAGTAGATTCTCGTACCACTGCAAGACCTGGCGATACCGTTAAGTTCGCTCTGGATGTTGAGAAGATCCACGTATTCGACAAAGAGACCGAGCAGGTTATTACCAACTAGTCTTAAGTTTCATAAGAGATTTCAAGGTCCTGTCTGTGAATGCAGACAGGGCTTTTTTTATGCATTTTGCTTGCACGAGGTGAGTAAATCAGATATACTAAGAATATATAGTGATGCCAGGGTCAAAAGGTCTAAGCCCACATGAGCTTGCTCATAAGTGGGTGAAAGACCTTTTGACCCGCCCCGATATGAGCATAAAAGTGGGATGATAATCCCACGATATGCGAATAGAGGGGAAGGATTGTGGGAGTGCGTAGCACGGAACAATCCGTAGGCATTACAGTCGGGGGCGTTTGACCCCAACATCTATGAGTAGAGCAAACGGATATGGAATATTACAGAAAGGCGTGGACAATATGATTACAGGCCAGATTATACAGACAAGCATTGATGAATTAAAAGCAATCACTAAGGTAGACCTCGGAGTCTATGATCTGAACGGATCCGAAGTGGCATCTACCATGGAAAAGGATGACATAACCACAGATCTGATCACAGGCTTTGCGGCTTCTCCGGCGGATAGCCAGGTGATCGGAGTACATCACCTTCTGAAGATCCGTGACGAAGGGGATCTTTTATATGTACTGGTGGCACGGGGAATGACGGATGACGTATATATGGTGGGTAAGATTGCTGTCAGTCAGATCCAGAATCTTGTCATTGCCTACAAGGAACGGTTTGACCGGAATAATTTCTTTCAGAACCTGTTGTTGGATAATCTGTTGCTGGTAGATATTTACAATCGGGCGAAGAAACTTCATGTGGAAGTCAGCTGTCCCAGAGCCGTATATCTCATTGAGACCAAGGATGAGAAAGATGGCATTGTATCTGAAGTGCTGAAGGGCATGTTTTCCCCGCAGGCGGGAGATTATGTAACAGCGGTGGATGAGTCCAGCCTGATCCTGATCAAATCTGTTGAGAGCACCACCACACCTGAGACACTGCATGAACTGGCCGAGACTATTGTAGCCATGATGAATGCGGAGGCTCTTCTGGATGTGAAGGTGGCATATGGCACCGTGGTACAGGAATTGAAGGACGTATCCAAGTCCTACAAGGAAGCCAAGATGGCACTGGATGTAGGCAAGATCTTCTACGTAGAGAAAAAGGTGATCGCCTACAGCACGTTGGGAATCGGACGCCTGATCTATCAGCTGCCGGTGAATCTGTGCAAGATCTTTATTGAGGAGATCTTCGGTGACAATGTACCTATGGATCTGGATGAAGAGACCCTGAACACCCTGAACAAGTTCTTCGAAAACAATCTGAATGTGTCGGAGACTTCCAGACAGTTGTTCGTGCATCGTAATACGCTGGTATATCGTATTGAGAAGATTCAGAAGAGCACCGGCCTGGATCTGCGGAGCTTTGATGATGCACTGACTTTCAAGATCGCGTTGATGGTCGTAAATTATATGAAATATCTGGACAGCCAGGAATATTAAGGACAACCCCTCGCATAAAGTTAGATAGAAACTTTATACGGGGGGATTTTATGTCATATCGGAAACAGATCAGCTATTTGGAATTACAGGAAAACGGGCAACGGATCCGGGGAGCCGGGTATGCAAAGCTGGAAAGCTGGGAAAAGGAAGAGATTCTGATGGTGCAGCTGAGAGGACAGGGGATCGTGTCTGGCAAGGAGATGATGCTGCTGTATCTGCAGCGGGAAAGCGGAGAAGAACTGTTATGTGAAATGACGGCAGAACGGGGGACCATTTCCTGTGAAAAAAGAATTTCCAGAAAAGCGGATTGGGAGCCGACACTGGGGATACGCATTCCCCTGGAACGTAATTTTGAGATCATAGGGCGGTTTGCAGGAGCGGCTGGTGCGAAGAAAGTACCTGCGCCTGTGACTGCGATTGCACCGGTTACGGTGGGGGAAATCGAAGGACAGGGGCAAGGTGGAAACCAGCCGGAGCAGGCAAAGTGGCCGATACAGACAGAACAGCAGGAAGTCCAAAATAGGGAGATGCAGCGGGAGCGGGTGCAGGAGCAAGGCAGGCAAGCCCGTGAACAGACCGAAAAAGTGGCAGAAACCGTAGTCGCAAACGAAAAAATGGTCAGTGGATCGGAAGCCCGGAGCTCGAAAAAAACTGCCACGGAACACACTCTCCACATGAAAGACACCAAATGGGAGCAATTAAGCAGTATCTACCCCCACATCCATCCCTTCCGGGATGCCAGAGAATTTCTTTCCGTGGGTCCGGAGGATTTCGTCGTGTTGCGGGAGCGTTGCTATCAGATGACCCACAACAGTTTTTTGTTGCATGGCTATTATAATTACAGACATTTATTATTAATGCGTCAGGAAGTCTCTGGGGAAGTGAAATATTACATAGGAGTCCCGGGTAATTTTTATGAAAGAGAAAAACAGGTAGCCAGAATGTTTGGCTTTGAAAGTTTTGAAGGAACCAGAGAACCGGCATGGGAAGGGGATTTCGGATATTATCTGATCGCAGTGGAACTGTGAGAGAATCACAGTCCCCGCTCGTCAAATTCCGGAATAAAGCTTTCACAGGCGGCACTTCCCTCTTGCCGGAAGCCCTGTTCAATGCCGATTCGCTCCGCAAAGCGCAGGACCCGGTCATATTCCTCCGGTGTCACTGTGCGATTGAGTGCTTCAATATCTGCCACCTGCGGAAGAGGTGTATATTGATTCATAATGCTAATATAGATATGATCCCCGTAGGTCTCATGGAGATACCGCAGGATCTTCTTGGAGTCTTTCGCTTGTCCCGGCAGGAGCAGATGGCGTACGATCATCCCCCGCTGCATCAGCCCGGTGTCGGGATCCATGACCGGATCTAAGACCTGCCGGTACATTTCCGCAATGGCAGCGCAGGCAATCTCAAAATAGTCCGGGGCATGCGAATACGCAGCGGAAAGCTCCGGAGAAAAATATTTCAGATCCGGCAGATAGATATCCACCAGACCATCCAGATGGCGTAAAGCCTCCGGAGATTCGTAACTGCCGGTATTGTATACAATGGGGATGGACAGTCCCTGATTTTTGGCCTGCTGTAAGGCAATGACGATCTGGGGAAGAAAATGTGTGGGGGTAACAAGATTGATATTGTTAGCACCCTGTTCCTGTAATTGTAGAAAGATTTTCACCAGATGTTCGGGAGTGATGACTCGTCCGGCTTTCCCCAGAGCGATGTTATGGTTCTGGCAGAAGACACAGCGCAGGTTGCATCCGGAGAAAAAGACGGTACCGGAACCGGAAGTACCGGAGATACAGGGCTCCTCCCAATAATGCAGAGAGGCTCTGGCAGCCATAATATCTGCCGTCTGGCCACAATATCCCACGCCACCATCCAGGCGATGGGCATGACAGGCCCTGGGACACAGGACGCAGTCGGACATGATTTTCCGGAACCATGCGGCATCTTGGGGAGCCAGATCGCCGGAAACGGATGCTATGCTGTTGGAAACCAAAAAAGGGGATGACATATCGCCTGACACAATCTATAACCTCTTAACTGACTTATCCATGAATTCACAGAACACTTTAAATATCAAAACCGCACATGCCGGACCAGGATAACAGCTCCACCCAGTTTCCTCACGGCACATGGAAGGTTCTACTTAGTGCTGCTTTGTTCCCAACCTGACACGGTTCGTAGATTCCCATTGCGTAAGACCGAGTTTCATCACTATTCCCATGATACCGGACATGTACGGCCTTTTTAGTGTATCCTGTTCCCCGGTTTTTGTCAAGCCTCTTTGCCTTGAAGGAAACAGGGAAGAGTGTTATAATTAAAATAATATGTAATTTTGTCGAAAGATAGTTGCCTACGGAGAAGGATCCATGAGAAACAAGCGAAAAAGTATATCCCTGCTGGGATGGATAATAGGTGCACTTTTACTGATATATCTGGGAGTATTTTGCTACCTGAATCTGTGTAAATATGCACAACATGTGGATTCGGATATTGCCGCAGAGGCTTTGCTGGCCCGGGAGATCTGGGTGGAGAAGGATATTACACCCAACGACTGGATCTCCAGCACGGAGAGACGGATCATTGGGATGCCTACGGTTGCAGCCGTATTTTACGGTATCACCGGCAGCATGCAGACGGCGGCGGGGATTACCTGTGTTCTATTGGGTGCGATTTTGCTGGGGACATTTTATTTTTTTCTGAGAAAATTATCTTTGAGCAGGACGGCTTCCATCACAGCGTTACTGGTATTGTGTGCGCTGCCAATCAACGGTTTTCGCAATGAGGGGCAGATGGTTCCTTTTGTAGCGCTGCTTTTATTCCTATTTGCAGAGTATTATGTGTTTCATGGCATTTTTCTGTTTTTCAATATCCTGTTTTACCTGAAATTAAAAGAAAACCGGCAGATGACCCGGAAGACCTTTCTGGAGTGGCTGGTATTGTTTGTTGCCGCAGTTTTGCTGAACTGTGGAGGACAGAGATGTCTGCAGGTCATCATCCTGCCACTGCTTGTAGTGGAAGTGATCGCTTTATTCATGGAATCCGGACATCTCCGGCAGAAGCTGCCCGGTGGACGTTATCTTGCCACAGCCTATGTGGGAAGTCTTGTACTTGCTTTTCTGGTATCCTGTCTGTATGGCGGCAGAGGAGATTATGCAGTCTATCTGCTGCAGCCGGGAGAGGCAGTAGAGAAACTGCTTCTTGGGGTTCCGGCAGCCCTGTTGGAGAACTTTGGACTGGTGGGAAATGCAAAGGTAGGGAGCTTTGCTTCTCTGATGCAGCTTCTTGTCTGGGTGTTCCTGATCCTGTTGGGGTATGGACTCTGGTATGTGTTCCGGAAAAATACAGAGAGCACAGACAGACAAAAAGATGCACTGACAATTCTCCTTGCTTCTGTGGGAGTCACAGCATTTATCATCGGGATCACCAGCGCGGAGGCGGCCCATTATTACTTTTTCATGGCATGGTTCGCAGCAGCTGTTCTGGTAGCGGTGATGGTGGATCATATGTCGGAAGGACAGCCGGTGTTCGCTGGTCTGATCTTAACGGCCGTAGCGCTGTTCGCGGTGCTGAATCTGAAATACACCTACTGTGAAGCGGCCACCACACAGGATAACCTGAAGGAATATCAGGAAGTGGCGGATTATCTGACAGAAGCGGGAATCGACTACGGATATGCAGAATTCTGGGATGCCGAACGGATCTGTCTGATCACGGACGGCCGGGTGACGATGGGACATTCCTATACCATGGCCAGTCTTTCCGGATACTGGTGGCTCACCAGTATGAAATGGTATCCCCCGACGCTGCCCAAGGAAATGCGGACCGCTTACGTCGTACGGACAGAAATGCGTGAAGCCTTTGAACAGCAATTTCCGGAAGGGGAAGCACCGATACTGGAATATGAGAATGAAAAGCTGGCAGTATATGTCGGTGACAGAAATTATGTGGAACTATAAGATAAAAATGAGGGAACATTAATGGAAAAAATATACCGTATTCTGTTGGGAATATTTCTTGTCTGTCTGATTCCCATTCTTTTGCTCCTGAGTTATTGGTCCTGTCGGTATTCTTATTACGGAACGGTGGATTACAGCATCAGAAATCTCCTGATAAAAGACAGTACCTGGAAGCATATTTTCATTTTCCTGTTGGCATCCGTCATCGTCTACGAAGGAGATAAATGGCTGACTGCCCAAAATCAGATAAAGCAGGAAAAAATCTGCATCTATACATTGTTGGCAACCAGTGTTACTGCGTTTCTGCTGGGAAGTATCTACGTTCTCAACAATCCCTATTATCCGGTAGGAGATCAGATCAGCGCCACGGCATTTGCAGCATATTGCCGGGATGGCAACTTCATTATGTTGTGCTCCGGAGGCTATGTCGGGATGTATCAACAGCAAAAAGGGCTGGGAATATTGTATGAGATATTGTTTGCCCTGTTTGGAAATTTCAATTATACTCCGGCAAAAATCCTGCATGTAATATGGTGGGTACTGGCGATTCTGGCAGGATACGGTTTCCTGAAACTGAATACAGACAGAGCCATATTTAGAATCGTATATTGTATTATGATGTTGGGCTGTATTCCTTTTTTGCTGTATTTACCGTATATTTACGGGGACGTGCTCAGTATCAGTTTTGGAATGGTAATGTTCTGGGCGGTGTCTGCTTATGAACATTATGAGAAGAAGAGGTATATTGCGTTGGCGGCATGTGTGGCAGGGATTGCTGTACTTGCCCGGAAAAATACATGGATCATACTCATTGGAGTGGGAATTTATGCAGTTCTGGTCTGCCTGAAGAAAAAGAAGGGACAATATCTGCTGGCAGGGTTTGCAATTCTTCTGACGGCAGCACTGACGGTGAAAACGGTAGATGTAATGTATGAATACCGTTCCGGATATCCCAGTGACATTGGCATTCCGAGTATTCTCTGGATTGCGATGGGATTACAGGAGACGGATGGCATGGCCGGGGTGTACAATCGCTATCAGCAAACCACGTTTGCAGAACATGATTTTCAACAGGAGCCTGCCGCACAGGAAGGAAAGGAATATATTCGCGAACGATTGCGGGAGTTCCGGGAGAATCCGGCTATGGCCAGAGATTTCTTTAAGAGAAAACTGGAAGATCAATGGATCGAACCGCTGTTTTCCAGCCTCAAGGCAACAGAGTCGTTTGATACGGATGGAGAACCGCTGTCCTCCGGGATTACCAGTCTGTACTATGGGAACATACATGAAACCGTATGGAAGCTGGCCAATTATTACCAGAGTATCGTATACTTGGCAGGACTTGTACTTGGAATTGCTTTGTGCGGAAGATGGTGGCAAAAAAAAGAAATTCCGACAGCATTGTGGCTGCCGTTGATTGGCATAGTAGGTGGCTTCCTGTTCAGTATCATCTGGGAAGCGCAGAGCAGATATGTATTTCCGTACTATGTATTTTTGATCCTCTTTGTGCCGATGGGACTTTATGAAACGGGAAGAGCGATTTCCCGATTGCCGAAGCATAGAAGAAAAACAACCGAACAGAACCAGACACAGGAAGAAAGCTTACGAGAGATCGCCTGATGCCTTTCTGGCAGCTTTCTCTTGTTTGTTCCGGATGCGGAGCTCTTCAAAAAAAGTCTTCAGCATCTGGCTGCATTCCGTTTCCAGAATGCCCCGGGTAACCTTCACCTGATGGTTAAACTGGGGCATTTCCAGTATATTTAGGATCGAACCTGCACATCCCGCCTTGGGATTCATGCAGCCCATCACTACTTCAGGGATACGGGCCTGCACAATGGCACCGGCGCACATCTGGCAGGGTTCCAGGGTCACATAGAGCGTGCATTCTTCCAGACGCCAGTCGCCGATCACTTTGCTGGCTTTGTTGATCGCTGTGATCTCTGCGTGCGCCAATGTATTCTTGTCTGTATTTCTCCGGTTGTAACCACGACCGATGATCTTACCTTCATGTACAATGACACAGCCGATGGGGACTTCCCCCAGGGCATAGGCTTTTTTCGCCTGCTTCAGAGCTTCCTTCATATATTTTTCTTCCACACTTTTGATTACTGCCATGGTATCTGTAGCCTTTCTGGCGCTTGCACTGTCCGATTTATTCTGCCTTGGAAAACCTTTTCCAAAAAATCACACTATATTTCGTAAATGCTGTACATTGACGAAACTATCGTTAACTTATAGTATAGAGAATATATGAGTAAACGTCAAATGGAACGAGACCGCATTTTGCTGCGGTAACGGAGAGCAACGGGCGCAGGAACTGCGACCGGAACGGGGGATTTATGGTATCGATCAAAGAAGTTGCAAAACATGCCGGAGTGGCTATTTCCACAGTATCCAAGGTCTTAAATGGCTATCCTAATGTCAGTGAAGAGACGAAGAAAAAGGTACAGGACGCCATCAAGGAGTTGAATTATATTCCGAATTCCATTGCTGCGGCGCTTTCCTCCAAGCAGTTTGGAAGAATCGCGCTGGTGCTGGATCCCAATAGACAGACCCAGGCCATTGACCAGGTCTTCATGCAGTATCTGGTAGGGGCACTGGATAAGGCCAAGGAACTGAACGTGGAAGTCGTGACGATCTTTCCGTCCATGATCGCGGGGATGACGGCGGAAGAGATCACAAGATCTTTTCTGTCCCAGAGTATTTCCGGCGTGGTGATCTATGGCATGTCTAAGGAGGACAAGGTGCTGCAGAAGCTGATCCGGGAGAAACAGTTTGCCTGTGTGGTAGTGGATGCGCCGATTGTCAATTCCAGGACTACATCCATCAGCATTGATCAGGAACAGGCCCAGTATGATGTGGCGAAGAAGACCGTGCTGGATGACAACTGTAAACGAGTGCTCTACATTGCGGGCAGAAGAGACGGTTATGTCACGGATCAGAGATTGAAGGGGATGAAGCGTCTGGTGAAGGATCTGGATCTGACCATGATGGTCAGACAGGGAGACTTCAGTGAGCTGACGGCAAGAAACGTGGCATTGAAATATGCGAAGAATAAGGATGTGGTGGTCTGCGCTTCCGATCTGATGGCCATAGGTGCCATGAATGCATTGATCGATATGGATATTTTCCGTCCGGTGTGCGGCTTCGATGGTATCACCCTGATGGGATATGTCGGCAAGCAGATGAATACCATAAGGCAGGACTTCTACAGCATCTCCAGCAGAGCTGTGGAAGAGGTACACCAGCTGATGAACGGCGGGGAAGGGCATCAGGTAATCATGCCCCACAGTATCGTGAAAATGTACTATAAGGACATTATCTGTTAAGCTATTTTGCACAAAAAATCAGGAAAATTAAAGAAAAGGTTGCGGAAAACGTTTTCCTATGCTATCCTGTGTATTGTAAGAGAACAACATACACAAAATCTCAGTATTGCGAGGGTATGAAAAGCCGGAAAGTGCAGGAAATACCCAAGGCGCAGCGGGAAAAAGGGTATAGAGGCCGGAAAGTGCAGGAAATACCCAAGGCGCAGCGGGAAAAAGGGTATAGAGGCCGAAAAGTGCAGAAAATACCCGGACGCAGCGGGAAAAAGGGTATGGAGGCCAAAAAGGATAGGAAATACCCAAGGCGCAGCGGGAAAAAGGGTATAGAGGCCGAAAAGGATAGGAAATACCCGGGCGCAGCGGCAGGAAGGGTATGGAGGCCGAAAAGGATAGGAAATACCCAAGGCACACCTGAGACAAGGGGATGGGATACCAAAAATAAGTATAGTACCCAGACAAAGAAAAAGAATATGAAAAAATGAGTGTGGCACGGTACATTCATTTTGGCAAAAATAAAACTATCGTGCAGAATGGAGTTTGAAATGAATTTAGAGCAGACTTTAAATGAGATCACCGGCAAATTATATGGCAAGAATATCGGTGCCTGCACCGATGCACAGCTGTACACCGGAGTATTGCAGCTGACCAAAGAGAAGATGGCAGAGACTCCCGCCATTACAGGAGACAAGAAGGTATATTATATTTCCATGGAGTTCCTGATCGGTAAGCTGTTATCCAACAATCTGATCAATTTAGGCATCTATGAGGAGTTGAGCGATATCCTGAAGAAGAACGGCAAAACCATCGCAGACATCGAAGAGGCAGAACCCGAACCTTCTCTGGGTAACGGGGGCTTAGGCAGACTGGCAGCCTGCTTCCTGGATTCCATCGCTACCCTGGGACTTCCCGGGGACGGTATCGGTCTGAATTACCACTTCGGATTGTTCAAGCAGGTATTCAAGGATCACCTGCAGAACGCCGAGAAGAATGACTGGATCCAGAAGGATTCCTGGCTGAACAATACCGGCACAAAATTCGAAGTATCTTTCGGTGACCGCAAGGTGACTTCCGTACTTTATGATATTGATGTCGTAGGTTATGAGAATGGACTGAACAAGCTGCATTTATTTGATGTCGAGACCGTAGACGAGAGTCTGGTAAAGAAGGGCATCACTTTTGATAAGAAAGCTATTGAGAAGAACCTGACCCTGTTCCTGTATCCTGATGATTCCGATGAGGCAGGTAATCTGCTGCGTATCTATCAGGAATACTTCATGGTATGCAACGGTGCCCAGCTGATCCTGAAGGAAGTAAAGGAAAAGGGTTATGATCTGCATACTCTGCCTGAGCATGTAGCGATCCAGATCAACGATACCCATCCTACCATGGTTATCCCCGAGCTGATCCGCATTCTCACCACAGAGGAAGGTTTCACTATGGATGAAGCTATCGACGTAGTAAGCCACACCTGTGCTTATACGAACCACACCATTCTGGCAGAAGCTCTGGAGAAATGGCCTCTGGCTTATATCGAGGAAGTAGTGCCTCAGCTGGTTCCCATCATCAAGGAGCTGAGTGACCGTGTGGCAAAGAAATATAAGGACGAAAAAGTTCAGATCATTGACAAGGACAAGAGAGTGCACATGGCACATATCGACATCCACTATGGCTATAGTGTCAACGGCGTGGCAGCGATCCATACCGAGATCCTGAAGCAGAGCGAACTCAATCATTTTTACAAGATCTATCCCGAGAAGTTCAACAACAAGACCAACGGTATTACCTTCCGCAGATGGTTGCTGTCCTGCAACCATGAGCTGGCTGCCTTCCTGACCCAGACCATTGGTGACGGCTACAAGAAGGATGCGGATGAATTACAGAAGCTGTTAGAGCATAAGGACGATCAGGCCGTACTGGATGCCATCTACGACATCAAGAAGACCAAGAAGGCAGAACTGGTATCCTATATCAAGGAGAAGGAGGGCGTGGAGCTGAATCCCGATTCCATCTTCGATATTCAGGTAAAGCGTCTGCATGAGTATAAGCGTCAGCAGATGAATGCACTGTATATCATTCACAAATATTTGGAGATCAAGGGCGGCAGGAAACCTTCTACTCCACTGACCTTTATCTTCGGTGCAAAGGCTGCGCCTGCGTATGTGATTGCTCAGGATATCATCCATCTTCTGCTGGTAATGTCCGACATTATCAATAACGATCCTGAAGTCAGCCCTTACATGAAGCTTGTTATGGTAGAGAACTATAACGTAAGCTATGCTGAGAAGCTGATCCCTGCCTGCGATATCTCCGAGCAGATCTCCCTGGCATCCAAGGAGGCATCCGGAACCGGTAACATGAAGTTCATGTTAAACGGTGCTGTAACACTGGGTACCAGTGACGGTGCAAACGTAGAGATCCATGAGTTGGTAGGCGATGACAATATCTACATCTTCGGTAAGGATAGTGACACTGTGATCAAGCATTACGAGAAGGCAGATTATGTCTCTAAGGACTACTACAAGAAGAGCCCTGTGATCAAAGAGGCTGTAGATTTCATCGTCAGCAAAGAAGTGCTCAAGGTCGGCAAAAAGGAGAACCTGGAGCGTCTGTACAACGAGCTGCTGAACAAAGACTGGTTCATGACCCTGCTTGACTTAGAGGACTACATCAAGGTAAAGGATCAGGCATTTGCTGATTACGAGGATCAGCAGAAGTGGAAGAAGATGATGTTAGTGAACATCGCCAAGGCCGGATTCTTCTCCTCCGACAGAACTATTGCAGAGTACAACAGAGATATCTGGAAGCTGAAATAAATGGAAAGTTACGAAAGCATAGCCGCGCATAGGCATAGTGAAGACAGCGATGGGCGCTCGCGCATGATTCGCTGTCTTTACTTATGCCGAGATGCGGCGAACGCCGCGATATGAAATAAGATTGGCAGCGTTTTATGCTGACAATCTTATGAATAGCGTGGCTCATTGCGGATGGTAGTTTTAAATCCACGAACGTCCACAGCAAACGGAACATCCTTCCGCGGTGGGCATCGCGGCATTTATTATAGCCTACGTTACGAAATGCCCTGTAATTTACGTTTTTTCTCTGCTGAGCCCCGGAAGTTCCTGACAAGCGGGGCGAAATTCGTGTTTTTTCTCTGTTGAGCCCCGGAAGTTCCTGACAAGCGGGGCGAAATCCATGTTTTTTCTCTGCTGA
>OBVY01001628.1_pt1 | contig 12157 bp, 10 predicted proteins | sample 1538051 | NCBI WGS metagenome assembly OBVY01 (sample SAMEA2580017, study PRJEB22360) | human gut metagenome | biome: human gut; feature: human-associated habitat; material: faeces | place: Denmark | collected 2008/2010 | reverse complement strand
TAGCCGTTCCGGCTGCAGAGGTATTCCGGAAAACACTGCCTGCGCTGCTGGCGCTACCGGCGAATCCGGTAAGCACCCGGGCGGCCATCAGCATTTCCATGCCCATGCTGGAACCGGTCTGTGCTACGTTCAGGCCAATGGCGGCCAAGTAGCTGTCAAATCTTTGCGCCGTCTTCAAAAACGCTAATGCGCAGAAGAACCAGAGAAAAATCGAACCATGTCCGGTCGAAACCGCACCGCCGTTTCCAATATACTGGCCCACAGACGAGCTGAAGGCTCGCAGAAACCATACATTCATGACAAGTAACAGGAGCTGCGAGCCGACCATACGGCACCAGCTCTTGAATACCTGGTTGGTTTCTTTGGAGCCACCCATGGCGAAGGCGAGAGGGCTGGTGTAGCAAAGCACACCGACCACGATATACCGTTCTACGGTTTCAAGTAGCAGTTTGAAATAGTTCCAGCCAATCGAAATAAGCAGAATCAGCAGCAGAATTGGAGCAATAACGGTTACTGTCGATGCGATTGTCAGCAAACCATTGCTGAGCGTCTCCTCAAGGCCCGCAAAAGTAAAATCCTCGCTGGTCATGCTGAGATCCAAGAGCGCTGTATATGGAGCACGCGCAATGTCCAATGCCGCCATAAATATCGGTCTTGCATACCCGATAAGCAGGGCAAAAATAGAGCTGCGTGCGATTAGATGCAGCGGGTGTTCCGCCTCGGTGATGGGGCCTCCAAACGTCCGAAACAGCTGCCAGACTGTAATCAGAAAAAGAATCGCCCACGCCATATACTGCATGACCGTGTATGCCACCGTGATGAAGGGGAAGTATTCCTCCATAACGGTCATATCGGCACCTAAAGCGTTCAGGAACAGCCCAGATACAGCATCCATCAGCGAAGAGGCAATGCTGGAGATCCAGGTGATGATCCCTTCAAAAATCCAGTCTAACATGCTGGTTCACTCCTTGCTTTCTCTTCCATGGCTCTCCGTCAGGGCGTATACTGGCCGCCAGAGATCAGCGGCTGCAGGTAAGCAACGATGAAGCCCAGCGAGTTCAGTACGATCCAGGTGATAACAATGCGCTTGAGCCAACCCGTGGCTTCGTCAACAGCCCGCTGATTCCGCGAAACCATACGGATAATCAGTGCGATAGATGCCACTGTAACGGCTACGATCGTGCTGATGGCTACCAGCTCGCCATAGACATCTTGCATGATCGTGGAGAAGCGGCTCCAGATATTCTCACCACCGGTCGCAACATCTTCCGCGAATACCGGCTGTGCAGTAAGCATCGTCATGTAGAGGATGCCAGCAGTGGCGCAAAAAAGCGGCTGCAAGCGCTTTTTGCACAGTGAATAGAGTTTTTGCATTGATTAGTCCTCCTGTTTTTCGATAAAAAATGCCGCTTCCAAAGCTTTGTGCTTCAAAAGCGGCGTTTTCGTTTTGTCCTACTTTGGGACAGTATCAGTATACCTTTTTCGCTTTTACATGTCATCGGCGCCCACCTTGCCAATTTTGTGCCTTTTTCTTTGCCATCACATTTTCATCAAAGGCTTTCAAGCAATGTGAGAATTTCAAGCCAGGAATCAACCTCGTTGGAAGGAGCGGACCACAAACGAATTGACAGAATGGTGATGGCCTGCTGACGAAGCCGGTAATAGTGACGTGAGGAGATGTCAAGCCGGTACAGCAGGTCAGCATGGCTCAGTTTTTCGGGGGCCAGGTAGGTTTGGTAGATGAGTTCATACATTTTGGGGCCATTGTCAGGCTTTCGTTTCAGAACAGTCAGAGCCTCGTTGACCCGATCCAGCAACAAACGGGACTTTTTTACGCTTTCCAGACGACTCTCCAGTTTGCGGTTCCCAAGACCCATTTCCAGATCCATCTTTCCGAGCAGAGAGTCCAGATCCCCCAGCGGGTGATCCAGTTCCGCAGCAATCGTATCTGGGAAACATTCCAGCGCCCATGCGATATTCCGGTATTGTTCCAGGAGCAGCCTTGTGTTGTGATACATACGGCGCTGCTTTTCCTGCTGGGCTTGCCGAATCCGTTCGTCCTTGATCTGATCGTTTCCCAGAATTCCTCGCTGCGTCAAAATTCGGATGAAAGCATCGGACTTTTCTTGTATCTGCTGTTCTTCTTGTTCGTATAATGCCTTTTCGGCAATCGGTTGTTTGGCCATGATAATCCTCCTTATCTTGTCGATCGTTGAAAAACGATTCAGGTGCTTTCGATAAAACTTCACACTCACTGCAGTCAAACATACAATTCTTGCAATTCCAACACAGAGAAAAATACGCGTATTTAATAGAGTGCGAAACTGCAACGCGAGCAATTTCATCCTGTGCTGGGACGCAGCTCGGTTCACCGCTTAGTTGTCTGCTATACCACAAAACCATCTTGCAAAGACGGGCATGGTCTGTGCCAGAAATGTGCGTATTCTGCCCCATAATGCGTATTTTGGTCAAAATGCGTTCAACATCGGCCTGTTTCGGCAATTCAGAATAGGGTTCGGTCGGATACAAGGAATTGAATACTAGGCACCCAAAGGAGCCGGGGAGACGGTAAAGAGGAAAGGCACCCTCATGTTTTCTGAAAAACCTCCAGACCTTAGTCCGTTCCCAGCCCCAGCGTTGACCGAGGTATTCAAGTGTCAGAACTGCTCCGTATTCACCAAACTGGACTGCCGGCGCTAAAAAAGAAAACGCATTGCGTGAATCCTGCCATGTTGTGTGGCACCATAGATCCAGCAATGCGTCTGCTTCTTCAAATTTGTAGTTATGCTTGACAAGCCTCTGGGTGATATTGCGCGGGAGGCAGAGAAAACCATACCCATCTGTGGCATATACTGTTCCGGCTGAGCATCCCTGGCCGGAGCAGCTGATGACCCAGTCGCAGATCTGGTAATCCAATCGTTTGGTCTTCTGATCCAGGCTATACTTTATATAACCGAGCGATTGTAGTTGATCCATAATCTGAAGCGCTTGAGCACGTCGGCGAACTCCGAGGATGCTTTTTAGGCCGACGATTCCGCCAGACCACATACCAGGCACAACTTCATTGTGATAGCCACAATAACATGCCGTGCCTTTTCTGAATGCTGCCCGAGCCGCGAGCCTGCTCCAATAACCCAATACGCCCTTGCCCTGGGGGAGTTGGGCTCTGGGAAGCTTGACCCAACGATATTTGAGCAGGCACTTCATGTCATGGTTCCTCCTGATTGTAGGTTTGGTGTGATGATCTTTGGAACGGTGTGTTTAGATGCGGACTCTTAACCCCTCCAGGTTACTTGTTTTTATGCCGACCAGATACCAGGCTCTCCCCAGTTCAATTCGGGTGGGTATCCACCGGCGACCAATCAGAACGTCGAAAGTCGTGCCGCAGTGCAGGCCCCCATAATAGTTCTCCAATCCGAAGCGAATATCCATGCGCTCATTCTCGCGATCATAAACTAAAACTCCGCTTTTCATAAGGTTCTCCTTTCCTCTCGTTGAAAAAAGCACACTGGAAAGATACCCAGTGTGCTTTTTAACAACAAAGACCGCTACTCACAAATGTGAATAGCGGCCTTTTGATTTACCTATTCGGCGCTTCTCTTTGGCGTAAGATTGGCGTAAGTGTGGCGTAAGTTAGACTATCCAACCCTGAAAAATGGCCTATTTACAGGCTTTTTTTGTGTTGCTCAGTACATGCCGCCCATGTCAGGGGCCGGAGCAGCCGGAGCCGGGGGTTCCGGCAGGTCAGCGACAAGGCTCTCGGTGGTCAGGACCATCGCGGCGACGCTGGCGGCGTTCTCCAGAGCGGAACGGGTGACCTTGGTCGGGTCGACGATACCGGCCTCGATCATATCCTCGACGTACTCCTCCTTCTGGGCATCAAAGCCGTAGTTGGGCTTGTTGGCCTTCAGGATGTTGTCGATAACGACGCTGCCCTCAAGACCAGCGTTGGCAGCGATCTGGCGCAGAGGAGCCTCCAGCGCTTTGCGGACGATCTTCGCACCGGTGCGCTCGTCGCCCTCCAGCTCGCCGACCAGCTTGTCGACAGCGGGGATGGCGTTGATGGTGGCCGTGCCGCCGCCGGCGACGATGCCTTCCTCAACAGCGGCCTTGGTCGCGTTCAGGGCATCCTCGATGCGCAGCTTCTTGTCCTTCATCTCGACCTCGGTAGCGGCACCGACCTTGATGACGGCAACGCCGCCGGCCATCTTGGCCAGGCGCTCCTGCAGCTTCTCGCGGTCAAAGTCAGAGGTCGCAACGGCGATCTGGCTGCGGATCTGGGCAACACGGTCTGCGATAGCCTGCTTGTCACCGGCACCGCCGACGATGGTGGTGTTCTCCTTGGTGACCTTGACCTGGCGGGCCTTGCCGAGCAGCTGCATGGTGGCGTCCTTCAGCTCATAGCCCAGGTCGCTGCTGATAACCGTGCCGCCGGTCAGGGTGGCGATATCCTGCAGCATCTCCTTGCGGCGGTCACCAAAGCCGGGCGCCTTGACAGCGACAACGTTCAGGCCGCCGCGCAGACGGTTGATGATGAGGTTGGACAGAGCGTCGCCCTCGACATCCTCTGCAATGATCAGCAGCTTGCGGCCGGACTGGATGACCTGCTCGAGCAGAGGAACCACATCCTGGAATACGCTGATCTTCTTGTCGGTGATCAGGACAGAGCAGTCGTCGTAGACGGTCTCCATCTTCTCGGTATCGGTGACCATGTAGGGGGTCACATAGCCGCGGTCAAACTGCATGCCCTCGACGACCTCGGTGTAGGTCTCGGCAGTGGTCTTGTTCTCCTCGATGGTGATAACACCGTCAGCGGTGACCTTCTCCATTGCGTCAGCGATCAGCTGACCGATCTCGGCATCGCCTGCAGAGACAGTGCCGACACGGGCAATGTCCTTGCTGCCGTTGACCTTCTGGCTGTGCTGCTTGACAGCGTCGACAGCAGCGGCGACGGCCTTCTGCATGCCGCGCTTGATGTCCATCGGGTTTGCACCGGCGGTGACATTCTTCATGCCCTCATTGACGAAGGCCTGTGCCAGAACGGTAGCGGTGGTCGTACCGTCACCGGCGGCGTCGTTCGTCTTGGTGGCGACCTCGCGAACGAGCTGTGCGCCCATGTTCTCGAACTCGTCCTTCAGCTCGATCTCCTTGGCGATGGTGACACCGTCATTGGTGATGAGCGGGCTGCCGAACTTCTTGCTCAGCACAACATTGCGGCCCTTGGGGCCTAGGGTGACCTTAACGGTGTTGGCCAGCTGGTCGATACCTGCGCAAAGCGCCTTGCGGGCGTCCTCGCCCTGCTTGATCTGTTTAGCCATAATGAATCTCTCCTTTTATCTGAAAGAAATCGGTGAAATCAAATTTACTCAACGATTGCGAGGATGTCGCTCTGGCGGACGATGGTGCATTCCTCGCCGTCAACCTTGACCTCGGTGCCGGAGTACTTGCTGGTCAGGACCTTGTCGCCGACCTTGACGATCATCTCAACGTCCTTACCATCCACATTGCCGCCGGGGCCGACTGCGATGACCTCGGCAACCTGGGGCTTCTCCTTGGCGGAGCCGGACAGGATCAGGCCGCCCTTGGTGGTTTCTTCTTCTTCGACCAGCTTAATGACAACGCGGTCTGCAAGAGGTTTGATTTTCATAGTGGAAGTTCCTCCCTATAAAAGATTTCTCTTTTGATTTTTAGTTTAGCACTCAATCTCTCTGAGTGCTAAATATATAATACTCACTTTACTGCAAAAAATCAAGTGTTTTCTATATAAAATTTTTGTGAACAAAAACACACCGGCGCATTCCTGCACCGGTGTGTTTGCAAATTATTGCTGGGACGCCATATTTTTGTAGCGCGGGCGCATCATGCCGTGCTCGATGCGTGGCTCGCCCCCTGCCACCGTATCCGCATCGATGGTCACCTTTGTGATGGTGGCGTCCGACGGGATGTCGTACATGATCGGAATCAGCAGTTCTTCGACGACGCTGCGCAGACCGCGGGCACCGCTCTTGCGCTCCACCGTTTTCTTGGCGATGGCGTGCAGCGCGTCCTCGGTAAAGACGAGCTCGGCATTGTCGAGGTGGAACAGCTCCTTGTACTGGCGCACAATGCTGTTCTTCGGCTCGGTCAGAACTCGGACAAGAGCTTCCTCGTCCAGCGGGTCAAGCACCGTCACAACGGGCAGACGGCCGATCAGCTCGGGGATGAGACCGAACTTGACGAGGTCGTCAGGCTCGACCTTCTTCAGCAGCTTCTGGCGCGTCTCATCCTTGTCCAGCGTTGTGCGCAGCTGGCTGCCAAAGCCGAGGGAGGCGTTGTCGGTGCGCTTCTGAATGAGCTTTTCCAGCCCATCGAACGCGCCGCCGCAGATGAACAGGATATTCTTCGTGTTGATCTGGATGAACTCCTGCTGCGGGTGCTTGCGTCCGCCGTTGGGCGGCACGTTGCTGACCGTGCCCTCCACGATCTTCAGCAGCGCCTGCTGTACTCCCTCACCGCCGACGTCACGGGTGATGGAGGGGTTCTCGCTCTTGCGGGTGATCTTGTCGATCTCATCGACGTAGATAATGCCGATCTCGGCGCGGGCGACGTCAAAATCCGCCGCCTGAATGAGCTTGAGCAGGATGTTCTCGACATCCTCGCCGACGTAGCCTGCCTCGGTGATCGTCGTGGCGTCCGCGATGGCGAACGGCACATTGAGCATCCTGGCCAGCGTCTGGGCCAGCAGCGTCTTGCCGGTGCCGGACGGGCCGAGCATCAGCACATTGGACTTCTGCAGCTCCACGTCGCTGCTCTCGCGGGAGAGAATGCGCTTGTAGTGGTTGTAGACAGAGACAGCCAGCACCTTTTTGGCGGCATCCTGCCCGATAACATACTGATCCAGCCCCGCCTTGATCTCGGCGGGGGTCAGGATATTGATGCTCTCGAGCGGGTCATAGTCATAGTCCGCACCGGGCTGCGCGGCTGTGCGGCGGCGGTTCCGCGGCATACCGGCGCGCGGCGGGGCCGGGCGCTCGCCGTCCTTGTACAGGGCATTGTTGCACATATCCAGGCAGTCCTTGCAGATATTGACGCCGGGGCCAATGATCAGCTGCTCTACCTCATTTTGCGTCCGCCCGCAGAAGCTGCAGACGAGCTCGCGTCCTTTTCCGTCCTTGCCGGACGTTTGATTTGCCATGTTGTTCCCCCGAATCAGTGTTTATAGAGGATGTCGTCGATCAGGCCGTACTCCTTCGCCTGCTGCGCGGTCATATAGTTGTCGCGCTCGGTGTCGCGGGTGATGACGTCCAGCGGCTGGCCGGTGTACTGGCTGAGCAGCGTGTTCATCTTCTCGCGGATGCGCACGATGTGGTCGGCGTGGATCTTGATGTCGGTAGCCTGGCCGGAGATACCCTGCCCTGCAGCTTCGCGGGTGCGGGGGCGGGCGACCCCCTGCCCGCCGATAAGCGGCTGGTGAATCAGGATCTCGGAGTTCGGCAGGGCAAAGCGCTTGCCCTTGGTGCCGCTGGCCAGCAGGAAAGAGCCCATCGAGGCCGCCATGCCGACGCAGATGGTGGAGACATCGCACTTGATGTAGTTCATCGTGTCGTGGATGGCCATACCGTCAGAGATCGAGCCGCCGGGGCTGTTGATATAGAAGTAGATGTCCTTCTCCGGGTCCTGGCCCTCGAGATACAGCAGCTGTGCCACGATGACGCTGGCAGAGGCGGAGTTGACGTCCTCGCTCAGCACAATGATGCGGTCATTGAGCAGGCGGGAGAAGATGTCATAGCTGCGCTCACCGCGCGCAGTCTGTTCGACAACATAAGGTACAAGGCTCATTCTGGTTTCCCTCCTTGGTGCTTTAGATAAAGTATGGGTGATGACAAAGGAACCGATACGGCGGCATAGCTGCGCAACCGTACCGGCCCTTTTACTCAATGTTTACGGATGCCCGCAGGGTGATTACTCGCCCTTGGTCTCCTCTTCCTTCGGCTCCTCGTCCTGCTTGGCGGCAGCCTTCTTGGTGGTCTTGCGGGTGGTCTTTTTGGCGGGCTTCTTCTCCTCGGCAGCACCGGCGACGATGTTGGCCTTGGACTTCACGAAGTCGATTGCCTTGTTGACAGCCAGATCCTTCTTGACGGCGGCAGCATCGACCAGGCTCTTGACCTTGTCGGCCTCCATCTGGTAAGCATCGGCAATGCGCTTGATCTCGGCCTCGAACTCCTCCTCGGTAGCCTCGATGGACTCCTTGGCGACGATAGCCTCCATGGCCAGGCGCATCTTGACCTGCTTGTCGGCCTGCTCACGGAACTGCTCCTTGAACTGCTCCATGGTCATGCCCATATACTGCAGGTACTGCTCGAGCTTGAGGCCCTGCTGGGAGATGCGGTACTGGAAGTCCTGCACCAGCTCCTCGATGCGGCTCTCGATCATGGCGTCGGGGATCTCGGCCTTCATGCCGCCCACGACCTGGTTGATCAGGTCGTTCTCGACCTTCTGGTCAGCCTGCTTCTCGTGGTTGGTCTCGATGCCCTTGCGGATGGAGTCCTTCAGCTCGTCGAGAGTGTCGTACTCGCTGACGTCCTTGGCAAAGTCGTCGTCCAGCTCGGGCAGCTCCTTGTACTGGACCTCATGCAGCTTGATCTTGAAAGTGGCGTCCTTGCCGGCCAGCTCCTCAGCCTGGTACTCCTCGGGGAACTTGACGTTGACGTCGAACTCCTCGCCGGCCTTGTGGCCGACGACCTGCTCCTCGAAGCCGGGGATGAAGGAACCGGAGCCCAGCACCAGAGAGTAGTGCTCAGCCTTGCCGCCCTCGAAAGCAACGCCGTCAACGAAGCCCTCGAAGTCGATGTCAACGGTATCGCCGTTCTCGGCAGCACCCTCACGGGTCAGCAGACGGCCATTGCGGTCCTGCATGCGCTTGATCTCGGCGTCAACATCAGCCTCGTCAACAGTCTTGACATCTTTGTTGACGGTTAAACCGGTGTACTCGCCCAGCTCGACCTCGGGCTTGACGGCGACCTTGACCTTCAGGGTAGCGCCCTCGTCCTCGGACATGGAGACGACCTCGGGGTCAGGACGGCCAACGACCTCGATACCGGCCTCCTTGACGGCGGCCTCGTAGTTCTCGGGGAACAGGTCGTTGATGGCGTCATACTGGAACAGGTCCTTGCCATACATCTTCTCGATCATGGCCTTGGGAGCCTTGCCCTTGCGGAAGCCGGGGATGGCGTACTTCTTGCCCTCGCGCTTGAAAGCGGTATTGACAGCAGATTTGAAGGTCTCCGCGTCAATGGAGAACTGCAGTTCGACCATGCTCTTTTCGAGCTTTTCACAGGAAATCAGTTTCATTTATAAATTCCTCCAAAAATAGATGTACATAAAAATACAAGTTATTATACCATGCCTGTGCGGAAAATACCAGTCTTTTTTGAATTTTTTAACAAATCAGACGGTAATTTCTGATTTTTCACGGGAAAACACCGCCGCCAGACAGAAAACCAGCGGCAGACACCCCGCCACAGGCAGGAAATAGCGCATACAGTCATTGACCGGGGACGCAATGCAGGTCAGCCAGAAGATGCCAAGGCCGATAAAAATCGGCAGCACAGGCTTTGCTTTGCAGCGCGCCAGCCAGAGACCAAGCACGGCAGTCAGCCACGCCATGAACCCGATGGACGTTGTAAGCCCCACGAGCGGCAGCTTTTCAAATGCCGAGAGCGCCTGTACAAAAGCATACCGCAGATAGCCGGATTTATCAAGATAGTGGACGTTCATTTCAGACATTTCCATGCAAATGTCATTATTGAACGTGTAGTAATCGTTGATGGCGCGGCATTTCGTGATGGTGTAATACCCGTGGGAGTTTGCGTGCGTTGCCTCAAAATAGCAGACCGGGTGCTTGAGCAGCATTTTGGCCCAGACCAGCATATAGCGGGCCAGGTCACCCTTGCCGGGATTTTTGTAGTACTGCTTGACGCCGTCGGACAGCTCCGGCATGTAGCTTTGGGCAATGGCGTCGTAGTCGAGGACCTTCTCAATGGCGGTGCGCTCGTCGTCGGTGACTTCATTGCCGTAGTCGCGGATATAGCGGGCGGTCTGCTGCATCGGGACCGAGAGCGCCTCCCCCACGCTGCCTGCGGGGATGTCGAGGACTTTTTCGGTGAACGTGTCAAACCCGAACGAGCCGATACAGACGGCCAGCAGCACCGCCAGCACAGGGCGGCGCAGGCGCTTTTCACTCACGGTGAAGGCCGACGCCAGCAGCATCGGCACAACGGCATAGATGCCGTTTTTGCGCAGCAGGCAGCAGAGCACGCCGAGCACCGCGTAAGCGGTCAGGCGCGGGCGGCTCCCCTGCCATTCCTGCGGAAAGAGCAGCAGGTCGGCGGTTTTCAGCACGAACAGGACGAACAGTCCCGTGTAGAGCGTGTCCTTGACCTGCGTCTGGATGAACGCGCCCCAGATGGGGTCGAGCGCAAAGAACGCTGTGACCGCATACTGCACACCGCGGGAGCAGCCGAGCCTGGCGGCAAAGGCCGTTACCTGCCCGAACACCCACGCACAGACGAGAAACTGCAATGCTATGTAGAGAAACACGCCGAGGTTGTCGCTGCCCAGCGCACGGCCCAGCCGGAACAGCCAGCCGTGCAGCCAGGTGGAGAGCACCGTATGGTGGGCGGTCATCTCCTGCACCCCAAGCACCTGTGAGATCTGCCCCCAGGAGTCCCAGTCCACGGAGCCGGGCCAGAACACGGCGACCCACGGCAGCCACGCCGCGCCGATGAGCAGCGACGACGCGCGGCCCGGTGCCTTGGTGAACCACGCCGCGAAGCGGGTCTGCGGGAAGTCCTCCACGCCCGTCCGGCTGCGGCCCAGCAGGGCGTACAGCCCCCAGACCGCGTGGTAGAACAGCACCGCGTACCCGGCCATGCAGAGCACGCCGACGCAGAGCTGATACGGATTTTTAAAGACAAACGCCCAGCTGCCCAGCTTGCAGATGCTCAGGCCCAATACCTCAGCAATGCCAAAGACAATGCTCAGCACCAGCTCCGTGCGCTTTGGTTTCGCCTCACGCTGACCGCGCACCCAGCAGAGCAGCACGGCCAGCCCCGCGGCGGCAGGCCCCCAGGCCCAGCCGTCCAGCGGAAAATTCTGGTGCAGCATGACCAGCGCCGTAAGCCAGCCGGGCACGGCGTCAAGGTCGAGACCCGTTGTCTCGTACTGCATACCGATCAGCAGATCCGCGCGGGCGGTCTCCCAGTCCGGCACCGTAATGACGGCGGACAGTGTTACCGCGCATAAGACCCCCAGCAGCAACGCCGTGACAATGCTTTTTGCTTTCTGTTTCATCCGCATCACCTGATTTTATACGGGCAGAACGACAGACCGTCGGCGGAGATCAGCCGATAGGTGATGCCGTCGCGCTCGCCCTGCGTTGCGTAGCGGATGGACTTGCCGTGCAGGTGGCCGTAGTAGCACTCGGTCACGCCGAACTCATTCAGCACATCCACCAGCTCCTGCGCCTGTGCGCCGGGGTAGATAGGCGGGTAGTGGAGAAAAGCGATTTTTTCTGCCGCATCCCCCGCCGCCTGTAAGGACATGCGCAGACGGCCCGCCTCCCGCGCCATGAGCTTTTCGCCCTGGGCGGCAACGTCGTCAAACGGCCAGCCGCGGGTGCCGCACAGCGCCACATTGCCCACAGTGCAGGCGTTGTTGTGCAAAATATGCAGCGTGTCAAAGCCGTTGGCAGTCAGGAAGTTCTCCATCTTGCGGGTCGTCGTCCACCAGTAGTCATGGTTGCCTTTTAAGAGCCACTTTTGGCCCGGCAGGTTTTGGATAAAGGCAAAATCCGCTTTTGTGTCGTTCAGGTTCATGGCCCAGCTGGTGTCACCCGCCAGAACAACGGTGTCGTCCGGGCCGATCAGCTTGCGCCAGCTGGCTTCCAGTCGGGGCAGATACCCCTCCCACCCCGGGAAAACGTCCATGGGCTTGTCCGTTCCCAGCGAGAGGTGCATATCCCCGATTGCAAAGATGGCCATAGGGCCCTCACTTTCTAGTTGTTGCTTTTAACGAAGAGCCGCGGTGCGGATATCGGCGGGCTGCAGCACGGTCTTGAACCGTACCTCGAGCTTGTCCAACTCGCGCAGCGAGGCGGGAGCCTCGGCGCCGGTCCCGG
>OBVY01001626.1_pt1 | contig 12166 bp, 15 predicted proteins | sample 1538051 | NCBI WGS metagenome assembly OBVY01 (sample SAMEA2580017, study PRJEB22360) | human gut metagenome | biome: human gut; feature: human-associated habitat; material: faeces | place: Denmark | collected 2008/2010 | reverse complement strand
CTAAACCCGAAAAAAATACATGACTAAACACGAAACACCGACTTGACGAAATACAGCCATTCCAAGGCGACCGATTGGAATGGCCTGTCGGCATCGGCCGGATCAACATACCGACCTGAGCGAATATCATCCTCCATGGCTGCCGCGAACGACTCGGCATCGGCTCGGGTGCTGAATGCCTTGCTACTGCGCTTCTTAGAACCGTCGGGCAAGGTTGCCCACCAAGACACCCGCCATCGCTTCCCGTGTCCATACCGCGCCGTCTTAAACTTCCCGGGCACCTTGGCCTTCTCCGGCGTCTTCATATACGCGGCCAAGCTCTTCGTTACAGAACTGGGAACTGGAATCTTCACCTTGCTGCCATCGGGCAACGTCTCCCGTGGCTCGGTCAGCCAGAGGTCTTCAATCCAAGCTTTCGACATTGCTTTTCCTCACACGTGCAACGAGTTCTTCAAAGGAGACATCCCAGTATTTAGGCTGAGAAACCGAGATGGCATCTACGTCAAACGACTGAACACAACGCCCTGCCTCAGCTACAGCATCGAGTATTCGGTCAGCCATTTCATCTGGAATGCAATACGCATATCTGCCTAACCAATTCAAATTCTTTGCAATATCATTAACCGTGTTCACAAGCACCTTGAATACTTTTAGAGATAGTTCAACCTGCTCCTGTTTTGTTGCTGAATATTCTCCACGTTTCGGTTGTGGTGTTTTAGAATACCCACCCATTCTAAAACGTCCTTTATCTGTATAAATCCAGAACTGGCTATTATTCCATTCCCTCAATGCCATCCGATATTTATGTTCAGCTACTGCTGAAATATCGACTAAACCATGAACCGGATAGGCCTTTAGCATCCACTGGAGCTTGTTAGTATCAGCCAATAGCCTTCCCGCTTTTTTAAAATCTGTATCTTCTGCCTGCAATTCGAAATCATCTAGACGTTGTTCATCATAGATCTGCAAATTAGTTTTCCCATCCGGGAACAAAGGATTGTTCTCAAAAGGCTTTTGAACATCCACAAACAAGTTCACGAGAGGCACCCCCAAGGCAATCGCTATATCTAACGCATCAGACAGTTTTAGTCGCGTACGGCCAGTCTCAATGTTTTCAAGCACATCGGCTGTGACAAGACTATTCGGCACAAGTTCCTTGACTCTCTTCGCCAAGTCCTCGCGAGACCCCCTAATTTTGCCATCTCTGTCAATAGGCGCCCATCGATGCCGCGCCCGTCGAACACAGGCACCTATATACTTCTCTCGATCGTTTGTCAAGCTCATATATGCATGATACCGCAAAACTACGGATTATGTTCATTCCCCTACCGATACCTACGTTGATTCCGGCAGGCTAAAACCATGAACACAAACGCGACACACTCCGAGATGCCAACGCTCCTCACCCCGGCAGATGCGGCGACCATACTGCATGTGCCGGTGAAGACGCTGGCTCGCCGGGGGGTCGAGGAACTCCCCCCTGCCGTATGTGACGCTCGGCAGGAAAGTCCTGTATCGAGAGAGCGACTTGGTGGACTTCGTCGCGCGCAATGTTCATGAAGTGATCCAGTAACGGCCAACCTTAAGGAGGTACTCACAATGGCCGACGAAATGAAGGAACTCCGCGGCGCGGTGTTTGACCTGATTCCCGATGGGGTTTCGGTCGTCGCGCTCGACGAGATTGAAGTGGACGACATGGCCCCAAAAACGAGGAACGTCAAGGACGAGGACAGCAACAAGCAGCACCGCGTTGACGACGAGCGCTTCGGTGGTCTCGTCTACAAACTCCCCGGCGTGGCTGTCCGAGATTGCCGCCGCAAGCGCATCCGCGACAAGGTGAGTGTCTTCGTCCGGCAGCGTCCCTCCGCCGCGATCCCGGAGATGACCCAGCTCCGACTCACTGGCCGCGTGCTGCTCTCCCCCTACGCCGTGGACGACCTGGGATTCACCATCGTCGCCGACGGCGTGGAGTCTGCGGCCGCTGGCACCAACGCAGGAAGGCACTCCAATGAATGAGACCGGCATCAGCATCCCTTGGTGGGGTTGGCTCGCTCTCATTGCTGCACTGGTGGCGTGTGCCATCGTCGCCAAGATCGCAAGGGACATCCGCGCGACGAAAAACATCATCGCCGCACGCACCAAGAACACCCAGCAGGTCGAGGATGAAGATCGGAAGCTTGTTCGCTACGGCAAGCGACTTGGCGGTCACTACATCGCATGGCCGCGCGAATGGTGCAACCAAGAGGAAGCAGCTGGACGCGGCGCGATGACTGTCAACGAACTGTGGCCAGACGAGACAGCTGAGCCAATCGCGCACCGACGTTTCACGTGGGTGCAACGCACTAGGAGGATGTAGCCGTGGGACTACAGTTTGCGGGGCGGTGGTTCGGACGCTGCCCCGCCTCCACCTTGGAGAGCATCTGCCTCGCTGTCGATACCAACGGCTGTCCCGTTTATATCGATTGGTGCGAGCGGCATTTGCTCACCATCGGCGAAAGCGATTCCGGGAAAGGGTCCGTCCTTGCAAATCTTCTTGTCCAAGTTGAACCGTTTGCGCAAGCTGGACTGGTTCGCCTGTACGGCATTGACCTGAAGGCGATGGAACTAAGCATGAGCCGCGCAATGTTCCAGACGGTCGCGATCGATGTGGAATCCGCAGCGGAACTTGTATCGTCATTCCGTAATGCCATGAACCAACGTGCACGGGACATGGCCGGAAGTGCCCGGATGCACACACCGACGCCGGATAACCCTAGAAACATCCTCGTGATCGATGAGCTCGCGGAGCTGTTCAGACAGGACGCAAAGGTTTCCAAGCAGTTCCAGCACGATCTCACAGCTGTCCTTGGCATGGGTCGCGCGACGGGGAATTTGGTCTGGGGCTTCAGCCAAAACCCCCGCAAGGAGGCGATTCCGATTCGCGATGACTTCAACGGTCAGACGATCGCTATGCGCATGGGCGAGTCGGAGGCAAAGATGATGCTCCCCTCAGCCGCACTCCGAGTTGGCGCCGCCCCTTGGGCCATCTCCGCCGCTTCGCCGGGAACAGGCTGGTTGTGGAACTCCGCCGCAAAGAAATCCCAACTGTTTCGCGTGGATTGGATTGGCGACGAGACCCTGCAGGGGCTTTCCGCGACCGCCGAAGCGTAGCTTCAGCGAAGCGTTCGGCGGGCGTGCCGCCGCTTGCGGCGGCTTGGCGGGGGCAGTGTTACTCCCGCCAACTTTTGAGCAGAACAGGAAGGAGTGAAATGCCATCGACTGCGCGCGACTGGATGTTGACGATCTCTGCCGAAAAACACACGCGGCAGGACGTAGAGGAACTGCTGGATATTCTGGGGGCATACATCTTCCAGCAGGAGGAGGGAGGCAAGAGCGACTACCCTCATTTTCAGGCATTCCTGCAACTTCAGACTCCCGTCCATATGGGGACGCTGAAGAACAAGTTCAAGAAGGCCGGCTTCAACGACGCGCACATCGAAATGCGCAAGGGCACGGTACAGGATTGCGTCGATTACTGTTCCAAGGAGGAGACACGTGTAGACGGTCCCTGGCGGGGAGGAGAAATCAACCTGAAGGATCAGCAGGGCAGTCGTTCCGATCTCGCTGAGCTACGTCGGCAGATCATGGACGGCGCCAGCGTCTCGGAGGTGTTGTTGAATGACGACGCGTGCCAAGCTGCTCGCTACACTCGGTACCTTTCCGAACTTGCGACAGCGCGCGACCGGGTGAAATATGGTCGTCAGCTTCGCGACATCACTGTGCATTATCTGTGGGGTGATCCGGGTGTCGGGAAAACGAAATACATATATGACAACAATCCCATCGAGAACATCTACCGCGTGACCGATTATCGGCATCCGTGGGATGAGTACGAGGGGCAATCGATCTTGGTACTAGATGAGTTCGATAGCCAGTTCAGCTGGGACCAGCTCTTGGTTTTCTTGGATCGTTACCCTGTCATGCTTCCAGCACGGTACAACAACCATGTGGCATGTTTCACGACGGTCTGGATCATCAGCAATGAACCGCTAAGCAAACAGTACCCCGAGCGTACGGGAGAAAAACGCAACGCGTTGCTGCGAAGGATCAGTACAAATCAGCGCATGTTGAAGGGTGGGGAACTTCAGGCGGGCGAGCTCGGCACCGAGCATCCGGAGATGGGGCTGCTCGTAAAGGAAGAGATCACCGTCAATACTGAAGATGACTTATTCAAAGCCTCCGAGCAACTCAGCAAGGAATGAGCACCTATACCTCCCTGTACGGGGTGCCATCCCACGTTGCCCCCGAGATACCGACCGCCACAACCGGGCATGTACCGGCTTCGCCTCGGTTGATTCGATCGATCGCCTTGGTAAGGCTTGTGACGGTCGTGGTTGTCAAGTCGAGCGGCAATGCCAGTCGTCTGTCTTCCTCGGTGCGTGCCTTCCGCGCTTTGCGCGTCGCCTTGTACACTTCGTCAATGGTCGCACCCAGATGAGGTGCCCATAACTCGATGGCTTTGTCGAGCAGGTCTTCACGGTGTTTGGTGATGATCATTGCAGCGTCGATCAGGCCGGCCTCATGCCATGCGCGGTAGGCTGCAAGATCACGATCAAGGTTGCCGTCCTTGGCGTTCCATTCGATATCGACAAGCACACGGCCTTTCCGATTGTCCACCCAATAGGAAGCCTCGCTCATGGTGCCTAGGTCTTCGTCCGGCACGCCCGATTCCCTGAATGTGATCCTGCCTTTCGTCTCAAGTTCGTAGGCGCATTCTTTCCATCCCCGCTCCCGCAGCGCGCGGTTCAGTGTCTCCGCCATCTCGGAGTTGTTGCCGCCTGCCCTGAGCAGCAAGTTCGCGGAGAAGCTGAAACTGCCCAGCACATCGGTGATATCTGCCCACTCTTCGGGCGACACTGCCTTCATCACAGCGCAGGCGCTTCGTACCTCATGGAACTCGTAGCGGGAACGGATGCCGCTTGCCAGCACGTCGGGATCGTCGTAGGAGTGTGTCGTGAACGCCATGAACACAGTATAGAACTACGACACGGCACCAAAAAGATCTATTTAAAGATCTATTTGTGTTATTCTGTTGGGGTGACTGAAAAACTGTACGCACCACTCCCCACCACGGCGGGTGGCTTCAAGACGATTCTGGCCGATCCGCCATGGCGTTTCCAGAATCGAACGGGAAAGGTAGCTCCCGAGCATAAGCGTCTGGGACGCTATGGGACTATGTCTCTGGATGAGATCAAAGCCTTGCCAGTTGACGACATAACGGCGAAAGACGCCCACCTGTATCTCTGGGTGCCCAATGCCTTGCTGCCCGAAGGCATCGAGGTCATGCAGGCATGGGGGTTCCGCTACGTGTCGAACATCGTCTGGGCCAAGCGTCGCAAGGATGGCGGGCCAGACGGTCGAGGGGTCGGTTTCTACTTCCGCAACGTCACAGAGCTTCTGCTTTTCGGCGTGAAGGGGCATATGCGCACCCTTGACGCAGGTCGGCGTCAGGTGAACATGATCGAGACACGCAAACGCGAACACTCGCGAAAGCCGGATGAGCAGTACGACCTCATAACGAGCTGTTCGCCCGGCCCCTACTTGGAAATGTTTGCCCGCTATCCCCAGCCACATTGGTCAGCTTGGGGCAATGAGGCAGACGAATCCGTTACTCCGCAAGGCAAGGTGTACAAGGGCTACACGGGAGGGGAGATCGAGAACATGCCCCCGCTGGAGAACCACGAACGGCTGACTAGGGAAAGCGAGCTGGCCGTAGGGAAACTGCTGCGGGATGAATACGAGTCCGGCAGATCGATCAAAGACCTAGCCGCCGAGCACGACTATTCGATAGCACGCGTCCGCCGTTACCTCAGTTTGGTGGATACGCAACTTCGTCCGCAAGGACGTACCCCCGCGTTGCAACACAGCTAGCGCAGCCAGACAGGACACCGCCCCGATAGCTCGGGGCGGTGCTTTATATTGGTAGACATTCAGTAGACATGACTATGGGATTCCATGCATTTCAATGCGTTCTCGGATAGGCTGCAAATCTTCTAAAAACGGCTAGATTTCAACCTTTTGAAGATTCATGCATGATCTTGCTCTCCCATGGGTTTTCTGAGAATGCTAACAGAGGGTCGCCGGTTCGAACCCGGCTAGCTCCACAGACACAACAAAACCCTTGGAATCAGTCCGATTCCAAGGGTTTTTGTTCTTGCATTTTCTGCGTATTGCAACAAAAAGATGACGACACGCCGATAGCGTATCTCACGAGAAAAGTCTTATTGCCTCACGACTGTCGAGGCCACCGGAAGTCGGCATAGGCATTCCAATCGGCCACTAAATCGACCGATGCCCGATCCCTGAGCCAAACGGACCCGAATGCCGTTCATCATCGACAAAGCAGTCCGCGCCTCGCGACGAGGATCTGCCAAACCGTCACGCTCGACTGCTCGGGTTAAGGTGTCCATCACGCGATGTTCTCGTTTTTGGTAATACTCATAGGCAGGATGATGCTCGTTCAACGATTCGCCTTGTAGCACGGTATATACAACCGCACCATCTCTGGCTGAGCCGCATTGCGCTCCATAAGGGCAGCACAGATATCACGAATGCCGAACTGCGCGTTGCCGCTCCACATATCCTCAGGTTCAACGCCAAGAGAATGGGCAAACGTAGCCATGTCTTCCCGATCACGATGCTCCAGCACGGCAATCAGCAAGCCGACTTTGTTCTTGAAATGGTATATGACCGCCGGCTCGGTCAATCCGCATGCTTCGGCTACCTGACGAACGGAAAAGCCCCAAAACCCGTTCTGTGAATCACATGCGACGTCACGTCGATGATCTGTTCACGGCGTTCCGCACATTCTGATTCTGCTCAAGACAGATCCAGCTCGTTGTTGTCCTTGGCTTTGCTCACCGTATCAGTCAAATCGGGGTCGTCCACAGACACCGCGTTCTGCTGGCTGAGCGTCAACGACAGCGAACCTTTGTAGGAGTCGCCGTATTCGTCCTTGCCGGACACGCTTACGGCAATCGAGCTCATCAGACGCTTCCTGCCGTAGTTCAGATCCACGGTGATAGTCGGCATATCCGGCTCTTCATCCGTGCCGAAGTCCCAGTTGCGCACATTGTCGAGCGCCTGACGGTACTCGCCTTCAGCATCGCCCACACCGGTATCCTCGATCTGCTGAATCACCCATGATTTCAGATGCGGATACTGCGCTTCATGGCTGATCCAGTAATTCACAAAGTGCTGGGCCAATGCCTTGACATCGATTTGATACGAGAGCTGCGTGTTGCCGGCAGACTTGGCAGACGATGTATTCGGGAACAGCTGGCTGCGCACATTCTTATCTTCCAGCTCCACGCCGAGATATTGTTGGATGAATTTGCTGGCCTCGGCCTTCACCTCGGCAGACGTTTTCGTGCCCTTGGCCCGGTCGATGTCGTTCGAGTACCCATCGTCGTTCATCTTGTCCAGCTGATCGTAGAACGTTCGCTCCGCGCCGGTGATGTCCCAAGCACCGTTCTTGACCAACGCATCCTTGACGTTCAATATCAAGTCCGCCACATCACTACCAACGCCGTTCCTTAAGTCATCTTCATATTGGTCGGCCGGGTAGTAGATGTAGTAGGGGTCGTCGTCATACCAAACGTTTTTCCCGGCGAATGCGCCTTTGTGCCAAGCGAGGGTTGTTGCCTGTTCATCTGTCTTGATGGTCACAGACGCGGAGGAGTCATTGGTGGTTTTGCCCCAGCGAATACATGCCAGACATCCGCGCGTCAAGGGAGTCGTCAGTGCTGCTGTGGGTTCTGAGTTCGTATTTGGTGCTGCGCAGAGTGGACAGCGAGTTGATCGCGTCGAAGGTGACGACCAGCGGATTGGTGGGCTGGAAGCCCAGCATCGCTTTGACGGCGGTGAAGTTGGGGACGATGAATGCCAAGGCCGCCACCAGAATCGTCGCAAGCAATGCGCAGAGAACGGCGATCAGCTTCTTGCTGGATTTGCGCGGCGGTGCCAGGACGGCGGTTGCATCAGTCGCCTGATATGCGGCAGGAGCGGGAATCGGCAAAGCTGGCAAGGGAGCAGTTGGTGCCGGCTGTGGGGCAGCGGGCGCGGCGTAAACCGATGGGGCAACCGGCGCGGCTGGGGGCGGAGGGAGGGATATCGTTACGGTATCGATGGTGGTACTGAAGGCGCTGGCACAGCAGGTGCCGGTATCGACGCAGTCGGTACGGCTGACGATGCGGCCGGCACTGGTACAGACGCAACCGGTGCGCTGTCTACAGACGCTCCACATGCCGGGCAAAATCGTGCCGGCCTATCAACTCTATTTCCGCAGTGGCCGCAGTACGCCATCGTGTGCTTCTCTTCCTCAAATCGGCTTGATTGCCATTGCTTCAATGTTACTCTTCAGCATTACGCCTCAGCCAGCCCCTACGCGTAACGATACGAAACGCGGCAGCCTTAATGCGGTTGTTTTGACGCGATGTCAACTTGAGGCTAGACTGTGCCGTGAGAGAAATTGACGCTGCGTCAACATAGCGGCGTCTATAGGCGTCTCAGCAACCCAATGGAGGACTGCGAGGCGCACAGCGCACACACGGAAAGGACCGCTTATGCTGTTTCAGGTCTACGGCGACAACGCCATCTACCAATGGATCGGATGGATACTCGTCTTCTGCTGTCTTATCGGCGCCAACGAACTGGCCCGCCGCACCAAAACCGGTGGCGTTATCGCCTTCCTCGTCATACCGGCCGTGCTGACCGTCTACTTCATCACCATCTACACGGCCGCCGCCATGGGTGCCGACTGGGCCCTCAACAACCCGACCTACGTACACATGACCAGCTGGTTCCACTATGCCAAGCTGTACGCGGCCACCATCGGCTGCATCGGTTTCATGGCCCTCAAATACAAGTGGGGATCCATCGGCAAATCGCACTGGTTCAAGTGCTTCCCGTTCGTGATCGTGGCCATCAACATCCTCATTGCCGTAGTGTCCGACTTCGAATCCGCCATCCGCGGCTGGGGCACCACGTGGATCTCCACCGAAGGCGTGACCCTGTACGGTGGCTGGCACAACGTCTTCAACGGCGTGGCCGGCCTGCTCAACATCTTCTGCATGACCGGCTGGGTGGGGGGCTTCGCCCCCCAAAAGGATAGTCCTGGTTCGGCATCTACGCCTCCAAGAAGAAGGACGACATGCTCTGGCCGGACATGACCTGGGTGTTCATCGTGGCCTACGACCTGTGGAACTTCTGCTACACCTACAACTGCCTGCCCACCCACGCCTGGTATTGCGGCCTGGCGCTGCTGCTGGCACCCACCGTGGCCAACTTCTTCTGGAACAAGGGCGGTTGGATTCAGAACCGCGCCAACACGCTGGCCATCTGGTGCATGTTCGCGCAGGTGTTCCCGATGTTCCAGGACTATTCCATGTTCTCCACCCAGTCCGTGAACAATCCGAATGTGAACCTTGCAGTCTCGTTAATCGCGTTGGCGGCCAATGTGCTGGCACTTGGCTACATCCTGCTACGCGCCAAGAAGCAGGGCATCAACCCGTGGACCAAGGAAGTGTTCAAAGGCACCAAGGATTACGAGCAGGCCATCGCTCGCGCCGACGAGTCTGAATTGGCGGCCTAGCCTCGCTTTAAGCCTCAGGCCAACACCTCCATGGGGTGATAAGTGGCGGTGTGGTGTCCGGTGATGGGGTTCCATACCCGTTCGGCGAATGCGCGCAGACGGGCGACGCCCTCGCGCAGCTCGTCGGCATCTCCGGCGTAGGAGAGGCGCACGAAGCCGCGCCCCTCCTCGCCGAAGGCCTCGCCGGGGACCACAGCCACGCGCTCTTCGTCCAGCAGACGGTCTGCGAATTCACCGGAGTCAAGGCCAGTCAGGCGTACGTCCACAAAGGCGTAGAACGCGCCTTGCGGTTCGATCAGACGCAATACCGGGCATCCGGCCAGACCGTCCAGCACGATCTGGCGCTTGGCGCGGTATTCCTCGCGCATGGCGGCCACGTTATCTTGCGGGCCAGCCAGTGCTGCCACACCTGCGTATTGCGCCAAGGAGTTCACCGAGGAGTGCATGAGTTCGGCGATTTTGCCGGTCTGTTCGATGACCGCTTCGGGTGCCAGCAGGTAGCCGATGCGCCAGCCGGTCATCGCATAGGTTTTCGACAGGCTTTCCACCACAATGGTGCGCTCTTTCATGCCCGGCACCGCGGCGATCGATGGTGCCACGGCTGCCTCTCCCCCAAGCGTTTCCCCGAACGTTTCCCCAAACACGAACGGATGGTAAACCTCGTCGGAGATGGCCCAAATATTGTGCTGCTTGCATACTTCGGCAATACGCGCCAGTTCGGCGGCAGAGGTTACCGCGCCGGTCGGATTGCCCGGTGAGTTGATGATTACGGCGCGGGTGCGCGGGGTGATCGCCGCTTCGATGTCCGCCGCGTTCACGCGCATGCCGTGCTCCGGACGCAGCGCCACGGTGACCGGGCGGCCGCACAGCATCACTTCGGCGTCATAGGAAGTGAAGAACGGCGAGGGAATAATCACTTCATCGCCGGTGCCCACCACGGCTTTCAGCGCCAGAAACAGGCCAATCGTGGCACCGTCAACGGCTTGAATCTCGGTTTCGGGATCATAAGTAAGTCCCTTCACACGGGCGGAGTAATCGGCCACGGCCTTGCGGTATTCGGGGATGCCAAGCACGTTGGTGTACCGAGTGCGGCCAGCCTGTGCGGCCTCGCAAGCGGCCGCCACGATATGCGGCGCGGCCGTGGCGCTGGGCTCCCCCACGGTCAGTGAAATCGCGTCAGGCACGCGCTCTACACGGTCGAATACGTCTCGGATGCCGGAGCGCGGGATATTCAGGGCTTCGGCGGACAGGCTCGCGGGCTCGGCGGTCGGCACAGCAACCCGTCTGGCAGCAGGCACAGCAGCAGATGCAACTTCGGACAGAGGCATGTTGGAAAACTTCTGCATATCATCCCTCCTCAATGGAATTATTTCGTCGTTCTCTTATTTCAAAAGGAATTATTACATCCAATTAGGACTTTAAACGTAAACATTCCACCACACAACAGAAAACACAGGAAGAACTACTGAAATTACCAGGCAAAATCGGAAAGCCATCGCATTCCGGCAACAGGTACAGTGAACACAGAGCACAACGAACGGAGAAGACACCATGACCGCGATTGACGAGACCGACCAGCGCATCCTCACCATGCTGGAGGCCGACGGCCGCGCCACGCTCGCGCAACTGGCCCAGGCGACCGGACTGTCCGTCTCCGCCGCCCAGTCGCGCGTGCAGAAGCTGGAGAAGCGCGGCATCATCAAGGGATACAAGGCCATCATCGACCAAGAGCAGCGCGGCTTGCCCATCAGCGCGTTCGTCAACGTGACCCCGCTCGACTACTCAGCCGAATCCTCGATTCCGGACAAGCTGAACAATATCGACGGCATCGTCTCCTGCTATTCGGTGGCCGGCGCCCCCAGCTTCGTACTGGTGGTACGCGTGGCCTCCCCCACCGCCCTTGAGGAATTGCTCAATCTCATCCACCGCACGGTGCCGGTAAGCACCGAGACCACGATGATTCTGCAGACCTACTTCGCGCACTGACCGCGAACCCGGTAACCTGCGCGCCGAAGACCTCGGCCCCTACGGCGCACGATTCCCAACGGGCACATCCGACATCACCCAAGTCCACCTTTATGTCCACTATATGAACGCACCTTCGGTGTGATGCAGCTTCCATTTCGACCCGATTCACGCACAGACAGACATCCAGCAATCGCCGAAAAATCTAACAAACGGAAACTTGAACCACCCCATAACCACGCCGATAGCTTTCCCGTTATCCGAGCGAGACTCTATGCAGCAAGGGCCTGCGCGCATAGAATAAAACCGTCTTAATTCCCTAGCAAATCGAGGAGAATCATGCTCACTGACGAGTACATCAAGCGTGTCTACGACCAGGTCGTTGCCCGTGACGGCGATCAGCCGGAGTTCCTGCAAGCCGTTCGCGAGGTCTTCGAGACCCTGCAGCCGGTTGTCGAGAAGCACCCGGAGTACGAGAAGGCCGGTGTACTGGAGCGCATCGTCGAGCCGGAGCGCACCATCAAGTTCCGCGTGGCCTGGGTTGACGACGAGGGCAAGGTTCAGGTGAAC
>OBVY01001620.1_pt1 | contig 12278 bp, 13 predicted proteins | sample 1538051 | NCBI WGS metagenome assembly OBVY01 (sample SAMEA2580017, study PRJEB22360) | human gut metagenome | biome: human gut; feature: human-associated habitat; material: faeces | place: Denmark | collected 2008/2010 | reverse complement strand
TTCTCTCCTGCCGTTGGGTACACTGATGGTGTCAGCGGCAGAAGTTACATATTCAGGTGGATGCAAAGACAGGAGGAAACATTATGGTAGCAGGGCATCTGCAAGAAAAAAACGACTTCTACTACATCGTTCTGAGTTACAAGGACGCAGACGGAAAGCGAAAGACCAAGTGGGAAGCCACCGGTCTGTCCGTCAAGAGGAACAAGAAGAAAGCCGAAGCTCTTTTGCTGGAACGTCGGAGGAACTTCATGGTTCCCACCGCACCTGCGGAGATCCGCTTGGACGATGACATTCTCTTTTCGGACTTCATGCTGAAATGGCTGGAAGTCACGAAAAGCTCTGTCCAAATCACGACCTATGCCAGCTATCAAGGAATGGTGGAGCGCATCATCGCTCCCTATTTCCGCAAGCGCGGCATCAAGCTGGTAGACCTGAAAGCCACCGATTTGCAGGATTTCTATACCAAACAGCTTGAACGGGTCAAGGCAAATTCGGTGATCCATTACCATGCAAACATCCACAAGGCATTGAAGTATGCGGTCAAGATCGACCTGATCCCCACCAATCCGGCAGATAAGGTCGAGCGTCCGAAGAAGAATGCGTTCAAGGGCAGCTATTACAGTGCCGAAGAGATCCATGCTTTGACGGAGGTCGCAGAGGGCACCAAGCTGGAGATCCCGGTTCTGCTGGCATCCTTCTACGGCCTGCGCCGCAGCGAGGTGCTGGGGCTGAAGTGGGATGCGATCGACTTTGAGGAAAACACTCTGGAGATCAAGCACATCGTTACGCAGGCATCCATCGACGGCAAAAAGGTTCTGGTACAGGCAGACCGTGCAAAAACGAAGTCCAGCCTGCGGACGCTGCCTCTTGTGCCGCCCATCCGTGACCGCCTGCTGATGATGAAAGGTCAGCAGGAAACCTACCGCCGCCTGTGCGGTAAAAGCTACAACCGGGATTATCTGGGCTATCTGTGTGTGGACGAGATCGGGAACATCATCCGCCCCAACTACATTTCCGAGCAGTTCCCGAAGCTGTTGGAGAAAAACGGTCTGCGTCCTATCCGCTTTCATGACCTGCGTCATAGCTGCGCCAGCCTTCTTCTGGCAAACGGCGTTCCCATGAAGCAGATTCAGGAATGGCTGGGTCACAGCGACTTCTCCACCACCGCCAATATTTACGCCCACCTCGATTACGCTTCCAAGCTCTCGTCTGCACAGGCGATGCTGGAGGGGCTGGGCTATGGCAATGCGTCAGCATGATGCCATACGCCCACAAGACAGGGTGGACGGGCGATGTTCCGGCAAAAAAGAATGGACAGACGAATAAAATTCATCTGTCCATTCGATTTGGCGGAGCATCAGGGAGTCGAACCCTGGCACCGGTCTCCCGGCCTATCGCATTTCGAGTGCGACCTCTTACGACCACTTGAGTAATGCTCCAGATATTAAATTTTAGAATGCGCCGTGCATTCTGGGAAAACTTTGGAGAGAATTGCAGGAGAGAACGCCAGAAAATCGTTCCCTCACGAAGTCGGAAAACCCGCATGAAACCTAGCAAAACCGGAAAACCACTTCCAAAAAGCCAGTTAGATTTCGAGTCGTTCTCGTTACGACCGCTTCGATACATCTCCAAGTATATTTTCATGGCAAATTTACGATTTGTGTATCGCAAATCGGCCTTGAAACTTGGAACAGTTGCTGTTAGAATATTGTTAGAAAACGCATCGTTCAGACAGGCTTTGAAGCCTGTCAGGACATCAAAATTGACGTTCCCTCGTGTGATATGGAGACATCCGGCGAAGCATCCACTTGCATTTCGAGTGTGACCTCTTACGACCACTTGAGTAATGCTCCATATTCACAATACAGCTTAATTATTATAGCAAAATCCCGCCTTTCCGTCAACTGGAAATACAAAAAGCCCTTTCCCTTGTGCTTGACAGGCAGAGCGGGGTGTGCTATATTTATTTCAAATTTGAAGTATATGCTCAAAGGAGAACCTATGGCACAGAATCGACAGGATATGGGCAGCGGGCCGGTCAAGCCCCTGCTTTTGCAGCTGATGATACCCGCCGTGGTGGCGCAGGTGGTCAATCTGCTCTATAACATCGTAGACCGCATTTACATCGGCCACATCGAGGGCATCGGCGCGGCGGCGCTGACGGGCGTGGGCCTGTTTGCGCCGATCCTTATGCTCCTGAACGCCTTCGCCATGCTCATCGGCGCGGGCGGTGCGCCCCGCACGGCCATCGCGCTGGGACAGGGCAATAAAGACGAGGCCGAAAAAATCATCGGCAACAGCTTTACCATGCTGCTGTTTTTCGCTGTGGTGCTGACGGCTGGCTTCTATGCCGGTGCGCCCGCCCTGCTGCGGCTCTTCGGTGCCAGCGACGCCACTCTCCCCTATGCGGTGGCCTATGGCCGCATCTACATCCTCGGCTCGGTGTTCGTGCTGCTGGTCATGGGCATGAACCCCTTCATCACGACCCAGGGCTTTGCGAAGATCAGCATGCTCACGACGGTCATCGGCGCAGTCATCAACATCATCCTCGACCCCATCCTGATTTTTGGTCTTGGCTGGGGCGTCCGGGGTGCGGCAGTGGCGACGGTGCTCAGTCAGGCCGTGGGTGCCTGCTGGATATTGAAGTTCCTCACCGGCCCCAAGACCATCCTCAAGCTGCGGAAAGAAAACCTCAAAGTGGAGCGGAACATCATCCTGCCGGTGATGGGGCTGGGCATCTCCACCTTTGTGATGCTCTCCACCGAGAGCCTGCTCTCCATCAGCTTCAGCTCCAGTCTGGCCCGCTACGGCGGTGATGTGGCGGTGGGTGCCATGACGGTGATCACCAGCGCCTCCCAGCTCTGCACTCTGCCCATTCAGGGCATCTGTCAGGGCGGCCAGCCGGTCATGAGCTTCAACTTCGGCGCAGGCAAAAAGCCCCGCGTCAAGGAGGCGTTCCGCTTCCAGCTCACCCTCTGCTTCGGCTATACCACCCTGTTCTGGCTGCTCATGATGCTGGCCCCCGGCGTGGTGGCGGGCATCTTTACCTCGGACGCTGTCCTCATCGAATACACCACATGGGCCATGCGCATCTACATGGCGGGCATCCTCGCCATGGGCGTTCAGATCGCCTGCCAGCAGAGCTTTATGGCGCTGGGTCAGGCCAAAGTCAGCCTCCTGCTGGCCTGTCTGCGGAAGATCATCCTGCTTATCCCGCTGATTTTTATCCTGCCCTGCTTCACGGCAGATAAGTGCTTCGGTGTCTTTCTCGCCGAGCCGGTCAGTGATATTCTGGCAGCGACCATTACGGCCATCACCTTCTTCTCCCGCTTCGACAAGATACTGGACAAGGGCGCCGGGAAGGTATGATTTCACAGGAAATAAAAACAGCCCGCAGACCGGCCTGCTGGCCCTCATTCTGGGACCCATGTGCGAGAAGAACTTCGTGCGCTACATGAACATCCAGCGCGGCAACTTCTTCGCCATCACCACTTCTCCCATCGCAATGGTCCTTGCAGGCGTGGCTATCCTGGTCATCCTCTACTCTGTCTATAACCAGAGCAAGATCAACAAGCGTGCTGCTGCAAATGCCGCGAAGGAGAACGCATAACCCCAACATCCAGACAAGCTCTGTCTTTTACATTCCCATCAAGCTGCGGCTGTCCCGTTCCGTCGGGGCGGCCGCGCTTCGCTTTTATAGGATAATGAGAAAGCCCCCGGCGCTGCCGGGGGCTTTCGTTGTGCTGTATTTTATTCTTCCGATTTGGGAGCTTCGGGGTGGCGGCACTTGGCCAGCATATCCAGCTCCGGCATCAGCTCGGTGCTGATGACCGAGAGCATCTGCTCCATCTTGTCGCAGTCCTCAGCCGGGAAGCGCTTGCGCACACGCTCGATGACCGTGTGCAGGTAAGAATAGCTGATGCTGTAGTAATCGATGTATTTCTGGGTGGGGCGCAGGAAGTATTCGCGGCGGTCGGTGGTGGACTGGATCTTCTCCACATAGCCCTTTTTGACAAGGCTGCCGATTTTATAGGCCGCGTTGGGGGTGGAGATGCCCATCATGCGGGAAAACTCCGCAATGGTGGGCTCCCCCATCGCCATGATGCCCTCCATGCAGAAGGACTCCACCGTGGTCAGCGTGGCTTCGCGGGTGGCAAAGCGCTGAAATACATTCTGATAAAAATGCAGCTTGAATTTTGTATAGACGTCCTGAAAGACTTCTTCCAGCATGGGGCTTTCCTCCAGTGAGCAAATAGCTCAAAAAATTTACTCTTTTGATAAGTATACCATGATTTGCGCCGGAGGGGAAGACAAAAATCTACGATTCCGTTAAGATTTTGTGACCTCTTCCTTCCCAGTATGGCCCATCCGCGCCCTGACGATGCTGAGCACAACGAGTTCGATGACGATGGCACAGGCCAGCAGCACGAAGGAGGTCAGGGTGTTGGCGGCATCGCCGAGGACAGCCTGTGCTGCACCGCAGAGCAGATAGCAGCCCGCCGAGATGGCGGCGGCGGTCATGGCGTAGGGCAGCTGGGTGGAGACATGGTTCACGTGGCTGCAGTGCGCGCCGGCAGAGGCCATGATGGTGGTGTCGGAGATGGGCGAGCAGTGGTCGCCGCAGACCGCGCCGGACAGGCAGGCGGCGATGGAGACCACCAGCATCTCACCCTCCGGGAACGCATGGCAGACGATGGGGACCAGGATCGAGAAGGTGCCCCAGGACGTGCCGGTGGCAAAGGCCAGGAAGACCGCCACCACAAAGATGATGATGGGCAGCAGGTACTGCAGAGCCGCTGCAGAGCCGCTGAGCAGGCTTGCGACGTAGTATTTTGCGCCCAGCAGGCCGGTCATACCGGAAAGCGTCCATGCCAGCGTCAGAATGAGCATGGGGCTGACCATGGCCTTGAAGCCCTCGGGGATGCAGGCGGCGAAGTCCTGAAAGGTCATGACGCCCCGCACCCGGTAAAACACGAAGGTGAACATCAGGGCAATGGCGCTGCCCAGCACGAGGCCCATGGAGGCGTTGCAGTCGGCAAAAGCGGTGACAAAGTCCACGCCCTCAAAGAAGCCGCCGGTGTACACCATGCCGAAGATGCAGGCCGCGATGAGCACCAGCACCGGCGCGATGAGGTCCACCACATGGCCGCAGGTGTCGCTGCCGTCGTCCGCGTCGTCGCCGTAGGGGCGGTCGTCGGTGGTGAAGAGGTCGCCCAGCAGGGCGTTATCCTCGTGCTTCTTCATAGGGCCGTAGTCGAGGCCGCTGAAGATGAGGAAGAGGCTCATCACCATGGTGAGGATGGCGTAGTAGTTATAAGGGATGGTGCGCAGGAACATGGTAAAGCCGTTGATGCCCGAGCCATCCGGCACAGAGGACGTGACGGCGGCGGCCCAGCTGGACACCGGCGCGATGATGCAGACGGGTGCTGCGGTGGCGTCGATGAGGTAGGCCAGCTTTGCGCGGGAGACCTTCTGCCGGTCAGTGACCGGGCGCATGACGGAGCCGACGGTCAGGCAGTTGAAGTAGTCGTCCACAAAGATGAGGATGCCCAGCAGCAGGGTGGCGAACTGCGCGCCCGCCCGGCTGTGGATGTGGGTGGAGGCCCAGCGGCCAAAGGCGGCGCTGCCGCCGGCCTTGTTCATCAGGGCCACCAGAATGCCCAGCATCACCAGAAAGACGAGGATGCCGACGTTGCTGGAATCGGACAGCTTGGACACCATGCCGCCGTCTTCGTTGAAGAAGAGGGTGGTCAGCGCCAGCTCAAGGTTGCCGTTGGCGTAGAGCAGTGCGCCGGTGGCGATGCCCACCAGCAGCGAGGTGTAGACCTCTTTGGTGTTCAGGGCCAGCACGATGGCCACCACAGGGGGCAGCAGGGACAGCGCCGAGCTGTACACGGCGCAGGTGTAGGTGGAAGGGTCGTCGATTTTGCCGGGCGTTGCGGCGGTACACCACAGCAGCAGGGCAAACACTAACAACGCACCCACCCACGAGAGATTGGTTTTTTTCATGATAAAATCCTCAGGTGATTTTTTTGCAGCCTGCCGGGCAGACTAACCCTTTAGAAGCCGTTTTCATAAGCATTGCACACCGCCCGAACGGCCTTTTTGCCCGCATACTGCGTTGCTTTCCCTTGCAATCCGCTCAGGATTGCTGCGGAAAATCGCCTTGTCTGCGAGCAAAAATTCTCGTCGTTCGATGCACTCTGCTTACAAAAACAGCTTCTAACGTGATGGGACACGGAAGGGGGTGTTGGCTGCGCCGGACTATAAAGCGATGTATTTAGAGCTGTTCCGTGCCAGCGAACAGGCGGCACGGCTTTTGCAGGAAGCTCAGGCCCGGGCCGAGCAGCAGCTGCTGGCTGCCGACCCGCCGCCCATCGAGCTCGCCGAGAAAAAAGAGTCTTAGCCCTTCTTCCTCTCGGCCTTGGCGGCAAACTTGGCGTCGTTGACCACAAAGCGCTCGTGGACGCCGCCGCCCACAGGGCCTTTCTCGTCGTACAGGGAGACTTTGAACACCAGCTTGCGGCCCTCCACAGCGGTCAGCTCGCTCTCGCAGGTGACGGTCATGCCCACGGGGGTGGGGGCGGTGTGCTCCAGCTCCAGCTTGGTGCCCACAGAGCCGCAGCCCTCATCCAGAGCGTCGGCGACGCTCATCCAGCAGGTCTTTTCGGCCAGCGCCACCAGTGCGGGGGTGGCGAAGACATTCAGCGTGCCGCTGCCCATGGTCTTGGCGGTGTTCTCGGGGGTGACGGCGACGCTCTGCTTGCCGCGGATTCCGGTTTCTAACATATAAAAATTCCCTCTTTCTCAATTTGTCGTGATGCCGCGGTTTGCGGCAGATAATTTCACATTTGTAAGGATACCACAAAACTCACCCTATTGCACCTGTTTTCGGGATTTTCCTTCAAAACTCTTTCCGTCTGAGGCCAAACGCGGTATCATAAGCTGGACAAGGAGGAAAAGAAGATGAACGATTTCTGGAAATCCTACGACATCACCCACGCCGAATACGGGGCCGATTACCGATGCTACCCGCTGTATGGCACTGTCCACCTCATGGAGCTGGCCATTTCGCTTGCCTTTATCGTGGGGGCGGCCCTGTGGTATCGCCGCAGTTCTGCCCGCACCCGTCGGCGCATTTTAGTCGGAGTCACCGCTTTGCTCCTGCTGGACCAAGCTGCCCTTCTGCTGGGGATGGCCCTGACCGGCCAGTGGAATTGGGGCTATCTGCCCCTGCACCTGTGCAATATCAACGTCTTCGTCTGTCTGTACAACACGATCACGGACAGAAACTGGTGCAAAGAGGAGCTGTATGCCCTCTGTATCCCGGGTGCAATGCTGGCACTGCTCTGCCCCAGCTGGCTGGATGTCCCCTCTTGGTGGACGCTCATCAATCTGCACTCCGTCAGCATCCATGCCCTGCTGGTACTCTATCCAGTCCTGCTGGTGGCGGGCGGCTACCGTCCCAGTCCCCGGCGGGTGCCGCAGGTGCTGGCGTTCCTGTTCGGCTCTGCCCTGCCCATCTACTTTCTGAATAAGTCCCTTAACACCAACTTCTATTTCCTCAATGATCCCTACGGGAACATCGTCACCAGCACCTTCACGGCCCTGCTGGGCGAAAAATATTATATCCTTGGCTTCCTGCCTGCCACCGCGCTGGCGCTGTTCCTCATGTATCTGCCGTGGGCGACGGACGATAAAAAGAAGAAGCGGGCATGAATGCAGTGCAAAAGAAAAAGGCAGTTCGGTCAGGACTGCCTTTTCCTTTTGCCCTAAATTGCACCCTTCCTGCAAAATAAATCTGCAAATTTCTTGCGTTTTTTGGTCTGTTTTATCAATTTTAAGAGAATGCTGATTTTTTGCGCAAATCCCCTTGACAGGAGCCATACAGCGTGCTATCATGAACACATGAACAGATGTTCATATATTGAAGCGAAAGGATGACAACGATGGCTGAGAATGCTCTTGCCCCAGAACAGAAGCTGCCCAAGGCCCCGCCGGTGCTGCCGGACGATGAGGTGCTCTACGAGCTGGCCGATTTGTTCCGGGTGTTCGGCGATTCCACCCGCATCAAGATACTCTATGCCCTCCACGACGATGAGCTGTGCGTGCAGGACATTGCAAATGCCGTCCAGCTCAGCCAGTCGGCGGTGAGCCATCAGCTGCGGGTGCTCAAGGACTCGAAGCTCGTCCGCTTCCGCCGCGACGGCAAGACCATTTACTATGCGCTGGACGATGACCATGTGCGCAGCATCCTCTCCATGGGCATGGACCACATCGAAGAGTGATGCCCCCAAAACGCTGCAAGCTCTGCCGCACCCTGCGGCGGAGCGGGGATATAGAAAGAAAGGCTGGTATTTATTATGAAAAAGAGCTACAAGATCGAAGTTGACTGCGCAAACTGCGCCCAGAAGATGGAGGATGCCGCCAACACGGTCGCCGGCGTCGCAAAGGCCACCGTCAGCTTCATGACCCAGAAGATGAACGTCGAGTTCGATGAGGGCGCGGACGTCAAGGCTACCATGCAGAATGTCCTCTCCGCCTGCAAGAAGGTCGAGGACGACTGCGAGATCTTCGGCATCTGAGTTTCGACTTATACTGCCGGGATGCGCGTGGAAAATGTGGAAAAATAAATCAGTTTTCAACAATTTCCACGGCGTTTTCAACATCCTGGGTGCAAAAAAAGAAAAATGAACGCGCATTTGCGGCTTTTTGCGGGAAAACCTCGTGGAAAAGCCGGGGGAAGCGTGGAAAGCAAGCCCCTTGTGGGGAAAACCTGTTGAATCTGAGAAAACTGCCCCAAAAGGAGGCTGGTACCCGTGACGAAAAAACAAAAGAAAATGCTGTACCGCATCATCGCCGCTCTGGCGCTGGTGCTGGTGCTCAAGCTGCTGCCGCCTCTGCCCGCGTCGGTGGAGCTGCTGCTCTACTGCATCCCCTACCTCGTGGTGGGCTGGGATGTGCTCCACAAGGCCCTTCTGGGCATCAAGAACCGTCAGCCCTTTGATGAATGCTTCCTGATGGCCGTCGCCACCGTGGGTGCCTTTGCGCTGGGCGATTACGTCGAGGGCTGTGCCGTTATCATCTTCTACCAGATCGGCGAGCTGTTCCAGGGCGTTGCCGTCGGCAAGAGCCGCCGCAGCATCTCGGCCCTGATGGACATCCGGCCCGACTACGCCAACATCGAGGGTGAGGACGGCAGGCTGGAGCAGGTGGACCCCGATGAGGTCGAGATCGGCACCGTCATCGTGGTCCAGCCCGGCGAGCGTGTGCCGATCGACGGCGTTATCGTCGAGGGCGCTTCCACCCTCAACACTGCCGCCCTCACCGGCGAGAGCCTGCCCCGGGATGTCCGGTCCGGCGATGAGGTCATCAGCGGCTGTGTCAACATGAGCGGCCTGCTCAAGGTCAGGACCACCAAGGAGTTCGGCGAATCCACCGTCTCTAAAATTCTCGACCTCGTGGAAAATTCCAGCATGAAGAAGGCCCGCGCCGAGAACTTTATCACCCGCTTTGCCCGGGTGTATACCCCGGCGGTCTGCTACGGCGCGCTGGCGCTGGCCTTCCTTCCCCCCATCGTTCTGCTGCTGATGGGCCAGCCCGCCCGCTTCGGCGACTGGGTCTACCGCGCCCTCACCTTCCTCGTCATCAGCTGCCCCTGCGCTCTGGTCATCTCTATCCCGCTGAGCTTCTTCGGCGGCATCGGCGGCGCTTCCGCCTGCGGCATCCTCGTCAAGGGCTCGACCTATCTGGAAGAGCTGGCCGATACCCGCGTCGTCGTCTTCGATAAGACCGGCACCCTGACCCAGGGTACCTTCAAGGTCGTCAAGGTCTGCCCCGTGGAGGGCGGTACCGAAGATTCCCTTGTGGAAGCCGCTGCGCTGGCCGAGAGCTGGTCGAAGCACCCCATCTCCCTGAGCATCAAGGCTGCTTACGGCAAGGACATCGACGCTGCCCGCGTCACCGACGTGGAGGAGCTGGGCGGCCACGGCGTCACCGCCAAGGTGGACGGCAAGCCGGTCGCTGCCGGTAATGCCCGCCTGATGGCAAAGCTGGGCCTCACCGTCCCCGATGTCCCCCAGACCGGCACCATCGTCCATGTGGCCATCGACGGCAAGTATGCGGGCTATCTGCTCATCTCCGACGTGGTGAAGCCCCACAGCGCACAGGCCATCAAGGGCCTCAAGCAGGCCGGCGTCCGCAAGACCGTCATGCTCACCGGCGACGCAGAGCCGGTGGCAAAGGCTGTCTCGGCAGAGCTGGGCATCGACGAGTACCACGCCGGCCTGCTGCCCGGCGATAAGGTGGACCAGATCGAGAAGCTCCTGGCCGCCAAGAACCCCAAAGAGATGCTGGCCTTCGTGGGCGACGGCATCAACGACGCCCCTGTCCTCTCCCGTGTGGATGTGGGCATCGCCATGGGTGCTCTGGGCTCTGACGCCGCCATTGAGGCCGCCGACGTCGTCCTGATGGATGACGACCCGGCCAAGATCGCCCTCGCCATGCGCATTGCCCGCCGCACCAAGAGCATCGTCTACCAGAACATCGTCTTTGCTCTGGCCATCAAGGCGGCCTGCCTGCTGCTGGGTGCTCTGGGTATCGCCAATATGTGGGCGGCCATCTTCGCCGACGTCGGCGTCATGGTCCTCGCTGTCCTGAACGCCACCCGCGCCCTCTACACGAAAGACCTCACCCAAAAATAAAAAATATAAGGCAAAGAGGGTCCTGTGCGTCCGCACAGAACCCTCTTTGCTTCATAAATAATTGTTGCAAATGCAGATAAACCTGTTATATTGCTGTATTGGAGGGTTGAAATGAATGCAGGAGCAAAACGAAACAAATTCGGCAGAGCCGCCCGAGGGCGTGGATAGAGGCTGGTTCATGTTCTTCATCACCCTGCTGGACCAGATCTATTGGGTCGCCAGCGCGGCTATGTTCGTGCTCAGTGATAGAACGTATCAAAATTGACCTGCCGGTAGAACCGCTGCTGCAGCTGGTCGAAGCTGTCGCAGTCCTGCGCCAGCAGCCACATGATCTTCGTCACGACGGCCTCGATGGTCATGTCGTGGGCCTCAAGGAAGCGGAAGCGGTTCTTGACCCGCTTGCCCACCTCGTAGATGCCCACGTCACTGCCCTCGTAAGTGACCTGGGTGGTGAGGATGAGCACCTTGTGGGTCTTGTCGTAGTCGCCGAGGCCCTCGGCGAAGGCGTCCATCAGCCGCTGGGGGATGCCGCCTACGCCGAAGCTCTCCACGATGACGCAGTCGTAGAGGCGGAAAATGTCGGGGATCAAATCGGGGCTGAGGCCGGGCGTCAGCTTGAGCAGAAAGACGCGGGGGCTGAGCGAGCGGCCAAACTCCACAGGGCCGGTGGGCCAGGGCGAAGGCACATACCGCACCAGACGGTCGCCCTGTACCAGTGCCAGCGCCGGGAAATTCACCGAGGCAAAGGCGTCGTAGCTGATGGTCTTGTTCTTCTTGGCGCGGGTGCCTGCGATGACATGGCCGCCGAACACCACCATGACGCCCCGGCTGCCGGGGTCGAGGGCGCAGATGACGCTGTCGCGAAGGTTTTTCTTGGCGTCGGTGATCTCGTTGGAGATGGGCTGCTGTGCGCCGGTGAGGATGACGGGCTTGTCGGCGTTCTGGATGAGGTAGGACAGCGCCGCCGCCGAGTAGGCCAGCGTGTCGGTGCCGTGGCAGATGATGAAGCCGTCGTAGAGGGCATAATTCTCCTGCACGGCCTTCGCCATCATCAGCCAGTGCTCCGGGCCGAGGTCGGTGCTGTCGATGCTGCACAGGGCCAGCGTGTCGGGGCAGCAGAGCTCGTTCAGCTCAGGCAGATGAGCCAGAAGCTCTTCGCTGGTGAGCACGGGCTTGAGGCCCTGCTGGGTGCGGACGCTGGCGATGGTGCCGCCGGTGGTGATAAAAAGCAGACGCTGCTTTGTGGACATAAAAAAGCCTCCATCAGGAAGATTGAGTCGCATTCATAGAAAGTATAACACACTCGCCCGCCCTTGCAAAGTGGCGCTCGGGCGGAAAATGGAGGCTTTTGGGAATTGGTCATAGAAATCAGGGGGATTTGGTGTATAATAGAGGTATAGAGCGCTGTCACGCGGGGTCAAGTTCTCTTTTGCGTGCCAAAAGAGAACCAGAAATGGTTCTCGCGCCTGTGCGTGGGGCAGAGCGCTTTTACGTTAAGTGGAATTGTTCTCTTTTGATGTCAAAAGAGAACCAGAAAACCACCAGCGATTTCGACGCGCTGGACCCACGAGAAAG
>OBVY01001584.1_pt1 | contig 12611 bp, 10 predicted proteins | sample 1538051 | NCBI WGS metagenome assembly OBVY01 (sample SAMEA2580017, study PRJEB22360) | human gut metagenome | biome: human gut; feature: human-associated habitat; material: faeces | place: Denmark | collected 2008/2010 | reverse complement strand
CGAACACGAACACCAACGCGAACGGCCACATAAACTTCCAACCACGCCAATCCGCCTTGTGTTTATTGACACGCACGGTTGCCGAATGCAGTGGCATATTGGCAACAACTTCCGTCGCTGACATCATTCCTCTCCTTCGAGGCAATACCATTTCACAGGGCAATTTACACCCCCGTAAAACAGCTCCTTCCAAATGTTTGCGTTATCATAATAACACTATATTCCAAAAGTGTCTACTTTTCGCACATTCTAGACCACATATTCACTGCATCGAACAAATTGCATGGTGACGAAAACAATACAGAAGTAAGCATGTAAAGTTAAGCACAGTACGCATTTTCGTTCGGAAGGTAGATACACATGGCACGCAACTCAGTCTCGCTGCAAGACGTCGCTAGGGAAGCAGGGGTTTCACCGCAGACCGTTTCCCGAGTGGCTAATGGGAGCGATGCCGTACGCCCAGCGACGAAACTTAAGGTCGAGGCAACCATGGAGCATCTCGGATACAGGCCGAATTATGCGGCACGTGCTTTGAAAAGCGGACATTTCAACAATGTTGGTGTACTGCTTTCGAATATGTCGGCCTACGGGAACTCACGTATCCTCGAAGGCATCACTACAGCGGCCGCGAATAGCGGCTATTCCATCACCATTCGCCCCTTGGATAACCTGCAGGATCAGTCACTCGCCGGCGCACTGAAACTTGTGGAAGGCCTCCCCCTCGATGGTGCAATCGTGATTATGGAACGCGATTTCACCGACTTCAACCAGTTCAAGCCATCCGACAACCTACCGGTAGTGCTTATTTGCGAGGAACCGGCAAACCACTGCCCTACCATCGATTCGGACTCGTATGGTTGCGCCACTGCAGCCGTGGACTTTTTCCTGTCGAAGGGGCATAAAACTGTGTACCACATCGCAGGCCCCACCGTTTCACGCGCAGCACAGAGCCGCATCAGAGGGTGGCGCGACGCATTAGCGCAAGTCGGCATTCCCACACCACCCATGTATTACGGCGACTGGGAAGCAGATAGCGGCTACCAAGCCGGATTGGCCTTGGCCCACGAAAAGGATTGCACCGCAATTTTCGCAGGCAACGATCAAATGGCATACGGTGCCATGCTTGGCCTGAGGACAGCCGGAAAGCGCGTTCCCGAAGATGTCAGCATCATCGGTGTGGACGATTCACTCCGCGGCGTTGTGCCCCGTCTTGAACTGACCACCGTACGTCTCAAGCTCAGAACTGTGGGAAAAGAGGCTTTTTCCATGATCGAGCAACAATGCAATGGCAAAAAAGTGCCTTCTGGAATCAAGAAACTTATCACCCCCGAATTCATCGACCGCGGATCCGTGGCGAAACTCGACTAATCGCAATATCTCGCGACTTTAATCAACGCAATCAATCAAATCAGCCAATACGAAAAAGGCGTCTCTCCAGCGTGGGTGAACCGCGTGGGAGAGACGCCTTCTAGATTGAACGAAAAGCTGAAATCGGGTGAAATCAGGCTTCGATGCCGAGCTGCTGGCGTTCCTTCTTGGAATACATGAACGCAGGAAGCTGACGGCCCTGCTTGAGCCAAGCATGATATTCGGCGGTCGCCGCAAACTCCACATCGGAAGCGGAATTCAGGCAGGTCTCCACAGAATCCTGAATAACGCCAATGATGAAGCCGACACCCACCACCTGCATGGCGATGTCGTTGCTGATGCCGAACAGCGAGCAAGCCATCGGAATAAGCAGCAGCGAACCGCCGGCCACGCCGGAAGCGCCACATGCACCGAGCGCCGACACCACAGACAGCAGAATGGCGGCCGGCAGCGAAATCTGAATGCCCATCGTATTAGCAGCAGCCATGGCCATGATGGTGATGGTGATGGCGGCACCGTTCATGTTGATGGTTGCGCCCAGCGGAATGGACACGGAATACATGTCTTTATCAAGACCAAGCTTCTCGCACAGCTGCATGTTGACCGGAATATTCGCCGCGGAGGAACGGGTGAAGAATGCGGTCAGGCCGGATTCCTTGAAGCAGCGGTACACCAGCGGATACGGGTTGCGGTGCAGGTACAGGAAAATGACCAGCGGGCCGAACACGAGCACCATCAGCAGCATGGTGCCGACGAGCAGGAGCAGGAGGCTACCGTACTCGGTGAAGGCCGCCAAGCCGTTTTCGGAAACGCTGGTGAACACCAAGCCCATAATGCCGAACGGGGCGAGATTGATGACCCAACGAATCACCTGAGACACGCCATCGGCCACATTGGCGAGGAACGCCTTGGAGCTTTCATTAGCAATACCCTTCATGGCAAGACCGAACAGACAAGCCCACATCAGAATGCAGATGTAGTTGCCGTCGATCATTGCCTGAATTGGATTGGCCACAATATTGGTCAGCAACGTCTGCACAACCTCACTCAAGCCCTGCGGCACCACATCGGCGTCAGCGGCATCGCCCAACGATATGGTCTGCGGGAACGTGCGAGACGTCAGCACCGCCACGACGGCGGACAGGAACGTGGTGAACAGATACAGGAAAAGCACCGTGCCAAAACGGCCGTCAAGCTTGGAATTACCTTGAGCCAAAGCGCTTGCCACCAGCACAAACACCAGAATCGGAGCGACGGCCTTCAATGCGCTTACGAACAGGGTGCCGAATTCGCCGATCCACGTCATATGCGGAACGACCAATGCCAGTGCGGTGCCCGCGATAAGACCGACGATAATGCGGATAATCAGTGATACGCCGTTATATTTGTCGGCAACGCCACGAAGCGCTTTCGAAATATGGTTCATATTCTCTCTCGTTCTTTCCAGCTGGCTTGCCTTTGCCAGCCAGCACAACAAGAGCACATCCTAATCACGCTCGATAACACGAAATGTAAAATGTCCAATTATAGGGACGCGCAACTTCAACACGCCATAGCGATGCGATCAAATATCAGTACAGCGATGAACAGTTTATATATCTTTATTCATCGAGCCATGTCTGCTGATCAGACTGTTAATCAGCCAAGCGGCACTTTCGAAACGAACGTACGAGGCTCTCCCGTCACCGGATCGTCGAAATGTAATTCACGAGCCACTAATTCCAACGGTTGCGAGAAATCATCGTAAGAATGCTGCACAATATTCGGATAGAAATCATCGCCCAAAATCGGCAATCCCAACGAATTCATATGCACACGCAACTGATGCGTTTTGCCGGTTTTCGGGTGCAGCACATAATTCACATATGCTTTGCCGTCGATGCAACGTACCGTGTTCCCCCGCTCAATCAACGTTTGCGCATTGACGATTTCCGGAATTTCGTACGCCTGAAGTCGCCCGCGATCCTTGCAAATATGCGATGCTCGGATTGCTGGAAATGGTTGATGCCTGTCGATTCTTACGATTGTTCCGTATTGCGGATGCTGTTCGGGGGCAAGTGGCGCCAAACATTCATAGGTTTTGATGGTTTTGCGATTCTGGAACAGCATTTGGTAAGCGCCACGCAATTCCGGTTTGCGCACAAATACGACGATACCTGCGGTAAGTCGATCCAAACGGTGCGCGGGAACAATATCAGGCTCGCCATACTGTTCCCGAAGTCGGATCAACGCGGTTTCGCGATACCACATGCCGCGCGGTGTGGTGGCGAGAAAATGCGGTTTGTCAACCACGATAATCGCATCGTTCTCGTAAAGAACCTCACATTCGAACGGAATGTGAGGTTCTTCAAGAACGTAACGATGCCTCTTCTGCTGACTCTGTTGACGCATCGTATGAACGATTACTCCACGGTGACGGACTTGGCAAGATTACGAGGCTTGTCAACGTCGTAATTCTTCAGCTTGGCCATGTCCATGGCGAATAGCTGCAGCGGCACCACGTCCACCAGCGGACTCATCAGCGTTGGACAGGCCGGACGCCAGAACACTACGTCCGCGTAGCGTTCAACATCGGGATCGTTCTCTTCGGCCACGGCGATAATGTACGCGCCACGGGCCTTGACCTCTTCGATACCGGAAATAACCTTGGCGTGCAGCACATTGCGGCCACGTGCCGGCGGCACGATGAACACTACCGGTTCGCCTTCGTCCACCAATGCGATCGGACCGTGCTTGAGTTCGCCGGCCGCGAAACCTTCGGTGAAGGTGTAGGCGATTTCCTTCAATTTCAACGCACCTTCCATCGCGACCGGGTAGCCAACATGACGCCCCAGGAACAGGAAGGACTTCGCATCGACCATCTGCGCGGCAGCATCATGCACGGTCTCGGTCTGCGTGTCGAGAATCCACTGGATCTTGCGAGGCATGTCTTTGAGGGAATCCAACGTCTGCGCGATTTCGTCGCGGAACATTGCACCCTTGACCTGCGCCAAATACAAGCCAAGCACGTAGGCGGCAGTAATCTGCGCCACGAACGCCTTGGTGGAGGCGACCGCCACTTCCGGACCAGCGTGCGTGTACAGCACCGCGTCGGATTCACGCGGAATGGACGCGCCCTGCGTGTTGCAGATGGCCAGCACCTTCGAACCCTGCTCGCGCGCATGACGCAATGCCATCAGCGTATCCATGGTTTCACCGGACTGCGAAATGGCCACCACCAACGTGCGCGGGGTGAGAATCGGATCACGATAGCGGAATTCGTGGGCGAGCTCCACTTCCACCGGAATACGCACCCAATGCTCGATGGCATACTTAGCCACCATGCCCGCATAGGCGGCGGTACCGCAGGCGATAACGATAATCTTGTCGATCGCCTTGAAATCATGCTCGTCGATGCGAACCTCGTCAAGATTGAGATTGCCGTCCTTGCCGAGACGTCCCAACAGCGTGCGCTGCACCGCCGCTGGCCCTTCGTGGATCTCCTTGTTCATGAAGGAGTCCCAACCGCCCTTTTCGGCCGCGGAAGCATCCCAATCCACGGTGTAGGTCTTCGGATCGGCCACGATATTGCCCATGAAATCAGACACTACGACCTTATCGGCGGACACCATCACGGCCTGATCCTGATCGATTTCCATGGCACGCTTCGTGTAGGCCACGAACGCGGCCACATCGGAACCGAGAAAATTCTCACCTTCGCCAAGACCAACCACCAGCGGCGAATCATGACGGGCGCCAACCACGATACCCGGCTGACGGCAATCGGTGGCGAGAATCGTGAACGCGCCTTCTAGCATGCGTGCCAAGCGTCGCACGGCCTTGAACAAGTCGGGCTTGCCGGTTTCCTCAACGATTTTCTCACTGATTTTGCCCAGTAGTTTCGCCGCAACCTCCGTATCGGTTTCCGATGAGAAACGGTAACCTTCCGTCTGCAGATCAAGACGAAGCTGAGAGGCGTTTTCGATGATGCCATTATGGATGATGGCGACCTTGCCGTCTTGCGAGGTATGAGGATGCGCGTTGATGTCGTTCGGCACGCCGTTGGTGGCCCAACGGGTATGGCCGATGCCCACGGTGGCCATCGGCATCGGTTTGCGTTCCACGTCTTCGATCAGGTTAGCGAGGCGCCCCGCCTTCTTGCGCACTTCCACATGGTCCATGCCGGGCGCGGTCAGCGCCACACCGGCCGAATCATACCCGCGGTATTCCAAACGCTGTAGGCCTTGGAGGCACACTTCCAACGGCTTGCCGCACGCGGTTTCCACATTTCCTGCATATCCTACGATTCCACACATAACACCCCAGCTTATCGGGTAATGGTGTCATTTTCGAAACGAAACCGTCCCATCGCACCGAACCTTTGATATATGGACACAAAAATCCCCATGCCGACAGTTTTCAACATGGGGATTTTCTTCAGCTCTTCCCTTAATCGCAATTCTCGCAACGAAGAGATGTCTGATCCTTAACGATTATGCTTACGGCGATTTACAGCACGTGCTGCAGGAAGTCCTTGAATCGTGGTTCCTGCGGATTGTCGATGATTTCAGGACCGCCCTGTTCCACAACAACACCGCCGTCCATGAATACGATCTGATCGGCTACTTCGCGCGCGAAGCCTATTTCGTGGGTGACAACCACCATGGTCATGCCTTCTTTCGCCAAAGACAGCATGACGTTCAGCACTTCGCCCACCAATTCCGGATCGAGTGCTGAAGTCGGCTCGTCAAACAGCATGATTTCCGGCTTCATGGCGAGCGCACGGGCAATGGCCACACGCTGCTGCTGGCCTCCGGAAAGCTGTGCCGGATAGTGGTCGAGGCGATCGCCCATGCCCACGCGGTTCAGCTCTTCGATGGCAAGCTTGCGGGCTTCCTTTTTATCCATGTGCTTGACATGGATCGGCGCTTCCATCACATTTTCGAGAGCCGTCATGTGCGGGAACAGGTTGAACCTCTGGAACACCATGCCCAGTTTGGAACGCTGCTCGGCCACTTCCTTGTCGTTCAGGGTCTGCAGCACCTGCTTGCCGTCCTTGTCGACATACTTGTAGCCGATCATTTCACCGTCGACGTCGATTTCGCCGCCGGTCAGTGTTTCCAACTGGTTAATCAGGCGCAGGAACGTGGATTTTCCGGAACCGGAAGGTCCCAGAATCACCGTCACCGAGCCGGGCATAACCGTCATATCGACGCCCTTGAGCACATGCAGGCTACCGAAAGCCTTATGCACCTGCGTGGCCTTCACTGCGGGAACAACACCGTTGGTGGTTGGTTCAGTCATTGCTCACTCCCCTCACGCGGTCATGCCCGCGAACGTTGCCTCGTTCTGCTTGGTGATATCGTCTTTCGGTTCGCCTTCGGTTTTGCCCGGCAGCGGCGGCTGCTTGCCGCGCCGGCCGGTCGTGCATCGAAGCCCTTGCCGAAATGCTTCTCCAGACGAGACTGCAGCACCATCAGAATGGAGGTGATCACCAAATACCAGATGCAGGCCACGATCAGCAGCGGAATCGGCTTGTACAGTCGGGTTGCGATTGCGGTGGTGGCGAACTGCAGTTCCAGCGTGAACGGCACGGCGTTGACCAGCGAAGTGGTCTTCAACATGCCGATGAACTCGTTGCCGGTCGGCGGAATGATGATGCGCATGGCCTGAGGAAGCACCACGCGACGCATGATCATGGAGCGCTTCATACCCAGCGCCTTGGCCGCTTCGGTCTGACCCGGATCGACGGCTTCAAGACCCGCACGCACGATTTCAGCCAGATATGCCGCTTCGTTCAGTGCGAGACCCAGCCATGCCGCGTTGAACGCGGTAATGACGGACTGCGAGTCAATGCTCCAGAATTCAATGGAAGTGAACGGAATGCCCACGCCGATGCGAGGCACCAACACGGCGAACAGACCCCAGAACACCAGCTGCGTATACACAGGGGTGCCACGGAAGAACCAAATGTAGAACCAGCTCACGCCACGCAGCACCGGATTGATGGACTTGCGCATCACGGCCAAAATCACTGCCAGAATAATGGCGATGACCATAGAGATGACCGTCAGCAGCAACGTGTATTTGATGCCTTCGAGCACATTCTCGTTGAACAGGTACTTCCAGACCACATTCCATTCGAAACGCGGATTGGTAATCAGGCCCTGCAGCAGCATGGCGGCGAACAGAGCGACGATGACCGCCGCCACAATAGGGCCCGTACGCTTAACCGGCAGCGCCTTGATGCGATTCGGAATATCGAGGCCATCGCCGTCGATCTGTTTTTTCGCCATGATGCTTCAGTTCCTTCGTTGTTGATGTAAATAGTGGGGATGAGATCAGTCGAGATCGGTCGGGTTGATCTCAGCCTTGTCAAGAGCGCCGGATTCCACGCCCCAATGCTTGAGGATCTTCATATACGTGCCATCGTCCATCAGCTTCTGTACGGCCTTCTGCACGGCTTCAGCAAGCTGGGTGTTGCCCTTCTTAACAGCGATGCCCTGCTTGGCCACGCCTTCAACGTCGCCCAAGGCTTCAAGCTGTCCGTCAGTCTGGGAGATGGCATAGCCGGCGACCGGCGAATCGGCATAGAACGCATCGGCCTTGCCCGTAGCCACTGCGGTGGCTGCTTCGGCCTGACGCTTGTACGACATCACCTCGGCCTTGTTATCGGCCTCGCATCCTTTGGCGATGGTGTTGGCTTCCTCTTCCTGCACGGTGCCGGTCTGCACCGCGATCTTCGCGCCACACATGTCGGAAGTGTCGAGTTTCTTCGGATTGCCCTTCTGCACGGCCCACGTGGAACCTGCACGGTAGTAGCTCACGAAATCCACGGACTGCATACGCTCTTCGGTGATGGTCATGGCGGTAATGCCCAGATCATACTTGGAGCCAATGGAAGGAATGATGGTGTCGAACATGGAAGACACGATGTTCGGCTTCAAACCAAGCGTCTTTGCGATGGCCTTGGTCATATCGATATCATAGCCGACCGGAGTCTTGCCGTCTTCGGCATAGAATTCAGCCGGAGCGTACGAAAGCTCCATACCAGCGGAAAGCTCTCCGTCCTTCACCAGATCGCCGGACGGAACCAGCTTGGCCAGCTCGTCATCCTTTTCAATGGTGCTGACATCGTAACCGGTGGTAGTGTTCGACGAATCCGACGAATCACCGGATTTGGACGCATCGGAGGTGCCGCAAGCGGCAGTGGAAAACAACATCGCCGCGCTCAGCGCAAGCGCCACAACGGACTTGATCTTCAAAGACATGATACGCATATCCTTCTTCTTATCTCTTCATTGCCATACCGAAAATCTCAACGCCATTCGGTTGCAGAGAACCTCAGTATCTCAAATAGGCACGATAAGAGCGCAATGCTACATGTACGTTACGTTGCGCAAAACTTACGTACCAGCCAAGAATCGCGCAATGAGCTCCGTCGAATCACGGAAGATCCATATACGAAAAAACGAAAGACACGCGGATTTGGTCCGCATGCCTTCCGTCATATCGGCATCACAGTATCGCCGTGTGCGATGTCTGCCTTACGTTTGATCGTTCAGTCGAGGTCGGTCGGATTGATTTCGGCTTTGTCGATCGCTCCGTTCTCCACGCCCCAATGCTTGAGGATCTTCATATACGTGCCGTCATCCATAAGCTTCTGCAGTGCGGCCTGCACCGCCTTGGCAGTATCGGAATCGCCTTTCTTAATTGCCACGGCCTCCTTGGTCACGCCGACATCCTCGCCGAGGGCTTCTAGCGTATCTTCGGTTTGTTCGATGGCATAGCCGGCGACCGGCGAATCGGCATAGAATACGTCGGCCTTGCCCGTCGCCACGTTCGTGGTCACATCGGTCTGCAGCTTATTCGACAGAATCTGCACTTCGGACTTGCCGTCGGCCTTGCATTGTTTGGCGGCAGCGTTGACTTCCTCTTCCTGCGTGGTGCCCGTCTGCACCGCGATCTTCAAGCCGCACAGGTCGGAAGTATCGACCTTGTTCGGATTGCCCTTCTTCACCACCCACGTGGAACCGGCCTTGAACATGCTCACGAAATCGACGGCTTCCATACGCTCGGGCGTGATGGTGAACGACGAAATGCCGATATCGTACTTGGTGCCGATCGACGGAATGATCGAATCGAAGTTCGACGTTTGAGGCACGGCCTCAAGACCGAACATATTGGAGAGCGCCTTCGCGATATCGACATCGAAACCGATCGGAGTCTTGCCGTCCTCCGCAAGAAATTCGGCGGGAGCGTACGACGTGTCCATGCCGACGGTGAGCTTGCCATCCTTGGTGACTGATTCCGGCAGCATCGCGGCTATATCGTCATCCTTCGTCACGCCAGAAACGTCATAACCGGTGGTGTTCGACGACGACTCAGAATTACCGGAAGCCGTGGAATCGGACTTTTCCGATGTGCCGCACGCACCCAACGAAACGATCATGGCGGCGCTTAGCGCAAAAACGGCGAGTTTCCTCAGATTATTGAAAGCCATCACGAATCCTCTCTTCATTCCCAACCGCATGAATACGGCCGAGCCGAAATTCCGCAGGCGCCATAGAAAACGATTGCTACGGCCACGTTAATAGCACGCAAACTCTATTCGATATGCCGTTTTTTCTTACGAAAAAGCGGGTTTTGCCATATCACAATATGATCAAAACCCGCTTTGTTCCCGGCACGTTGCCAGCTAGGCGATCCTTGAAACCGTCTGATCCGCGGACGGTTCAATCATGGAATCATTCGGCGCCCGGCGTATTGATTTCCGACGTTTCGATGGCACCGTCCTCGACGCCCCAATACTTGAGGATCTTCAGATACGTACCGTCGTCGATGAGCTTCTGCACGGCCTTCTGCACGGCCTCATCCATCTGGCTGTCGCCTTTTTTGATGACGATGCCTTCCGGAGCGACGCCTTCGACCTTGCCCAGCATTTCCAGCTGTCCATCGGTCTGTGCGATGGCATAGCCCGCAACCGGCGAATCGGCATAGAACACGTCAGCCTTGCCGGTGACAACGTTCGTGGTCACATCGGTCTGCAGCTTGCTGGAGATCACTTCAAGCTTATCCTTGCCGTCGGCCTCGCATTGCTTGGCCATCTTGTTCGCTTCGGTCTCCTGCATGGTTGCAGTCTGCACGGCCACCTTCTTGCCACACAGATCGGACACGTCGATCTTGTTCGAATTGCCCTTCTTCACGGCCCATGCCGATCCGGCATCGAAATGGCTTACGAAATCAACCGCTTCCAAACGTTCTTTGGTCACGGTGAACGACGAAATGCCGATATCGTACTTGGATCCGACCGATGGAATGATCGAATCGAAATTCGCGGTTTCCGGATCCGCTTCAAGGCCGAACACCTGCGCCAAAGCCTTGGCGATGTCGACATCGAAGCCGACCGGGGTCTTGCCGTCCTCCGCAAGGAATTCGGCGGGAGCGTATGACGTGTCCATGCCGATGGTGAGCTTGCTATCCTTCGTCACATAGTCGGGCAACAGTTTGGCAATGTCATCGTCTTTCTGCACCGACGAAACGTCATATCCCGTCAGCTCGCTCGATTTCGAACCGCTATCGGACGAAGCCGCATCGTCGCTTCCGTCACTGGTGCCGCATGCCGCTCCAGCAAACAGCATCGCAACGCTCAGCGCACACGCGGCAGCCGTCTTCAGACTTTTCTTCGCTTCCATATCCTTTTCTCCTATGTCTCGCTCGGTCTATTCGACCGAATCCGAACCATACACTAGAGAGGGCAAGCTACAAAAAGATTACGACCATCGCTTTATGTCAGTATGTGAAACCGGAAATTTTCCGGTTTCGACTTATCGCACTTGCTTGTTGGCATAGCGCATGGCACGCAACGCCTCACGCTTGTCTTGTTCCTCGCGCAACGCCTGACGCTTGTCGAATTCCTTCTTGCCTCGAGCCAACGCAATTTCCGCCTTGACACGGCCATCCTTGAAATACAGGCTCAGCGGAATGATGGTGAAACCTTTGGCTTGGCTTTGACGTGCCAGCTTGTCGATCTGCGCCGCATGAAGCAGCAGCTTACGCTTGCGCTTAGGGGCATGATTGTTCCACGTACCATTGAGATATTCAGGAATGTTGGCTCCCTCAAGCCACATTTCACCGCGACGGTCAATGGTGATGAACGATTCGGCCAGCGATGCACGTCCCTCACGAAGCGACTTCACCTCAGTGCCGGTCAACACCAGACCGGCTTCATACTTGTCTTCGATGGCGTAATCATGGCGTGCCTTCTTGTTCTGCGCAATCGGCTTCACACCTTGTTCCTTGGCCATGTCGGACCTCCTTTCCGGTTCTTCGAAGAAGTGTTCTGCAACGCAACAATCGACAATATCACGGGAGCGCGCCGCCCAACGATTCAGGCGGCGCGCTCCCGTGACACAACGCTCAAGGAAAAACTTAAACGCTCCTTGATGAATCAGTGCACATACCAGAACTGGGACGCGTTGTATAGCGTGCGATACGACACGTTGTAGGGACCGCCGGACGCGTTCATCTCGGAAATGGTGATAGTGCTTCCGTTCACCGCTTCCACAACAGCCACATGACCGTAGAAACCATCTGCTCCAGCCTGCCCGGGAAGGAAGGAGAGAGCCGCGCCCACCTGCGGATTATGGTCCACTCGCAGACCATACGAGGAAGCGGTTAGATACCACTGACCACCGTTACCCAAGTACGAGGGAGTTCCGATGCCCATCTGTCTACGACGTTCGTACGCCCACCACGTGCACTGGCCGGCCACGTAGGCATTGCCGTAATCGCCATTGGAGGTTCCCTGACCGGAATTGTTATTGGTGCTCGGCTCGGGAGTAGGCGTAGGAGTAGGCGTAGGAGCAGGAGCAGGCGTCACATTGCTGCCGCCATTATTGGTATTGTTGTTGCCTGGCTGGGTCTGCCCTTGATTGCCGCCATTGTTTTGATTGGCTGCTGCGGCCTGCTCGGCTGCATACTGGCGATTGAAGGAATCGACCTGTGACTGCAATATAACCGTTTGTGCCGCTTGCTTGGCCACGCTGCTGTTCAGCTGCGACTGCTGGCTTTCCAATTCGGCACGGCGGGTTTCGCCTTCTGCACGCAACTGGTCAAGCGAGTCGCGCTGGGTCTGTGCGGAAGCGGCAGCCTGCTGGGCGGAAGCGGCTTTCGCGTCCGCTGTGGTTTTCAGATTGGCGATCTGCTTTTCGATGGCGGCAAGACGCTCGCTGCGGGTCATTGACGTGTTTAACGTATTCGCC
>OBVY01001564.1_pt1 | contig 12768 bp, 7 predicted proteins | sample 1538051 | NCBI WGS metagenome assembly OBVY01 (sample SAMEA2580017, study PRJEB22360) | human gut metagenome | biome: human gut; feature: human-associated habitat; material: faeces | place: Denmark | collected 2008/2010 | reverse complement strand
TCAGGCTTCGGGCGGCGCCCCCTCCGGCAGGCATCGGGCCGATGAGCGCCGTAGCCGGAGCCTTCGCCCGCGAGACGGGACGGATGCTGCGCCGCGAATTCGGCGTCGGCGAGGTGGTCGTCGAAAACGGCGGCGACATCTACGCCGACGTGCACCGGCCGCTCGACGTGGCGCTCTTCGCCGGAGAGTCCCCCCTCTCGGAACGGGTCGGACTCCACATCCCCGGCGGAGCCTTCCCGCTGGGTATCTGTACCTCGTCGGGGACCGTCGGGCCGTCGCTCAGCTTCGGCCGTGCCGATGCCGTGATGATCGTCTGCCGCGACGTGCTGCTCGCCGACAGCTATGCCACGGCGTGGGCCAACCGCGTCCGCACCGAGGAGGATACGGGCTCCGTCGTCGAACGGGCCTGCCGCGTGCCGGAGATTCTGGGGGCGATGGCCGTCAAGGGCGAACGGCTGGCCGTGGGCGGCAGGTTCGAGCTGCGGCTGTTCGGAGAAGCCCGGGATTTTTAAAAAATCGTTCCGCCTGACGATTTCGCGCCAAACTCCCCCTTTCCGCTTTCCATCCGTTGCGAATTATGCCCGAAAAGATGATACTTTGCGATCTATCCGGATGTAAACCGTTACAGTTCCGCAGCGAAAAAAGAGGCCGGACGGAGGATATACTTTTCCAAAGATTACAGAGTTTCTGAAAAAATACCTATATTTGTCGGTACTTTCCCTAACGACACGGTGCGGGAAAGGCACGACCGGACGAGAATCATTACAATCAAATACGTTTTACTATGAGAAAATTCGGACTTTTTTTATGTCTCTCGCTGTTATTCGCCTTCACGGGTTGTAGCGACAGCGACGATGTAGAAGAGCAGGGCGGCACGGTGCTCGCCAAACCTTCGGTCGCGGTGACCACGACGACGTCCTCCAGCTTCAAGGTGGCGTGGGATGCCGTACCCAATGCCGAAAGTTACAAATATCGCCTCTCCCAGGAGAACGAGACGGGCGACGAACTCGTCGTGCAGCCCGAGAACTCGACTTCGGCTACGGCCCTCGCATTCGGCGACCTCGATCCGAAAACCAAGTATATCCTGCGCGTCAAGGCCGTCGCCGTCGCAGGCAGCGGTCTGACGGATTCGGAGTACTCCAAGATCTTCGCCACGACGCTGGCCGAAGAGGCCGCGGAGCTGACGTTCGAGAAGATCGCCGCGACGAACCCGACTTACGAGAGCGTCGACGTGGAGATCGTACCTTCGGCCGAGAACCTCTACTACTGGCAGGTCGTCGAAAACAGCCTGATCGAGGGCAAGAGCGACCGTGAGATCGTCGCCGCCCTGAAAGAGAACATCTCCGAACTCTCCTCCGGCACGGTCAGGAAGACCGTCCACGGTTTGAAGGCTGACACGGAGTACACGGTCGTCGCCTTCGGTTACGACCTCGACGCCGGCAAGTCCACGTCCGCTGTCGCACGTCTCGAAACGGCGTTCACCACGCCGGCCGACGACCGCATGACGATCGCTATCACTGTCGGTGAGGTGGCCGATAACAATGTGCACGTGACCTTCGAGCCGTCGGTTGCCGACGGACGCTATTTCGCTGACGTCGTTGCTGCTGCCGATATCGCGGGCAAGAGCGAATACGAAATCGTCGTTCTGTTGCAGAACAAGTACGGAGCGGAGATGACCGATATCGTTCGCAACGGCAAGTTCGAGACGGACGTCGCCGTCGAGGAGAACAAGAACTATGTCGCCGTGGCCTTCGGATACAATGTCGCTGCATCGGAATTCCTCACGCAGTTCTTCCGTGCCGAGATCAAGAATGGCGGCGACGAACCGGGAATGTCCGAGGCGTGGGTTAACATGGCGTGCGTATACGGAACGATCAGCGGTCAACCAGGAATCGGAGCCGAGCTCTATCCGAATGATAAAACCGTTAAGGTCAAAGCCGGCGGATTTACGCTCACGGGACCTGCGACCTCTTTGGAGGAGATTGGTATGACCGAGGCTTCTCTTCGAGAAAGGATCATGAAAGAGGGTATCGACGTTACTCCGAGCCAAGGGTCCTATCAAGTCTCCGCCCCAACCGAATACGGGCAAGTATGGCTCTTCGGTACCATAGGTATTGATGAGCAAGGCAATGCAGGCGAAGCCAACTGGTTCATTGTAAAAGCACAGGCATCGGCTTCCACAGAGCCCGAGATCCTCGGTATGTCCGATAAGAATGATGAGACGGGTGGAGACGAACCCATCGAGACGGATGCTTGGTCGGATATAACAGCGGTTTCGTGGGAAATGCAGGATGCCGGGCTCGCTATTTTCTTTGACTGCGAACCCAACAAGACTGCGACAGCTGTTACCGTTGGAGCGTGGACACTTGACATGGACAAATTCCCTGCCCCGCCTACCTCGCTGGAAGAGATTGGAATCAGATCCGAAAGTGAACTCCGCAGCATGACGCTTGAAGACGGTATTGCGCTCGATATGGAGAAGAAATATGTAGGATTGAAAACCAATGCCGGAGAAGTGTGGCTTTTCTCGACCGTCGCTGCGGATGCCGAAGGTAAAAACGGAGCCGTCAACTGGGTCATCGCACAGGTTCCTGCATCTCCCTCGGGTGAATATGGCGCTTGCACCATCCTCGGCCAGTCGGAGAACAACAATGCGGGCGGTATCGAACTTGTCGGTTCGACATATGAAGATTATCTGGGTGCATGGACGCTGGTTTCGTATGGTTCGGCAATCGTCGGCGAAAAAGGATATCAGTTTACGGAGACTCCGTTGCAATTCAATGTCCGAATCGAGAAGGATGTGGAAGGTCAGAGCTACAAGGTGTACGGCTGGAATGCGGATACGGAATTCGCCAATGCCAATCCGTTCATAATGAACTACGATCCGAAGGAGACGGAAGGTATCGGCGGCTGGCTCAATATTCCGTTGGCGCAGGTGGTCAAGACCGAAGGCAATATCGATTGGACGCTCTGTCCGAGATTCCTCTCCGGAGAAACTTATTACTATTACACGAATACCGATATGGATAAAGCCTTCATCGGTGCACGTGAAAAGGAGGGGGCTGTAGTTATTCAAGGTGGGCAATATGAATTTACAGGAGGCATCGGTGTGGTTCAGATTCTGTCTATGAATTTCATGGGTATCGATAAGGATAATCCGAAAGGCGAAGCCCAAACCCGGCCGTTGGAGACGAAACATGCGCTGGCGCCCTATGTTCTCGTCAAGGGTGATCTTTCGGCATCGAATGCCCGCAATCGGATGCAGATTAGTCGTAAAGCCGCTGATATCGCACGCGTTCAGGCGACGATTAATACCTTTGCCAGCCTTTCGACGGCTGCTGCGATCGGTGCTCCTCGGCATGTGGCCAAACCGACGAATATCCGTCAGATCAATGGCCGATCGACAGGAATGCTCGGACTTGGGACGACTTCCGAATCGATGATGACCGTTTATTATCGGTCCGACCGATAATTCGATGTGGTTTAAATAAAAAGCGTTGTCTCAATATACGAGACAACGCTTTTTATTTGGACATTCCACAGAGGTAATCGCGGTCATCCCTTTCGGCGCAGGTTTTGCGCCGCATTGGCTTGGAGGCGCCGGAGGCCGCTGCGCATGAGCGGCGTGCGGCCGAACGACGTGCGGAATTCCGCCTCCTCCATCGCGAGCCACCGTTCGGGCGGGAACGACAAGGGATCGAACAGCGGATCGAACGCCGGATGAAGATGCAGCGGCGCACGGAGGTTGTAGGGGCAGCGGCTCTGGCAGGCGTCGCAGCCGAAAATCCACCCGTCGAGGGCAATTTCCGCGGCTGGCGTCCGTTCGATCGTATGACAGGAGATGCAGCGGCGCGCATCGATCGCGCGGTCGTTGCAAACGGCACCCGTCGGGCAGGCTTCGACGCAGCGGCGGGAGGGGGCGCCCCCCTCGCCTCGTAGCAGGACGAACGATCCGAACCGGGGCGTGACGAGCAGCGACTGCCGGCCGATCCAGCCCAGCCCCGCTTCGACGGCTAGCTGCTTTTCCACGAGCGGAGCCGAATCGACGAACGCCCGGCCGGCGAGGGCAGGCTCCGCGGCACGAAGACGCCCGAAGAGGTCGCCCAGCATCCCCTTGATCGTGGCATGGTAGTCGGCGGTCAGGGCATACGAGGCGATCTTCGCGCGGAAGTCGTCGGGATAACCGTCGCTCAAGCCGTTCTTGTAACCGACGGCGCAGACGACTACCGTCTGCGCCCCTTCGACCAGCCGTCGCACGTCGAACCGTTTGTCGAGATTCCGTTCGAGGTAACCGAGCGAGGCGTGACGCCCGTCGCCGAGCCAGCGACGGAAAAACTGCTCGTTCCGCACCAGATGGCGGCACGGCGCTACACCGCACAGGTCGAAGCCTGCGGCAGCGGCGGATTGTCGGATGAAACTGCGGTCGAGCATGGTGATAATTTGGTTCAAATGTAGTATTTTTTAGGTAAAAATCCGTACATTTGCCTTGAATTTCGCAATTCGGATTTACAGAAGAAGAATCTGACTTTATGAAGATTAACACGCTTTACGAACTATTGCGGCATGGTGTGGAGAAGTTCGCTTCACGCACGGCCTTCGATATGTTCAACGGCGAAAGCGTCACCTACGCCGAAGTCGGCCGGCGAGCCGCTACGGTGCAGGAAGCGCTCGTCGGAGCCGGCGTCAAGGCCGGCGACAAGGTGGCGCTGCTCAGCAGCAGTATGCCCAACTGGGGAATCTGCTACCTGGCCGTCACCTCGGCCGGCATGGTCGCGGTACCGATCCTTCCCGACTTCTCCGGCCCCGAACTGGATATGATCATCGCCCATTCCGAGGCGAAAGCCCTGCTGGTCTCGGACAAACTCTTTTCCAAACTTTCGAAGCAGACGATCGATTCGCTCAATATCGTCATCCGGACCAAGAATCTGGGGATCATCGCCCAGCATGTCACGGCAACGGGATCTACGGCGGTTCCTTCGCCCGACGACCTGGCGGCGATCATCTATACGTCGGGAACGACGTCGAGCCCCAAAGGCGTAATGCTCACCCACAAGGCGATCTGCGCGCAGATCGATATGGATTTCGGCATCTTCCCGATCGACGAGACCGACGTCTTTCTCTCGGTGCTGCCGCTGTCCCATACCTACGAATGTTCGATCGGACTGATCTACGCCTTCTCGAAGGGCGCGCGCGTGGTCTACCTCGATCGCCAGCCTACCGCGTCGGCGCTGATGCCGGCGTTGAAAGCCGTGCGGCCTACGGTCATGCTCATCGTGCCGCTCATCATCGAGAAGATCTATCGCCATCAGGTTCAGGCCAAATTCAACTCCAACGCCTTCTGGCGCACGCTCGTCGGCATCGGCTTCATGCGCCGCTACCTGCACCGGATCGCCGGCAAGAAGCTGATGAAGGTCTTCGGCGGGCGGTTGCGCTTCCTCGGCATCGGAGGCGCCAAACTCGACACGCAGGCCGAGCAGTTCATGCTCGAAGCCAAGATACCCTATGCGATCGGCTACGGCCTGACGGAAACCGCCCCGCTGCTGGCCGGCGCGGCTCCCTCGCAGGTGCGGCTCGGTTCGACGGGCCCTGCGGCGCCGGGCGTGCAGCTGCGGCTGGAAAACGTCAATCCCGATACGCAGCAGGGCGAGATCGTGGCGCTCACGCCGAGCGTCATGCTGGGCTACTACAAGAATCCCGAGGAGACGGCCAAAGTCTTCACACCCGACGGCTGGTTCCGCACCGGCGACCTGGGCTGGCTCTCGCCCGACGGTTGGCTTTACATCAAGGGGCGGCTCAAAAACATGATCGTGGGCCCCAGCGGCGAGAACATCTACCCCGAAGAGATCGAGAGCGTCCTCAACTCCCACGTTTTCGTGGCCGATTCGCTGGTCACCGAGAAGGAGGGGCGGCTCATCGCGCTCGTGCATTTCAACCGCGACGAGCTGGAAGCGCGCTACGAGGAGCTGAAATACGACTGGGAGATGAAGAAGGACGCATGGGAGAAACGCATCGATGAGCTCAAAAAAGAGGTGCTCGACTACGTGAACTCGCAGGTCAACCGCTTCTCGCGTCTCTCGGAGGTCGTCGAGGAGAAGGAGGAGTTCGAAATGACTCCCACCAAGAAGATCAAGCGTTTCCTCTACAACAAGCGGCACGGGAAGGATCCGGTGAAGGAGGAAGACTCCAAACCGCATAATACCGAGGCGAAATAGGCGAAGCCTCCGCACCTCGTTTAATCAAAAAGGGATCGCTTGCAGCGATCCTTTTTGATGCCGATTCGCAAAATTCCGCCCTCCTTGATACGATTTTTTACAGTTGTTCGCCGACGGCTGAGGGACCGTGCAGGCGGGCGAGTAGCAGTCTGCTGCGTGAGCGAATAACTATATATGTCTTAAAGCGATGGCGAAATATCGACCCAAAACATGGTCGAAGTATTTGCGAAGAAACAAGTTGTTTTTTATAACCAATCTTTCCCGTTTGCAGCCCCTCCTCAGTCCCCGAAGATAAGGCGGTTGGGATAAAAATATGGACTATTCGTCCGTATAATAGGGCTAAATGCAAAGAACCGATTGAATTTTCAATCGGTTCTTTGCATTTATGGATTATTCATTACTCCATATATTTATAAAGGATTACCTCCTGTTGTTTTGATGTATATCCTGCAAATCGATTTGCAGAAGCATTCGCCCAAATAATACGTTTTGTATTATAAACATTCTGAATCTCAACACATTTAGAATATGAAATCGTCCATTCATACTGTTTTTCAACAATGTTTGGGCTAAACCACAGATTGTTATTTTTTGAAGTTGCAGTAGATGTATATCCAATATATCCATCTGCACAATGAATTGAATAACCGTTTACGGTTTTCTCAAACGTACAAGCATATATATCCGTATCGACATTAGAAACAATATTATCTCCATCCATATACTGGTTAAAATCACCTGCATCTGACATGTTTGCATAATTTCCGGAATTAGCTCCCGTGAGTATGCGAACACCGCTTGAAGCTTTGTAACCGATAATATACTTTCCACTCCAATCTTCCTGATTCGCTTCAACAGGTACATATTTCCCTGTTCCGGCGACAATCTTTTTATTTTGTGAGACAATAACTTTCAATGAAATCGATTCTGGGTCGTTCAACGTAATGGTAATCCATCCGCTTCGATCGTTTGCCGTATCGGTGTTCTCGCTTACGGAATAAGTTATCGTTTTCGTCGCATTTTCCACCGAAGCTGCCGTCACGACCGTTCCGTCGCATTCGACAGATGCCGTATAATTATTGTCGTTGCGTACTTCATATGTGAAGGTGGCATCCGTGGCGCCCGCAGCCGCCACACCCGTTATGTCGTCTGCAAGAATCACCGGAGTCAGCTCGATCGGTCCGTCATGCACGTCGACAGTCAGATCGTCGAGAATAAAACGCTTATCGACTGTCGTAGATGCCAAAGCGAACGTAAGCGCAGTCGTGGCATCCGCATTTTCGACGTAGACCGTAAAGAGAGCTGCTTCGCTCTTGTCCATTACTCCGCTGCCGGTATCGGTTGCCTGAGGCATGACGAGATCGCTTCCGCCTACGACCGTGCCCGTCGAAGCCGTTACATTCAATGCCTGATCCGCCTTCCAACCGTTGGCATAGAAAGTCACTTTCAGATTTTTGGTTCCTTCGATCAATTTCAATGCCGGAGTTGTCACCGTTCCAGTAGTTTTACTTACCCCCATGCGAATCGCCCCGTTGAATGCATAAACACTTCCTTCACGAGTATATGTATCCGTGTAATAATAAGCATAATCGGCCGGCGATACCTTCATCGAGAAATAATCATTCGTTCCAGTCGCAGTACTGAAATCATCGTAAAAAATATGATTGACCGTTGGTGCCGGCTGCCGAACTTTCGCAAGATTCATCTGAATAACCTGTGGAGCATAGACATTCGACAAATCAAAACTCTTTGTCGTTTCGAACGTGTATAACCCCTTATCGGTCACAACGGTAAACGTACCTCCGGCGTAGCTCTTCGGCGTGACGGCCAGATAGATGTAACCGGCCTTGCCGGCGGGTTTGGCTGCGGGAACGGCATAAGGCGTCGTCAATGTTACGGTGGCAGACTCCTTGGTGCCCGTACTTGTTGTCTCGCCCGTTTCCAGATTATAGATGTGCTGGCCGTTGAGCTTTTCTCCGCCTGCCGGCGTAAAGGTGATACTCTTCACCGCGTCGCCGTTATTCTCGGCATCGTAGATATTGAACGCGATCAGCGATGCGATCGGCGTGAAGGTCAGCACCGTATTCTGTCCCTCGGCGAGCGTCGCGCTGGCGTACATACCGACCATATTGCCGTTCAGCACGCCGGCTTCGGTCTGTGTCTGCGCATCCTCGATATAGAGAGAAACGTTTTCATGCGTGCGGGGAGTATCCTTGTCCATTTGCGACTTGAAATAGGGATAGTACGCATACACCTTCGTCGCCTTGGTGTCGATCTCGGCGGTGAAGTTGGTCGCGCCTTCGGCGTAGGTGCTCGACGCTACGTTCAGATCGGTTTCGACGTCGGTATAGAAGCCCAACTGGTCGCCCGCCGTCCATTTCATGCGTGTCGCGTCGCCGTTGAGCGTCGTACGTGACGAAGCGATCTCGGCCGTGAAACCGCGTGTGGCCTTGGTTCCCGATCCGGGCAGTGCGTTATCGGATACGTCCTCCTTCGAACATCCGGCTAATGCCATTGCAGCTGCTGCAACGAGCATCAGAGTTTTTTGCATCTTTCTCATGATCTCCCGTTGTTTGGCCGTTATTCGAACTCGTCGAGCGTTCCGCCCCACTCGTAGTCTTCCTTCGTGACTCCGTCCTGACTGTCGTAGAAAGCCTCGTTCGTCGTCGAACCGGCGAACCCCGATTCAACCGCGATGACGGTCTGATCGAGATCGGGCGCGGCGTATGCGCGAACGCCCCCCCCCTTCAAATTAGTAGAATTTTCCATGATGCTATGTGTTTATAGGAAACATTTTACGAATCTGTTACAAAATTAACGTTTTTTCATTAACATGCAAGGGATAGCCGATATTTTTCTTTCATTCTTTTATTTTCCGGGACCTGCTTATCCGCAATATCTCCTCCGGTCTTTTTGTCGCCCGCCGACGGCGAGCCGCAGAGCTGCCGTGCCGATTGCCGACGAAAAACCGTCGTTGCACGCAACGCTCGGCGGTTTTCCGTTGTCGCATCGGATGCGGAAACGGATCGGAGGTGTCCGGCGGACGCTTTCGGCACGACTTTTCCCGAAAAAATATGACAGGCAATGTTTTGCAGGAAAATCGCCCCTCCCTCCGGACGCTGCAAGACAAAAAGAAAGCCGGAAACCCGCGAAGGTTTCCGGCTTCCCGTATCGTATTCGGCGATTATTTGCTCAACTCGGCAACCGATTTCTGTGCGGCGGCCACGTTGTCGCCGGCGGTCACCTTTTTGAGGGCTTCGATCGCCTGCGGCTTCATCTCCTTGGCGTTGTATGCCGCGCCGAGGATGAAATAGACGTCGCTCTTCTCGGTCTCGTCGGGCTGCGCAGCGGCGGCGGCCTCGCCCAGCTCGATTACCTTGGCGTAATCCTTCTTCGTGAGGTAAGCCTGCAAACGTATCTTCTGCGCCAATGCGTTGGCAGGGTTCTGTTCCAGCATCTTGTCGGCCATGGCGATGATGCCGTCCTGATCGTTGGCGGTCTGCAATTCGGCCACACGGTTGTTGGTATAGAGCGTCAGCAGGCGGTTCGCCTCGGCGGCATCGGCCTCGAACTTCGGGCCCTGCATCCCGGCGACCTTCTCCAGGATCTCCATTCCCTTGTCGTAATCCTTCAACTCGCAGTAGCAGGTTCCCAGCCACAAGGCCATCTGCGTATTCTTCGGATCGGCGGCATAGCCCTTGGCGAAAATCTCGGCAGCAGCGGCGTAATCCTTGTTGTTGAACGCCGTACCTCCCTGAGCCTGATAAACTTTCGCCAGAATCGTATTGGCTTTTTTCAGCGCAGCCACATTGCCGTAGAGTTCGGCGACCTCGGCCGCTTTCGACAGATTGGCGATCGCCTCGTCGTAATTGCCCTGCGCGGCCGCACGGGTTCCCATCCCCTGATAGCAGGTCGGCAGATACTTCTTCGCCGTCTCGACGCAGTTCAGTTCGGTGGCATCTTCCGAAGCCATGCCTTCGTCGATCACCTTCTGGAACAGCTTGGCAGCTTCGGGATAGTTTTTCGACTGCAACATCTCGGCACCTTTGTTATACGATGCGACGACACCTTCCTGCGCCGATACGATGCACACCGCGAAGAGAGCGGCGACGGATAAAAACAGCTTTTTCATCTTCTTTTGCAATTCTAATTTTATAAAGTTTTAAGTAATTCGCAACGAATCCGGTCCCTGTCGCAACGGCCCGAAACTCACCGTGTGCAGAGGGATGGGGCCGAATCGGAACGGTACACGGAAGACAAAATTATAATTTTTTTTCGTTCTCCGCAACCCCTCAGCGCAACTCTTTGAAAAATTCCTTCATCAGCGCTTCGCATTCGGCAGCCAATACGCCGCGCACGACGACCGTCCGCGGATGCAGCCGCAACCCCTCGACGGTCGTGTAGCCCCGCTTGGGATCGTCGGCGCCCCACACCACGCGCGCCGCCTGGCTCCATGCGATCGCGCCGGCGCACATCACGCACGGCTCGACGGTGACGTAGAGCGTGCAGTCGCGCAGGTACTTGCCGCCGAGCGTCGACGAGGCCGCCGTCAGCGCCTGCATCTCGGCATGGGCCGTGGCGTCCTGCAACGTTTCGACCAGATTGTGCCCCCGTCCCACGATACGGTCGCCCGCCACGACGACGGCGCCGATCGGCACCTCCTCTCTTTTCAACGCCTGTCGTGCCTCGTTTATTGCCATGCGCATGAATTTTTCATCGCGCTGCTGCTGTGCTGCGCTGTCGTTGATCGATCCGTTCATAGTCCTCTCGTTCGCGGCAGGGCCGTGCGGCTGCGGCCCGATGTTGTAAAATGGTAGCTATATACGACTTTACACCTTTACACCCTGCTGGATTCCGGGCCGCTGCACCCGGCCGACTGTCGGAGCGTTCGTGGCAGAGCCGCGTTTGCAGATTTCCCCCCCCCGCCTTGGCGGGGACTTCGGACGAGGTCCGCTTCGGTAGTCGGGCTTTGGAGGAGCGGCGGTGTAAAATGGGATATGGTTACCTATAAAATTTTGCCGGCACTGCCGTTTTTCGTATAAATTTCGTACTTTTGTATCTTGCAACTGCAAGTACAAAGATAGCCAAACCGAGCAATAAATACAAATTATTATGTACAGAACCCATACATGCGGTGCGCTGCGTGCCGCGAACGTCGGCCAGACGGTGACGCTCGCCGGCTGGGTGCAGAAGGTGCGCAACCTGGGCGCCATGACCTTCATCGACCTGCGCGACCGCTACGGCCTGACGCAGATCGTCGTCGAGGAGCACTCGTCCGAAGAGACCCGCCGGACGGCCGCCGAACTGGGCCGCGAATTCGTCCTGCAAGTGACGGGCCGCGTCATCGAACGCGAGTCGAAGAATCCCAAGCTGCCCACGGGCGAGATCGAGATCGCGGCCGATGCGCTCGTGATCCTTAACCGCTCGGACGTTCCTCCCTTTACGATCGAGGAGGAGTCGGACGGCGGCGACGACCTGCGTATGAAATACCGCTACCTCGACCTGCGCCGGCCGCCGTTGCAGCGGGCGCTGATCCTGCGGCACCGGATGGCGCACGCCGTGCGCACGTTCCTCGACGGAGAGGGATTCCTCGAAATCGAAACCCCCTACCTGATCAAGTCCACACCCGAGGGGGCGCGCGACTTCGTGGTGCCGAGCCGCATGAACCCCAACCAGTTCTATGCGCTGCCGCAGTCGCCGCAGACGCTCAAACAGCTGCTCATGGTGGCCGGTTACGACAAATATTTCCAGATCGTGCGCTGCTTCCGCGACGAGGATCTGCGCGCCGACCGTCAGCCCGAATTCACGCAGATCGACTGCGAAATGTCGTTCGTCGAGCAGGAGGACGTGCTGGAAGTGTTCGAGCGCTGGGCGAAGCATATGTTCCGCGAGGTGCTGGGCATCGACTTCGCCGAGCCGTTCCGCCGGATGCCGTGGATCGAGGCGATGGAGAAGTACGGATCGGACAAACCCGACCTGCGCTTCGGCATGGAGTTCCACGACGTGACCGGCCGCGTCAAGGGGCACGGGTTCGGCGTGTTCGACGATGCGGAGTACGTCTGCGGCTTCGCCGCTGCGGGATGCGCGGGTTACACCCGCAAGCAGATCGACGCGCTGACCGAGTTCGTCAAGCGGCCGCAGGTGGGTGCCAAGGGGCTGATCTGGATCCGCGTCGAGGCCGATGCCGTCAAGTCGTCGGTCGACAAGTTCTACACGCCCGACGAGGTGCGTGCCGTGGCCGAGGCGTGCGGCGCTGCGGCGGGCGATATGGTCTTCCTTATGTCGGGACCCAAGTTCCGCACGCTCACGCAGTTGTGCGCCCTGCGTCTGGAAGTGGCCCAGCAGCTCGGTCTGCGCGATCCCAAGCGGTTCGCTCCGCTGTGGGTCGTGGACTTCCCGATGTTCGAGTGGGACGACGAGACGCAGCGCTTCTACGCGATGCATCACCCCTTCACCTCGCCCAAACCCGAGGACGTGCCCTACCTCGAAAGCGACCCGGGCCGCGTGCGCGCCAACGCCTACGACTTCGTCTGCAACGGCACCGAGATCGGCGGGG
>OBVY01001560.1_pt1 | contig 12812 bp, 12 predicted proteins | sample 1538051 | NCBI WGS metagenome assembly OBVY01 (sample SAMEA2580017, study PRJEB22360) | human gut metagenome | biome: human gut; feature: human-associated habitat; material: faeces | place: Denmark | collected 2008/2010 | reverse complement strand
TAGCCGCCGCTTGGCTTGTGAAGGTTCGACTTTTCACGGTCAAAATATCGCCCGCGAAGAAGGAGCGACGCAACACCCTCTTTAAGCGGGATGCCGAGGTAGGCCCCCGCGCTCCAGCGGTCGTCCCAATCGCTGTCGGTGAACTGCGTGCGGTCAATCGATAGCGACCCCGTGAACTCGTTGACATGCTTTTTCATGATGATGTTCACCGCGCCGCCGATGCCGTCGGAACCGTAAATGGTCGAAGCAGGACCGCGCATCACTTCAACGCGTTCCACTGCCCCGGGCGGCGGCATGAAGATGCCGCCCGCTTCAAAGCCGTTCAGGCTGTTCATGGCAGAGTCCGAGTTCTGTCGACGTCCGTCGACCATGAGCAGCGTGTAATCCGAAGAGAACCCGCGGATATAAATCTGCGAAGTGCCCATCTTGGTAGTCGTGATGTCTACGCCAGGAACATCGCTGACAGCCGTGCCAATATCGCCGATCGGCTTTGTCATCAGTTCCTTGGAATCAATGACGGTGATGGAGGCCGGCGCTTCCCGCGTGTCCTGCGCATAGCCGGAAGCTGAAACAACGGAAGTGTCGAGTGTGGTGTAGCCGTCGTCGGCCGCCCAAGCGGCAGAAACGGCAAGTGCAAGCGGAAGCGCTGCCAAAAACTTGTGGTGCTGCATGATTGTGAGAAAAACGGTCAAAGCAACCGTCTTGAGGATTGAGGAAATGGTCATTAAGGAACCGCACGCCGTCCATTGAGGCGGGATTCGACTGGATGAATCGCAGTCTATTGGTGGTCAATGCGAATAATTCTCGTCATCACTTTGCATAAACAAGTTTCTTTACAAAATAAATTTCCTAAATTTTCAATGACTTATTATCACTATAACGTCAAAACTTGACGTATATGATTTGCAGATTTTTTCTATCGCAAACACCGCATTTTTCTTATTAATCAATATCCGATTGAGCAGCCTGAACGCCGTTGGTTAAGACCGACACGCTCTGCTTTATTTGTTTACATGCGGAGCGTTGGCCCGGTTATGCCTTGGAACCCATGCGCTTTCAGCGAATCCTGAAGAAAACCATTGGGGACTTAGGACCAAAGCAGTAAGCATTAAAGAAATGCAAAGATGGGGATCACGCTAAAAATGGACAGCCGTTTCTAAGATGCTTGTTTATCCGCAGGATAGGTGAACTGCTGTTACGGCCGCCTCGCCTGAAGCATTTGCAGAGTATTCAACCATCTATCGGATATTTTTAACTTTTATCCATTGTTTACTCGTACGGTCCGTCACGTAAAGATATGTAAGCCGTGAGCAAGGTTATGTATCGAGAAGCGTTCTCATTTACCTTTGAGTTCGGTACAGTTTTGCTTCTGTTTGCGCTCAAACACATCACCCGCGACGACTTCCGGTCACTGCGGCACGTTTGTCTCTATGACCCGATCTACCTGCATCCTTCTTATGCTGCTCACGCTGATGAGCGTTCTTTCGCTCTTCGTGGGCGCCGCTGACATCACGCCTGCTGACGTGCTCTCGGGCGATATTGAATCGCTCGAGCTCATGCTGATTTCCCGCTTGCCCAGACTTCTGGCCATTCTCTGCACTGGCATGGGCATGAGCATTGCTGGCCTCATCATGCAGCAGCTCTGCGCCAATAAATTCGTGTCGCCCACGACGGGGGCGACCATCTCTTCGGCTCAGTTCGGCATTCTCATTGCGCTGCTCTTTTTCCCTGATTCAACCCTTTGGTCGCGTGCGCTTTTTGCTTTTGCTGCAGCGATTCTCGGCACTTGGACGTTCGTATGGTTCATTCTGCGCATGCCGATGAAAGATCCTGTGATGGTTCCGCTCGTCGGCATCATGTTCGGCAACGTGATCGGCGGCGTGACGAATTTTCTCGCCTACCGCTTCGACATGACCCAAGCACTCTCCACCTGGCTTGTGGGACATTTTTCGCTCGTGCTCCGCGGCAACTTTGAGCTGGTCTATCTGGTCCTCCCGCTTATTGTGCTGGCCTGGATTTTTGCCAAGCACTTCAACATCGTCGGCATGGGCCGAGATTTTTCGAAGAACCTCGGCGTTAATTACACGCTCGTCCTTTTCAGCGGTCTCACCATTGCCGCGATGATCACTGCCGCGATTGTTTCCGTCGTAGGCTCCATTTCCTACATCGGTCTCATCGTCCCGAACCTCATCGCCATCTTCAAGGGTGACGACCTGCGCTCCACCCTGGCTGACACAGCGCTTTTCGGCGCGCTCTTCGTCCTCTGCTGCGACGTCATCGGACGCCTGGTTATCGCCCCCTATGAACTACCGATTGAACTCATCATCGGCACGATCGGCAGTCTTCTCTTCATCGCGCTCATCTTCTACAGACTTCGTTTTGGGCGCATGTCGCTCGACAAAAAGGCGCTCCTCAGACTCTTTGGTCTTGACCGTCGCACACCTGCCTGCGGAGGCGCCAAATGACTTCAGACACCTTCACCGCCAACCCGCTCAAGACTGCCAGTTCGAGTGAAACTGCCGCAGCGGCCTCGTCACTCAAAATCCAGCGCTCCCGCCGTCGGCGCATGCTGACCCGTCTGGGCTGCCTCATCGGTCTCGTGGTTCTTTTTGCCGCGCTCTACCAATTTGCCTTCGTGAACCCGAAGTTTTTCAGCTATGCCATGAGCATCCGTCTGCCGCGCTTGATTGTGCTGCTGACGGCCGGCACGGCCATTTCTGCGGCAGCCATCATTTTCCAAACGATTATCCGCAACAACATTGTCACGCCGTGCCTCCTCGGCATGAACTCCCTCTACCTGCTCATCCATACCGGCGTGGTGTTCTTCCTGGGATCCGGCAGCGAATTTGCCACTAACCCGGTCTATGCCTTCGCAGTTGACATCATCGTGATGGGAACGGCGGCGAGCTTTATCTACTACTCGATCTTTCAAAAGACCGGCGGAAATGTTTTGTATGTGCTACTGATCGGCACAGTGCTCACGACATTCTTCTCGAGCATGCAGAACTCGCTCACCCGCATCATGGATCCGAATGAATACGATGCGCTCCTCAATTCGCTTGTGGCGAGCTTTACCAACGTGAATGCTGCCTGCATTATTCCGGGCATTGTGCTGCTTGCACTGCTCGCCTGGTGGCTGCGCCGCGATCTGTCCATCCTCGATGTCATCAGTCTCGGCCGGGAACAAGCCATCAGCCTCGGCGTCGACTACGAAACGACGCTGCGCCGTCTGATGGTGGGGGTTGCGCTCTGTATCGCCGTTGCAACGGCTCTGGTGGGACCGCTCTCCTTTCTGGGCCTCATCACGGCCAATGTCGCGCGGCAGATGTTCACCACCTACCGCCACACCTACCTGATTGCCGGAGCCTCTCTCGTCGGCATGCTCGTGCTCGCCGCCGGGCAGTTCATTGTTGAACACGTGATGGTCTACAGCGTGCCGGTGAGCGTCTTCGTAACGATTGGCGGCGGCATTTATTTCCTCTATTTGATCCTCACGCAGAAGTGACCGAGTCCTTTTGCACCGTATTGAATACTTCTCCATGCTCAGCATCAAGAACCTCACGAAGACCTACGAAGACGCAGCCGTGGTCGACGACGTTACGATCGATCTTCCTCCGGGCAAAGTGATCTCACTCATCGGTCCGAACGGCGCGGGCAAATCGACCGTTCTCGGCATGATCTCCCGCCTGATTGCCCGCACGGCCGGAATCGTGGAATTCAAAGGCCGCGACATTACGCATTGGGAAAGCCGTGAACTCGCCAAGCATTTGGCCATTCTGACGCAGGCCAACTTCGTACAGATGAAGCTCACCGTGCGCGAACTCGTCGCTTTCGGGCGTTTCCCGCATTCAGGGTCTGCGCTGTCAGCTGATGATTGGACCAAGGTCGATCAGGCCATCCACTACATGGAGCTCGAAGCCTTTGCCGACCGCTTTATTGACGAAATGTCGGGCGGCCAGCGCCAGCGCGCCTTCATTGCAATGGTGCTCGCTCAGGACACTGAGTATGTGCTGCTCGACGAACCCACCAACAATCTCGACATCTATCACGCCACGCAGATGATGAAGCTCGTCCGGCGCCTTTGCGACGAATTGGGCAAGACCGTGATTCTGGTGCTTCACGAAATCAATCTCGCGGCGTTTTATTCCGACGTGATCTGCGCTTTCAAGGATGGCCGGATCGCCGCACAGGGAACCGTTGACGAAGTGATGACGCCCGAAAACCTTAAGCGCATATACGGCGTTGACTTTGAAATTCACCGTATTGACGGCAAACCCCTCGCCATCTTCCACTGACCCCTTTCTGCTGGCCCCGCTGGTGCTCCATTGCGAGCAGCCCAATCATCTCTTCTTTTTCATTTCACGCTCTTCGGGAGTTTTTTCAATGAACGCCACCCGCCGCACTGTTCTTATTGCCGGCGCTCTAAGCGCAATCACCGCGCTGAGCTTCTCTTCTGCCGTTTTCGCCGCCTCCGACCTCGTTGAGGTGCAGTCGCTCAACGCAGCCAATAAACCGATTACCGTCGCCGTTCCGAAAAATCCCCAGCGCATCGCCGTCGCCGATTTTTCCGTGCTCGACACGCTCGACCATTGGGGCTTGGGCGAGCGCATCGTAGCGCTGCCCCAGACCACGGCGCTGCCCTACCTTCCGCAGTATTTCAAGAAGTCCAAAAAAGTGACCAATCTCGGCACGCTGAAGGAAATCGATCTTGAAGGCTTGATGGCTGCTGAACCCGACGTGATCTTCATTTCCGGCCGACTCGCCAAGAAGTATGACGAACTCTCGAAGATTGCTCCCGTCGTTTTCATGACAGCTGATCATGAGAAGGGCACCTTCAAAAGCTTTTCGGATAACTTAATGAACCTAGCCAAGATTTTCGGCAAGGAAGCCGCCGCTCAGGTCGACATTGATCATTTCACCGGCCGCATCGACCGCATCCGCGCCGCTTCTGCCGGGAAAACTGCCGTGGTGGGACTCGTCACCAGCGCCCACTTCAACCTCTTGGGCAACAAGGCCCGCTGCGCCCTGATCGGCAATGAATTCGGCTTCCAGAACGTTGCTCAGAACGCCAATGCCAACCACGGCAACGAGGCGTCCTTCGAACTGCTCCTGAAGCTTAACCCTGACTACATCTTTGTTCTTGATCGCGACTCTGCCATTGCCCGCCCAGGTGCCAAAGTTGCTGCCGATGTGATGAACAACGAGCTTGTCGCCCGCACGAAAGCCAAAGCGGAAGGTCACATTGTCTATCTGTCTGCCGCCTCCTGGTACCTCGCCGACGGCGGCTACACCTCGATGAACCTGCAGTTCCAGGACATCGAAAAAGCACTCGGCCTCACGAAGTAATATTTTGGAAAATACCATGCAGATCTCCCGCCGCCAACTTCTTGTCGTCGCCAGCACCGCTACGTTCGTCGGTTTCTCTGGCTTTTCGCTCCAAGCACTTGCCGCTGAACTCACTCTCCCCTCGGTCGGCGCCGACAAGAAGTTCTCTGCCGTTCCGGTTCCTGCGGATCCCAAGCGTCTTGCCGTTCTGGAATACTCCGTCATCGAAAACCTTCAGGTACTCGGCCTCAGCGACCGCATCAAAGCGGCCGTTCAGACCCGCAATCTGCCTTGGCTCACAGCACTTCCTGCAGACTGCAAGCTCGTCAAAAGCGTTAAAAGCGTAGATATTGAAACGGTGAGCTCCGCCAAGCCTGACCTCATCTTCATTTCAGGCCGCATTTCACGCAATATTGATGCTTTTAAACCGATTGCTCCCACCGTCTGCCTGATCCCCAATAAGGCTGAGGGCTGGAAGAGCTTCCGCGGGAACTTCCTCGCCTTGGCGGAGGTTTTCGGTAAAAAGGCGGATGCGGAAAAAGAGCTTAAACCGCTCGAAAAGCGCCTCTCAGCGCTGCGCAATAAGGCTGCAGGCGAACGCATCGCCGTCATTATGATGGTGAACGGCCGCATGATGGCCGCGCCCGCCGGCGGCGCCGCTGCACACCTCGGAGCAGACTTCGGCTTCACCAACGTCAAGCCTAAGCCCGCTCAGCCCGCTGCGCCCACACCTGCGGAAATCGCTGCCGGCAATGCGAAGACGATCGCTGAACTGGCAGCACTGAAGCCACACCGTATCTTTGTGCTCAATAAGGACGAAGCGATCGGCATGCCCGAACCCAATACGCTCGCGAAGGCCGTGGCCGACCAGCCTGAATGGGCAAAGCTCGATGCCGTCAAAGGCCATCGAGTTCATGAGCTCACGCATGCCGCTTGGTACCTTGCCGACGGCGGCATCCTTTCGATGGACAAGATGCTCGCTGACGCTGAACGCGCGCTCGGTCTATAACGGCTCCTTAATTAAAAACATTAAAGCCCGCATTTGCTCAAAAGCACTGCGGGCTTTGTCGTTTCAGCGGCGTCGACGATTACTTTTGCAAAAGGTGAATCTTCGAGAGCCGCGAGATAGCATCCTCGAGCACGCGATCATCCCCCTTCGCAAAATGGAACCGGATGTAGCGATGAACCGGTTCGCGGAAGAAGCTCGAACCCGGCACCGCGCCGAGCTTCACTTTTTCAGCCAAGTCGAGGCAGAACTGATAGTCGTCGTCATAGCCGAATTCACTGATGTCCACCAGGACAAAGTACGTGCCCTGCGGGCGGAAATATTTGAGGCCGAGCCCGTCCAGGCCGGAGAGGAAAACCTCACGGCGATGCGTGTATTCAGCCTGAAGCTCCTCGTAATAATCGTCGCCGAACTTGAGGCCTACGACCGCAGCTTCCTGCAGCGGTGCTGAGGCGCCGACAGTCAGAAAGTCATGGACTTTACGGACTCGGTCGAGAGCTTCGGCCGGCCCCAGAACGTAACCCAGACGCCAGCCCGTAATGGAATAAGTCTTCGAGAGCGAATTGCAGACAATCGTACGCTCGCGCATGCCCGGCAGTGCCGCGAAATAGGTGTGCACATTGGGTTTATAGATAATGTGCTCATAGACTTCATCCGTAATGACGAAGGCATCGAATTCCTTCACGATTTCTGCAATCTTGAGGAGTTCCTCACGGGTGAATACCTTGCCCGAGGGATTAGAAGGATTGCAGAGAATGAGCGCCTTGGCCCCCTGACGGAAGGCTGCACGCAGCTCTTCGGAGTCAAAATCAAAGGACGGCGGCTTGAGCGGCACAAAAATCGGCTGAGCCCCCGAAAGGATGGCATCCGCCCCGTAGTTTTCGTAAAAAGGCGAAAAAATAGCCACCTTGTCGCCGGGATTGATCGTTGCGAGTACCGAAGCCATCATCGCTTCCGTACCGCCGCATGTCACGCAGACTTCGGAATTCGGATCATATTCCAGTCCGCTGAAGTGCTTGACCTTTTCACAGAGCGCTTCGCGAAAGTTCTGCGCACCCCAGGTCGTCGCATACTGGTGCGGCCCTTCAAAAGCCACTTTGGAGAGACGTTCAAGGATGGGTTCGGGCGGATTGTAGTCCGGAAAGCCCTGAGCCAAATTGAGAGCACCGTATTTTGCGCAGACGCGGCTCATGCGTCGAATGACGGAATCGGTAAATGTGCTGCTGCGGTCGCTCAACGTGATCATCGGCGTTCTCCAGAAATCTTGCTGCGTAGTTTTTATTGTGGCGGCGCATCGTCAAACTAAGCGTTGAGCCCATGCGCCGTCCTTTATTTCACTACTTTTATTTCCGGTTGCGGCAAGCATGAAAGTAATACCTGCCAAAGCTCAATGGAGCTTAGGAGGATGTTTAGTCTGCGACGCGTTTGGCGAGCTCCGGAGGATAGCGGTCACCGGCAATCGGCATGGCATCGAGCGCACTGCGAAGCACTGCGAGCTCCTCAGGCGAAAGCACCACATCAGCTGCGCCAATGTTTTCTCTGAGCCGCGCTGACTTCGTCGTACCGGGAATGGGCGCGATGAAATCACCCTGAGCAAGAACCCAAGCGAGTGCAATCTGCGCGGGCGTAGCACCGTGAACTTGGGCGGTTTGACGAACCAAATCCACAACGCGTTCATTGGCTTTCAGATTTTCAGGCTGAAAGCGCGGAACAATGCTGCGGAAATCGTCAGCGCCGTAGGACGCATCGGCATGAATCGTTCCCGAAAGGAAGCCCTTGCCGAGCGGGCTGAACGGCACGAAACCGATGCCTTCCGCTTTTAAAAGCGGAAGAACCGATGCTTCAGGTTCGCGCCACATCATGGAGTATTCGCTTTGCACCGCAGTGAGCGGACAAACCGCATGTGCCCGGGCAATCGTCTTGACGCCGGCCTCCGACAATCCCCATCCGCGAATCTTGCCTTCACGGATGAATTCAGCCATCACGCCTGCCACCTCTTCGACGGGCACTTTGGGGTCAACTCGGTGAAGATAATAGAGGTCAACATAGTCCGTTTTAAGCCGCTTGAGAGAACCTTCAAGCGCACGGCGGATGGTTTCCGGACGCGCATCGAGCCGCTGCTTGCCATCAACAATCTCGATGCCGCATTTGGTAGCGATGACCGTCTGCTTGCGCAGTCCTTCCAGAGCTTCGCCCACAAGTGATTCATTGGCATACGGGCCGTAGCATTCCGCGGTATCAAAGAACGTGACGCCCTGATCAAGTGCTTCATGAATCAAGGCCTTCATCGCTTCAATGGGACGAGCCGGGCCATAACCGTGACTCATGCCCATGCAGCCCAGCCCAATAGCCGACACGGCAATGCCGCTCTTGCCTAACCGACGTGTTTTCATAAAAATTCAGCTTTCCAGTGAGTTAAAGGGAGTGTTTGACGATCTGCACTTTATCGAGCTGAGAAGCTCTATAAATGAACAATCGGAGCAGCCTTTTGCCCAATCCTTTCGTTTTTTCATTCCGCTCGGATACCCAAACGCGCTCTTTTTCGGCAATACTGCTGCGTACGCCAAAGTACCTCTGCTGTCCTCAGATTTCTCAAAACAGCGAAAGTCATCGAAAGGCATCGAAACTCATGAAAAGCAAAATATTCCAGTCTCTGAAAACTGCCGCTGCGGTCTCCTGCGCACTTTTGGGTGCAGCACTCCTCACCGCTTGTTCTGACGGCAAGAAGGTCGGTGACGTCTCTCTCGGTTTTCTTACCTTCAAAAACATCCAGATCGACGCTTTCATTGACCCTCAAGTGCCTGGCGTAACCTGCCATGCAGCCAGCATTGAGTCTCCGCTGACGCTCGCAGATCCTTCTGACAGTTCCGTTTCTTGCCGTCAGACAGGCGAAATCACTCAGGCCATGATTGATGCCATCGACAAAAGCAAGGACGGCGAGGTGATCTTCACCAAGTCTAAGAGCATCTTCTTCAAATATATGAAGATTCGCCGCATCTACGATGCCGAAAATCAGACGCTTCTGTATGTCTCGTATTCCACCAAGGAAACTTCGGGAAGCTTCAAACACAGCCTTTCGACGGTCCCGCTCTGGGGTACTGAAGCCTACAAGAAGCCCCTGCCGCCTTTGGGAGACGCCAATCAGCAATAATTCTGATTGCTCCCAGCAATAAAGCGTGTCGATCTGCAACGGATGATGCCAATGGGCTGACTGTTTTTTCTCTGATCCTCCATCCGCATTTAAGCTGCGGCAGAACTAAAAATACGGATGGAGCCCGGACTGCGGCGGCGCCCGTCGAATGGAGCGCGCTTCGCCTCACTCATCGCGAACGTTTCCCATTCTCGCTAGAATGCCTCGCATCACATTTGCACGGCTGGTGTTTCGGGCGATTCTCCCGTCTGCATCAGTCGCTGCGCATCTATAAGAGAAGACCTATGCTTTCTGTTTCTGAGATCCGAACCCTTATTAAGGAACGTCCCGGCATTTCCCTTCGCGATCTGGCTCTGCACTTTCGCGTCTCCCCGGGTATGATGGAGATGATGGTTTCGAAGCTTGTCGACCGAGGCGATGTGGAAACCGTCGTGCCGACATCCTGCTGCGGCGGCGACTGCGGCTGCTCATCCGAGGACCATGGCAAGCATTACAAGCTCACGCTGAAAGCTTTCCGCGAAATGGAAGCCTAATTGCAGAGCAACTTTCTTTAGAAACAATTATTTGCACAATTAAGAGTTCAGCACTTGCTAAATACTCAAAAAGTGTGCATAATTGAATTCTGTTGTGGTTCAGGTGGTCTTTCGTTTCCGAGAGACATCACTCGAACAGAGCCGCTGGAGGGAGTCCTCGCGGAACAGACGTGTTGCAAAGTCTGCTTTCGAACTCAAGAGGAGATGCTCAAGGAAAGCCGCCGGCCACAAACGAAACCGACAGGGTGCGATGAATTATCGCGCCCTTTTTGTTTTTCGGCCGCTGCAAATGATTCCGCGCCACGTTCCCGCCCTTGCTCTCGGTACGCTTGCTCTCGGCGTAGCCGAATTCTCCATGATGTCGATTCTTCTGCCCGTTGCCGATGATCTCGGTGTTACGGTGCCAGAAGCCGGACACTTTATTTCTGCTTATGCGGCCGGCGTCTGCGCAGGGGTTCTCATCATGGCAGCTGCGGCACGCAAGATGCCGCTCAAGACGCTGCTGCTCATCATTGTCGGCATCATCACGCTCGGCAATACGCTCACCGTCTTTGTCGGCAGCTATCACCTGATGCTTTTCAGCCGCTTCATTGCCGGACTGCCTCACGGCGCCTACTTCGGCGCAGCGGGCGTACTCTGCACGCAGCTTGCCGAACCCGGCAAAGCCTCAAGAGACATGTGTCTGATGGTCGCGGGCATGACCATCGCGAATCTCGCGGGCGTTCCGCTCGCGAGTTTTCTTGCCTGGGCGGTGTCCTGGCGCGCAGCATTTGCCATTGCTGCCGCTGCGGCGCTGATCACTTTTGCGGCCATTCGCATCACTGTTCCCAAAGTGCCGGCACTGCCCGACAGCGGATTTGCCGCACAGTTCCGATTCCTGCGCAGTCTCGAACCATGGCTCGTGCTTGGCGCCATTGGCCTCGGCAACGGCGGATTCTTCGCTTACTATTCATACGTTAATCCCGTCATGGAACACGTGGCCGCGGTTCCGGCTTCGATGATGTCCGTCGTCATCACGCTCGCCGGTGCCGGCATGGTGCTCGGGAACCTCTTCTGCGCCAAAATTTCATCGTCCTTCTCAGATGAATCGCTTGCCGCTGCTGGTCAGGGCGTATTGCTGCTCTCACTGGCTTCAGTCTTTTTTCTCGCGCACTGGAGTCCGGCAGCAATAGCGCTCACAACGCTCGCCGCCGGCTGCGTATTTTTCATTTCCGGACCCGAACAGGTCCTGATGATCCGCAACGCCAAGGAAGGCCAGCTGCTTGCCGCATCACTCGCGCAGGTATCCTTCAACGCCGGCAACGCCGTCGGTGCGTGGCTCGGCGGATTGCCCATCGATGCGGGCAAAGCTGCAAATTGGGCGGCCATGCCGGGATTTTTCCTGGCGCTCGCGGGGTTTGGTCTTCTTTTTGTCAACTGGCTTATTCACAGAGTGCGCGAAGAGGAACGCACCGCTGGCCGCATCGCTGCACTTCAAGATCAGATCCAGTCCAAAGCGCCTTAGAAAAGCCCATTGCGCATGACTGCTCCCCGCCCAATCCCTAACGGGTTGGGACGGAGGCTTCTCGCTTCATCGGCAGCCGTCTCGGTTTTCCGAAGTCTTACGTCGTCTCGACGAGCATTGAGACGGCGGGCATTGCCCTCAAGCCTCAGAACCGGGCGAAGGTTCCTGGCGGCCGTTGCTCAATAGAGACCTCAAAGCACGGCCGTTCAACGGCCGCCTGCCGATATTGTTTTTGCCTTTTTTCGCGCCCATTGCTTTGAGATTTTTTGGCAAAAGCATGGCTCAGTTTAGGCAAAGAACAAGAAGAACAAGAACTTAACATAACCTCATCGAACAACAGAACGCGGTTCAAACGGACAGAAACGTTCAGACCGCATTAGCGATGAGGTATGAAATGAAGCCGACTGCTGCGAACCTTGCCGGTCTTTCCAAAAGATGCAAACTCACCTGTGCCGCGGCAGCTGCCGGCCTCCTTTTTGCCGTTTCGGGAGCTCAGGCTCAAGCGCTGACGCCTAAGCAGGAAAGCATCATTCCGATCGCAGCGCTGACCGCCGAAGGAGATGCCGCCCGTCTCAAGACCGTTCTTGCGGACGCGCTGAACCGAAAGTCCATGACAGTCAACGAAATGAAGGACGTGCTCCTTCAGATGTATGCCTATACGGGGTTTCCGCGCAGTCTGACGGGGCTCGGCGTTCTCGTCAATCTGCTCGATGAACGGCATGCCGCCGGCATCACTGACGAAAAAGGACGAGAAGCGACGCCGCTGCCCGCCGGCACGAACATCCGAGAACTTGGCACGAAAACCCAGACGGAACTTGTCGGCCGGCCAGTGAAAGGACCTGTCTACGACTTTTCGCCGGAAATCGACACCTATCTCAAAGAGCATCTTTTCGGCGACATCTTCTCCTCAGACCTCCTGACGCACCAAGAGCGGGAACTCGCCACGATTTCGGCGCTTGCCAGTCTCCCCGCACCCGTACAGCTGCGCTCGCACCTCAATGCCAGCCTGAACGTGGGTTTAAGCCCCGAAGCGCTTCGCGAATTTACCGAGATCCTTCGGCGCGATGTGGGCAGCACGGAAGCCGCACTTGCCCAAACAACGCTTGACGCTGTTCTAGCCCAGCGCGGTGCAAAGTAATCCTTTTTTAAGACTTTCATTTTTGGGACATTTCCTCATGACGACTTTGAAGAAAATCGCTGCAGCTGTGTGCGCTGCCGCCTGCATCGCCAGCGTTTCCGCCGCCCCCGACGATATTTCCAAGCTCAATCCTTATGGTTTGGTGTACCAGGGAG
>OBVY01001559.1_pt1 | contig 12812 bp, 15 predicted proteins | sample 1538051 | NCBI WGS metagenome assembly OBVY01 (sample SAMEA2580017, study PRJEB22360) | human gut metagenome | biome: human gut; feature: human-associated habitat; material: faeces | place: Denmark | collected 2008/2010 | reverse complement strand
CCTGATTATCGCATTTCGTTTTTTATACCGCTCGCATTTCGTTTTGCCGATTATACGTATGAAGGAAGAATATGCAATATGTCGGTTGTTTTTTCTTCTTTATAAGACTGATGAACATATAATTTTTGTGCTAGGAAACGGTCAGTAAGCAATTCTTGTTCAATGGCGGCTATACCTTGTCTAGCTTCCGTTACCGAAAGTCCGGACCACCATACAAAGTCTTTCAGACTGGCAGGAGAGTGGCTTCTAAAATACTTGCGTGCCAAGATAGCTAGCGCCTCTTCTTTATGTAATTCTTGTATTGGAGGAACACGCTCATCCAAAAGTGCGAAGGTGATTTTATTATTTTTATCTGCTCCGCTGCAAATAAGTCCTTCAGCTTCAGCGTGAATCAGGAAACGGTTGGATAATCTTTCATTGGTTTCCAGCCCTCCTTCTTTAAATATGTTGTCAATTTCTTGCTTGGTCAGATGATTGTGTCCTGCTAGTGCCTTTTCCAATAATCGGTTTGCTTTGTTGTAAATGTCAACTGAAATGTCTTGTCCTCTGGACTTGGCAAAAGAGTCATTGGCAGTAATGATGCGTCGGGATGAAAGCTTCAGCATCCAGCGTATATCTTCTGCAGCTACATAATGCCAAGTAGGACGCATGACATGAATGCGCAATATATCTCCTTTTGCCAGTGCCTCATTGACTGTTTGCAGATTTCCTGCCTTTAGCCGGATACCAATAGCCCATTTGGACATGGTGTAATCTTGCGCTTGAATGCCTCCCATCCATGATACAAGATCTTTCGGATTATTGAAAACCGGATTTATTAACTGTTGGCTGTGCAGACGGATGGTAGGTATCATTTCAGATAATTTCCATCAAACGATAAAGGTAAAAGTCCGCTTACGTTTTCTAATATATAAATATCAGTCTTACTATAAAGCAGTATCCGCATAGGTTTTCCATATCGTTTTTCAGTTTCTAATAATACTTGCCGACAGGCTCCGCAAGGAGGAATAGGTGTGTCAAGAAAACCATTTTCTGTGCGGGCAGCAATGGCGAGTGTTTTTACTGCTTGATCCGGATATTGAGAATTGGCATAAAACAAAGTGGTACGTTCTGCACAAAGACCAGATGGGTAGGCTGCATTTTCTTGATTGGTTCCGGTAATGACGATATCATTTTCCAACAGTGCGGCGGCTCCAACAGCAAAATGTGAGTAAGGAGCATAGCTTCTTTTCGTTGCTTCACACGCGGCGTCTATCAGTTTGCGGTCCTTCTCTGTTAGTTCGTCATAATGGCAAGCCTCTATGTTTATTTCCAGTTTGATTTGTTTCATGATACGTTCCTCTTTGTTTTCTTGCAAATGTAATGTTTTGTTTTTAATCTCCCAATGTTTCTTTTCTAAAATCTGGTTTTAAATTTATTTGTTTTCTTATTGCTTGTCGGAGTTGAATGTGAGAAGAATAATATAGTTACCGATAAAAAAAGGAGAAAGTTGCAACTTTTTTTTTTATTTGTGCGTCTAATGAATATATAATTAAAAAAGAGAAAGATTATGTTAGCAACAACAACACCTACTATCGAAGGAAAACGTATAACTAAATATTATGGCATTGTAACAGGTGAAACTATTATCGGTGCTAATCTGTTTCGTGATTTTTTTGCTAGTATTCGTGACATTGTAGGCGGTCGTTCCGGTTCTTATGAAGAAGTACTTCGACAGGCTAAAGATACTGCGTTACGAGAAATGCAGGATCAGGCTGCTTTATTGGGAGCTAATGCTGTAGTTGGGGTGGATTTGGATTATGAAACTGTGGGGGACAGCGGTAGTATGCTGATGGTAACCGCAAGCGGCACAGCTGTCAGAATAGAAGATTGAGGTAAAGCAGATGTGCCTGTTGCAATATTTTTTAGGTTTATTGCAACAGGTACATCTGCTTTTACTGTATTAGGGTATTCCTAATATCTCTTTGGCCTTGTTTTTACTTGAAATGAAATCTAGTGAGTTGACAATATTATCGTAATTTGTTGTGTCAGCTATATGGTCTTTCAGTACTTGTAACATTTTTAACTTGTCATTATCAAAAGTATAAAGTGACATAAGTTTAAGGCATTGTGCGCAACTTAATTTTTTATTTATAATGGCTTTTTCCAGAGTTGAATCTTTGAATACGGAATTTTTTGTTTCATTGTATATCTTTTCAAATTCGTTATCGTCTATTGAACCAACGGTATCGAGGGATATTTTGCTGGAATATAGGTCTCCTACTGAAGTCTCTTTAGCTATTTCATTGTAGGAATCCATGCTTGTTACCTTTCCGTTTCGAAATTCGATAATTAGAAATTTGCAAGACGTTGCAATTCCTCCGCTCTGATATTCCCATTGTTCCAAAGAACCATCGAAACGTCGGAAATCGGGTTTTCCAAGAAGTTGGCCTATTTCTTCTGTTGTCATTCCCTGCTGTACTTTCCATGCTTTCTGTTTGATACTTCCTGTGGTATGACAGCTGACAAGTGTTATACTGATAACAAGCAATAATAGTTGTTTGAATTTTCTCATATATTTATGTTTTTGTGTGTTGTTTAGGTTGAATTACCATTGGTTAGTGATTCCCAATATTTTACGTGCATCATCTTGTGTAAATAAAGAATCCAGTGTCTTGATGATTTCTTTTCCATTTTCACGGTCTACAATGCGGTTGGAAACCATTCTTAATACTTTCATTTTTTCATCGTCCCATGTAAATATGGACATGAGTCGGGCAGTTTGTTTACAGGTGAAGTAGTTGTTTACAACTCCTACAGATAATAATTCCATTTGGTCGTCCTTAAATGCTTTGTTTTTTACTTTTTTATAGAGGTTTTCAAAATCATGTGGATTCATGGCTTTGTGTTTTGGTCTGTGCGGGCCAGAATGATCAGGGTGGCTGGGTGGAACTACCGTAATGATTTCATTTGGCGGACACACTGCAACTGGAGGCGGAGTAATGTTGGACTCAAAAGAATCCATGTTTGTTACCATTCCGTCTACAAAATCGATAATAATTACCGTGTTTGCAGCTGTGGACATATTGGTCTTGGTATATTCCCATTGTTCCGAGCCGTTGTCGAATCTACGGAAATCGGGTTTCCCAAGTAAATGGCTGACTTCTTCTTGGGACATCCCTCTCTGTACTTTCATAATAGTGCTACTAGTAGTCAAACTGCAACTGATGACTAAAGTACAAATGGTTAACGCTAATAATGTTTGTTTCAATCTTCTCATTTTTTTGTTTTTTTGTTTGTAACAAAGATAAGTTGGGAAAAGGTATATTCTTCTATCTTTTCCCCTATTTATTTTTAGGGATTTCCCTACTGTTTATATGGTAATTCTTCTAAGAACTGAAATTTATTGATAGGAAGATTGAGTTTGAATTCTTTAAATTCATATTCCGGAAGATTGGTTGTATTTTTCTCTTGTAGGAAATGTGATTGATTATTTTAACTTCATCTATAATTAATGTAAAAACTTCATTTTCACTTTTAACTTCTTGTTCTCGGGTGGTTCTAACCTATAAACTTTTGACGAATAGATGATAAACGAAGATAAAATTAGGGAAGTATGGGCTTCCAACCCGGAACGGGGATTTAAACTGTTGATAGATTTTTTTCAACAGCCCATATATTGGCATATCCGGAGATTGGTTGTATCACATGAGGATGCAGAGGATATTCTGCAGGAAGTCTTTATTCGCGTCTTTCGCCATCTTCCTCAGTTTAGGGAGGAAAGTTCATTGGGGACATGGATTTACCGGATAGCGACCAATGAGTGTCTCCGTTTTCTGAATATGCGTAAGGAACAAGCTGTTTCGGCGGAAGAAGTTCAGGAAGAGTTAATGAATAAGTTGATGGCGTCAGATTATGTGGATTATGAGAACGAAATGGCGGTGAAATTTCAGCAGGCTATTTTGATGCTTCCTGAAAAGCAGCGGGTAGTTTTCAATCTTCGTTATTATGATGAACTGGAATATGAGGAAATTAGCAGGATTACGGACACGAAAGTGGATACGTTGAAAGTGAATTATCATTATGCAAAAGAGAAGATAAAAGAGTACATGATAAATAATTAAAGACAGGATGGAAAAGGAGTTTGATTTTAAGAATATTGGGAAGCGGATGCCTTATCGTACCCCTGATGGCTTTTTCGGAAAAATGCAGAAGCAAGTATTGGAGCGTACACAGGCTGAGAGGTTTAATAGGCAGCATAGAATAAAATTGATTATTGGGGCTGCTTTAGCTATTGCGGCTGTCATGTTGGGAGTTCTTTTCTTTCCGATATCCCAACCTGTGGCAGAGGAGTTGCCTTCTCCTTCACTTATTGTTTCTACGGATTTAGACTCTTCTTATTCAGATACTTTGGATCGTTATATAGAATCCATGTCTGATGAGGAATTAGCAGGATGGGTGGAATTATCTGAAAATGATATATTTATAAATTGATTAATCACTAAAAACAAAAAAATGATGAGAACAAAATTTTTTTTAATGATGTTGGCAGCCATTGTTATGGGAAGTCAGGTAACACTTTTTGCACAAGAAAAGAAAGGAGCTAAATCTGAAAGAAGGCAGTTTAATAAAGAGCAGATGCTGGAAATACAGTGCAATCAAATTATAAAAGGATTGGCATTGGATGACGCAACGACTGCTAAATTTATTCCGGTGTATAAACAATACATGGAAGAAATGCGGGCTACTCGTCATATGGGAGCCTGTCGAAATATTGCAAATAGAACGGCTGCAGATAAACAGACCCCCAAACCGCTTCCTACAGATGCTGAAGTGGAGCAGGCTATCAAGGCACGTTTCGCGCAGAGTAGAAAGATACTGGATGTTCGTGAGAAGTATTATAATGAGTTCCGGAAATTTCTTTCTCCTAAACAAATTCAGAAAATGTATAATATGGAGAAACACAATGGCGATAAATTCCGTAAAGAGATGAGAAAAAGACAAGGAATGAAAAAACAGCATGATGGGAGAAGACATATGCCACAGGGCGATGTGAAGAAATAAATATGGATGAAAATGTAAAAATTGTGCTTTCATTGTCTTTATAGCTTTATTCTTTTAGTGGCTGCTGTTTATGGTAGCCACTATTTTGTTTTCTCAGTGGAAGTATATATTTTTGTGAAGCTAATAGTAGCTATTTAACTAATAAAAACAATACGATGAAAGTAAAGAAATTAAGTGGTAAAGTTCAAGATGCACAACAAATACCGACCTTGTTTGATAATGAGAACATTACGTATCATCCTATTGATATAGTGAACTGGAAAGAATATCCTTATCAACCTCAAGTCTCTTTTCGTATAGCCTATACAAATGATGCTATATTAGTCCATTATAAAGTAGTAGAAGACAGTGTTCGTGCCAAATACGGTGAAGATAACGGTAGTGTTTGGACAGATTCCTGTGTGGAATTTTTCTCTATTCCTGCGGGAGATGGCATTTATTATAATTTGGAATGTAACTGTATCGCTACGATTCTTTTAGCAGCAGGTTCGGAGCGTAATAATCGTGAAATGGCTCCTTCTGAAATAACGGATCAGGTGAAGCGTTGGGCTAGCTTGGGCAGAGAAACTTTTGAAGAAAAGATAGGAGAATGTACTTGGGAGGTGGCTTTGCTGATTCCGTATAAGGTATTTTTTAAGCATGCCATTACCGGGCTGGATGGAATGAGCATACGGGCTAATTTTTATAAATGTGGAGATGAATTGCAAAAGCCTCATTTCTTATCATGGAATCCTATTAAAATAGAGAAGCCGGATTTTCATCGTCCGGATTTCTTTGGACTTTTGGAATTCGAATGAAATTCGTAATTAATTTAAAAAGATTGCATACAGCCGGATAAAAATGGTAAGTTTGCAACTATATATAGCGGAAAAAGTATAGTCGCGATTTTGAAACAGTTTTATATGATGAAACATACGTTGAAATTTATATTAATCGGGTTGTTTTGTTGTCTATGTAATTTTACAGTGCAAGCGCAAACCCGTAACCGGCAGTATGAGGAATATATTCATAAGTATAAAGATCTCGCTATCGATGAGATGAAACGGTATCGTATTCCTGCCAGCATCACTTTGGCTCAAGGATTATTGGAATCAGGAGCGGGAAAAAGTACACTGGCTCGTAAATCCAATAATCATTTCGGTATAAAATGTGGTGGTGACTGGACTGGTCGTACTGTACGGCATGATGATGATGTCCGTAATGAATGTTTTCGTGCCTATAAGCACCCTCGTGATTCATATGAAGATCATTCTAAATTTTTAAAAGGACGTTCACGTTATGCATCTCTTTTTAAATTAAAAATCACCGATTATAAAGGATGGGCGCATGGGCTGAAGAAAGCGGGATATGCTACTGACCCTCGCTATGCATATCGTTTAATTGATATCATTGAATTATATGAATTACATAAGTATGATACCAAGGATGGTATAAAGTGGATGAAGGAATTCCCAAACCCGCATCAGCCTTATTTGGCTAATGATTTACTCTATATTGTGGTACGTCCGGGGGATACATTTAAAAAACTTTCTAAAGAATTTGATATCAGTCAACGCAAGTTGAGGAAATACAATGATCTTTATAAGGGATATGTATTGAAGCCAGGAGATATTATTTATTTGGATAAAAAGCATCGTCGTGCGGATAAGGAACACATAGTTCATGTTGTCCGTGGGGGAGAATCTATGTATTCCATTTCCCAAAAATATGGTATTCGTCTGAAAAATTTATATAAGATGAATAAGATGAAACCGGAAGACCCTTCTCCTAAAGTAGGTGATATATTGCGTTTGCGTTAATCATTATTGTACGGTAACTGATGTTTAAAAGCGTACAGGGTGTCCGATATCGGACACCCTGTACGCTTTATTTGTTGTTGATTATCAATAAGTTGTTTCCTTGGCACGGATGTTGTTTATTCTTTAGCACAAAAATGATAATAATAAAATTACAATAAGTTATGGACAGAGAAATTCCTAAAGAAGTGCGTGATAAGGAGCGCAAAAAGAAGTTCATTAAATATGGTGCAATAGGTGTGGCGGCAGTGGTATGTATAGCTGTATTGATTTCGTTTATGCGAAGCAGCGTCAATAGGAAAGATTTGGTGTTTTCAGAAGTGGACAATGGAACTATTGAAGTAAGTGTCAGTGCTTCCGGTAAGGTTGTTCCGGCTTTTGAAGAGATTATCAATTCACCTATTAATACTCGTATCGTGGAAGTTTACCGTAAGGGAGGAGACAGTGTGGATGTAGGTACGCCGATTTTGAAACTTGATTTGCAGAGTACGGAAACCGAATACAAGAAATTACTGGATGAAGAACAGATGAAACGTTATCAGTTAGAGCAGTTGAAAGTGAATAATAATACGTATCTGAGTGATTTATCGATGCAAGTGAAAATTTCCGCCATGAAATTGAACCGTATGGAGGTGGAACTTCGTAACGAACGTTATTTGGATAGTTTGGGCTCTGGAACAACGGACAAGGTTCGTCAGGCTGAACTGAACTTTAATACCGGAAAATTGGAATTGGAACAGCTCCGTCAGCAATACGCGAATGAATCGAAAGTAAAAGAGGCTGATTTGAAAGTGAAGGAATTGGAATTCAATATTTTCTCAAAGAGTCTTGCTGAAATGAAACGTACATTGGATGACGCTCAAATTCGTTCACCGCGTAAAGCGATTCTTACCTATATAAATAATCAGGTAGGTGCGCAGGTAGCGGAAGGCAGCCAGGTAGCTATCATTTCTGATTTGAGCCATTTTAAAGTGGAAGGTGAAATAGCTGATACATACGGTGACCGTGTGGCAGCAGGTGGACGTGCCATAGTCAAGATTGGCAATGAGAAACTGGAAGGAACGGTAAGTAGTGTGACACCGTTGAGTAAGAATGGGGTGATTTCGTTTATTGTACAACTGAATGAAGATAATAACAAGCGATTGCGTTCCGGCTTGAAGACAGATGTGTATGTAATGAATGCCGTGAAAGAAGGGGTTTTAAGATTGGCGAATGCTTCTTACTATGTCGGTCGCGGTGAGTATGAATTATTTGTTCAGGATAGTAAGGATGAAATAGTAAAGCGTAAGGTTCAATTGGGTGATAGTAATTTTGAATATGTGGAAGTCATATCGGGGTTGAAACCGGGTGACAAGGTGGTTGTCAGCGATATGAGCAGTTACAAAAACAAGAATAAGCTGAAGTTGAAATAAGAAGCAGCTATGACATAAACAACAAGATAAAACTCTCTCTTAATTAATACATTGATTGTTACGGGAAATGAAGTGTTTTTTCATCCTTTTCACTCATTTCCCGAACATAATTTAATTTGTTCTTAGGCTATGTCGTTTTTTTGATCGTTTACCTTTTTATATTATTCATAGTGCTTGTTGACATTTTTTTCCGGCATACAGCATCAGTCGTATTAGTCCGGTAAAAACGGTCACACCGTCTGTTATCGGACAGTATGTAGAATTAAAATTCGTTGAATATTAAATGATTATAGCTTTGGAATGTCTTTTGATTCATGAAAATAGAAAGTGTATAAGATTAACAATTTAAATAAGAAAAAAATATGGCAATGATTAAATTAACCGGTATCAATAAAATCTACTGTACGAATGAGATTGAAACATTAGCGCTGGAAAATGTAAATTTGGATGTGGCTAAAGGGGAGTTTGTCAGCATTATGGGTCCTTCCGGTTGCGGCAAGTCTACCTTGCTGAATATTATGGGGCTGCTGGACGCTCCCAGCAGTGGAAAGATTGAAATAAACGGCACGTCTGTAGAAAGCATGAAGGACAAGGAACTGGCTGCTTTCCGTAACAAGACCTTGGGCTTTGTATTCCAGTCGTTCCACCTGATTAATTCGCTGAATGTGATTGACAATGTGGAGTTGCCTTTGCTCTATAGAAAGATGGCTGCCAAGGAGCGTACCCGTCTGGCAAAAGAAGTGTTGGATCGTGTCGGTTTAAGTCATCGTATGCGGCACATGCCCACACAGCTTTCCGGAGGACAGTGCCAGCGTGTAGCGATAGCCCGTGCTATTGTGGGTAATCCTGAAATTATTCTTGCGGATGAGCCTACCGGTAATCTGGACTCAAAGATGGGTGCAGAGGTCATGGAATTGTTGCATAAATTAAATAAAGAGGATGGACGGACCATTGTGATGGTAACCCATAATGAAGAACAAGCCAAACAGACTTCCAGAACCATTCGTTTCTTTGATGGGCGTCAGGTGCAATAACTACTGATTACTATGAAAAGGAATTTATTAAGAAATAACAGAGATGATTAAACAGTATTTTAAGCAAGCTTTGGCGCAACTTCGCCAGCATCCGCTTATCAGTGTCATCAGCATTGCAGGAACTGCTCTTAGCATTTTCCTTATTATGTTGGTAGTGATGCTACAACAAGTGAAGGTCGCTCCTTTTTCTCCCGAGTCAAACCGGAATCGTTTTCTGCATGTGCATTATATGAGCATAAGTCATAAGGATTGGGGGGACGGAACAAGTAACGGACCGATGAGCGTGCGGACGGCGCGTGAGGTATATAAATCATTGAAAACCCCTGAAGCTGTCACTATTTATTGCAGTATGCCGGTATCGACTCCTGTTTCATTACCCGCTATGCCGGCTATTGGAGCGGATGTGCGGGAAACGGATGATACTTTTTTTAAAGTGTTCGATTTTCGTTTTGTGAATGGAAAACCATACGATGAAGCTACTTTCAATGCGGGCACTCCTGTGGCTGTGATTACTGAGAGCATATCGCGGGCTTTGTTTGGTTCCACAGAATCTGCGGGCAAAGAGTTTTTGTTGAATCATGCTCCCTATCGTGTGGTAGGGGTAGTGAAAGATGTATCTACTCTTGCCGATGCTTCTTATGGCCAAGTATGGATTCCCTTTACTTCGACGGATTTGCCTAGTGATACGTGGAGTGACCAGCACATGGGGATGATGAGTGTCACTATTTTGGCTCGAAGCCATGATGATTTTGGAGAAATCCGTGCTGAAGCCAAGCGGCGTATGAGTGAGTATAATTCTATTCTTGCCGATCAGGGGTATACGTTGATAGACCGTAACCGGCCATACGATCAGGAAACTCAGTCTATTTCATTTGCAGCTAACTTGGAGCCGGATTTGAAGTCGGCTCGTCGTGAACGTGCTATCATTTTTATCATTCTGTTGTTAGTACCTGCTATAAATCTGAGCAGTATGACGCAAAGCCGGTTGCGCCAACGTGTGGCGGAAATAGGAGTACGCCGTGCTTTTGGGAGCACCCGCATGGAAATGGTTGGACAAATAATCATGGAAAACCTGGTCGTGACTTTGTTGGCTGGTGCCGTAGGTTTGTTTATCAGTATTGTTATGGCTTATTTAGGTACCGATATCCTGTTTGCACAGCCTTATAGTGCGACATTGAATGCCCCTACAGTTGATTCCAGTATTTTATTGCACCCTTCCACTTTCCTTTATGCGTTGTTGTTTTGCTTTGTTTTGAATTTGCTGAGTAGCGGCATTCCTGCTTGGAGGGCTTCAAGGACTAGCATTGTCAATGCACTGGGAGGAAGGATTCACTAAGGTGATAACGAATTAAAAGTAAAGAATCAAGATGAATAAGAAACTATTTACTCAGATAAAAAATGAATGGCGGTCTAATCTTTGGCTTGTCACCGAATTATTGTTGGTAAGTGTCGTTTTATGGTATATTGTGGACTATATGTATGTGCAGACCTCAATTTATAATGAACCACGGGGATTTGATATTTCTCATTGCTATTTGGTGCAAATGGGACGTCTTACACGGACAAAAGTCCAGACTTTATTCCCAATCAGACAGACGAGGAAAAGCGGCAGGATATCAAGGAACTTCTAAGTCGTCTTCAGCATAGACCGGATATAGAGGCAGCCGGATTAGGACAAAATTCTTACCCGTATAATGGCAGTAACAGCAGTGCGTCAGTGGTGTATGATACATTACGTTCGCCGGGATGGACTATACGCAGATTGGTGTCTCCCGATTTTGTCCGTGTGTTCCGTTATCGTGGCACCCGTGGGGAGACCCCTGAACAACTGGCTGAGATGCTGAAACATCCGAAGAATTTCTTAGCTTCAGATAATCTTTATAAACGGCGCTATGGATGTGATTTGACTTCATTGGTAGACAAACAATTTTATTTGTTCGGGGATACAACGAATACATATAATTTAGCAGCTTCTTTGCAGGTTGTGCGTTATGGGGATTATTTTGAGGCATGGAACAGTTACTGCATGGTGGCTCCTATGCCGGAAGAATGGTATGATTTGGGCACGGAGCTTTGTGTACGCGTAAAAGAGGATCAAGATCGCGATTTTATAGCCCGTTTGAAAGCGGATAGTGAGAAACTGTATCGCGTGGGCAATGTGTTTATCGCGGATGTGCGTTCTTTTACCGATATCCGTCGTAACTTTCAGCAGTCACATACGAATGCCTGGAACAGTTACCTTTTCGGAATGGGTTTCTTGTTGTTGAATATATTCTTGGGATTGCTAGGTACTTTCTGGTTCCGTACTCAGCAACGACGTGGTGAGATTGCATTGATGAAATCATTGGGTGGAACAGATCATAGTATCTTTGTCCGTCAGTTGGCAGAGGGATTGATATTATTGGCGGTGGCCACAATTCCTGCGATTTTTATTGATTGGAATCTGGCAAATAGTGAATTGAATGCTTGGATGAATGGCACTACTATTGAAGGTGGACGTTTCATAATAACAGTTCTTATTTCCTTTATTTTGATTGCATTGATGATTGTAGTAGGCATTTGGATTCCCGCACGTAAGGCTATGAAAGTTCAGCCGGCGGAAGCATTGCATAATGAGTAATCTCTTTTTTGTTAAAAGGTTTTAGAGCATAGCACAAACATGATAAAACTATATATTAAACAGGCTTTTTACCAACTTCGTGAGAATAGGCTCATCAGCTTGGTTTCTATCATAGGAACGGCATTGGCTATTTGTATGATCATGGTCATTGTCCTGGTGTTGGAAGTACGCATTACGGATTGTGTGCCCGAGGTGAACCGTTCACGTTCTCTTTATATGAAAGCGATGTCTATTCATCAGAAAGGAGATACCAGTGATAATTCATCAAACGGCTGTATGTCACTCACAGTGGCTAAAGAGTGTTTTAAGGCACTTACTGTTCCTGAGGCGGTAACTATAGTGTCTACAGGAGGCAGGATGCGTATTTCTGTACCTGCTGGAAAAATGATGACAGTGGATAACCTTGAAACTGACGATACCTTTTGGAAAGTGTTCTCTTTTGATTTTATTGCCGGAAAGCCGTTTACGGCTGCCGATAGTGAAAGCGGACTTCCTAAGGTTGTACTTAGTGCTTCTGTGGCCCGGAATTTGTTTGGTACGGTAGAAGCGGTAGGACGTACGGTCCAACTCAACTTGGCCGATTATACGGTAGTGGGTGTTGTGAAAGATGTATCCAAACTGGCTGTTTCTTCTTATGCACAGATTTGGATACCTTTCAATTCAACAGAAATAGCCAGGAAGTGCTGGTATGACAATGCGATGGGAACTTTTCGTGTGGTCATTCTGGCACATTCGGAGAAAGATTTTCCTGCCATCAGAGAAGAGGCGGAACGCCTGCGTCAGAAATTCAATGACGGATTGCAGGATTCCGAAATTTTTTATCGTGGACAACCCGATGATCGTTTCTCTTTTAACGTGAGTTCGAAATAAAATCAAAAAATAGCAAGTTGTCCGTCATTGACAAACT
>OBVY01001558.1_pt1 | contig 12813 bp, 10 predicted proteins | sample 1538051 | NCBI WGS metagenome assembly OBVY01 (sample SAMEA2580017, study PRJEB22360) | human gut metagenome | biome: human gut; feature: human-associated habitat; material: faeces | place: Denmark | collected 2008/2010 | reverse complement strand
TCGTCACACCGTTGGGGGGTGGCACAGCGATACCGCCGTCTGCCGTTGCTCCACGCGGCGCGACACCCCGCAGCCGAACAGTGAAAAGAGTACGACCGCCAGCACCGGATACAATATGAAATTGCACGTCTTCATGGCTAAAAGAGATAACAGACGGCCACCTCCAGCCGTGAGGGTGCGAGCACCCAGCGGCGGGCATGACGGATGTATTCCACGTCCCGGTCCGAGACGGTCGGATCGCGCTGCGTGTCTTTCGTGCGGTAGATTCCGATACCGCCTTCGACGGTGATGTTCCAGCGCTTCGAGAGCATCCACGCATAGCCGTAGCTGACACCCGCGCCGCAGGCCCAGCCGTCATAGCGGCGTGTGCGGCGGCCGACGAGGTAATTCGCATAGGAAAGCTGCACACCGACGAAATGGCCGACGAACGACTCGTAGAACCAATAACGCGGGCCGAGCTGCACGGCCCCGAACGTCAGGCTCAGAGCGGAGGTGCGTATCGGGTTCCAGTACCCCGACGCCTCGACGCTCCAACGGTCAGCGACGGAGGCTTCGGCTCCGAGATGCAGCGTGCCGGTACATGCCGCGAAGGCATCGGCCCGCACGGCGAAGAACTGCGCCGAAGTTTTATGGGGCATGATCCAGAGCGCTGCAAGCAGCAGCGCCGTCAGGATGATTCGTTTTCGTTTCATGGGCTGATTATTCTTTGGCGCACCGCACGGCATAGCCGAGGGTTTGGGACTCGGCCCGATAGTCCGGGTTCGCGGTTCCCTGAATGAGTATTACGCACTTCCCGGCGGCGGGTTCGAATGTCGAGCCTCCCCTGCGGTTCGATGCCGTACAGGTCCATACGCCGCCCCACAGGTAGGGCTGGACGAACACCTCCTGCCCGCTGTTGTCGTGCAGATAGCCGCCGAAAGGATAGAACGCCGAGGTCGCTGCGGAGGAATAATAGACATCGTAACCGCACTCCTCGTAATTCGACGCATAGCGGAAGGTGTTCATGTCCCACGCCTCGGGCGCGGGAACTTTCCACCCGGGAGGACAGGGATCGTAGATCGACTTGGCGTTTCGGGACGAAACGGAGGTGCCGTCGGAGGCGTTTCCCCAGAGATTGGGGTTCGGAGGATAGCACCACGGATCATAGAGGTGAACACCGCTGCCTGCGGGTATTACCGCCGCTCCCATGTATGTCGTGGGATGCGCAATGGACCACGCGACGGTCGACGCCGCCTCCGGATCGTCCTTGTACTTCGGGCTGTACACTGCGTGCTCATAGCCCGTCAGATAGCTGCACGCGATGTATTGGGGCGTATGATCGAGCGGCATCGAAGTCCACGGGAAGGGATCCTTGCGGCCCCACTGGTAATGCAGCCCCTTGACGGCATTGTCATACGGATCTGTGGACAGTGCCCCGAGGTTGCGATCCATGAACACGGCGCCCGAGGCATAGGTCTGAGCCGTCGCTTCGGGGGCATAGTCCACGACCCAGATGTGCCACGACCAGAGGCAGGTGCCATCGTCGTCGAACAGACCGACCACCGCATCGCCATAGGTCGAACCGGTCTGGATATGGATGCGGCCGTCGGCATACAGGGCGTCTTTCACCACAGCACCGCGCACATCGCCCGTCTCCCAAAGCACTTGCGCATGGGTTCCGGCAAGGGCCGAGGGGACGATGCCCGTCGTCGCACGGCCGTTTCCCATCGTCGTCGCATCGAACGAATAGGCGCTGTTCAACGACCGCGCGATGTAGCAGTTGGCCGTACCGTCCGTGTCGAGCGGCGTACCGCAGGCGACGAACCGGGCGTAGAGCGCGTTGCGCGTCTGCTTTGGACAGTAGTCGAGAATCCGTGTGCGGGCGATGCACTCCGTATAACGGGCGTCGGCATACCATCCTGCGAAGAAATATCCCGTCTCGGCTTCGGCGATCAGGCGGCATCCCTCCTGCAAGGTCAGCACGTCCGTGCGACGCATGGATTCCTCGTCCGAAAAACGGGTGTGGAGGGCGCCGTCGGCCGTAATGCCGCCTCCCGCCCTGTCGCAATACACCGTCAGCAGATCGGCAAAACGATGCTCGAAATCGTATGCCTGCGAAAATCCGTAAGCGTCGGTAAGGGTCAGCCGGTAATGCAGCCGGTGATTGTCGGAGGTGAACAAAGCCGGGGAATAGGCCATCCTGTAATTGTTGTTCCCGTTGTTGTTGTCGACGGCGAACGTATGCGTCGGCCCTGCGGTCCGGTCGAAACTGAAACCGGCCTCGTCGCCTTCGAGAAGCTCGATCCGTCCGGTAAGTTCCGGATCGGCGTTCTCGCTCTCGACGCGAACCCTGAGCCGGTTCGAGGGGCGGAAGGTACAATAACCTCCGAGGGCGTAGACCTCGAAATCGTCCTCGGCGTTCACGGTGTAGGCGGCAATGCGGGTGTCCACCTCGCTGTCACCCAGAATCGAAATGTCGAGTCTGTAATGGGTGTTGGCCCGCACGTTGAAATCCGTGGTGTTGTTCCCTCCCAGATAGACCGTATAAGCCAGTATGCGATCGCCCTTGACGGCGCGGATCAGCAGGTACGACGCATTGTCGGGTGCATTGTCGCGGTTCTTCTGCCGTTGATCGGCAATCGACGGAACGGTGCCCTGCATATTCGGAAACGAATAGAACACGCTTTCGGCATTCATTCCGGCGGCGGGCCGTTCGCTGCCGTTCATGCAGTCTGACGGACAATCGACATTTCCCGTTCATGTAATCGGCAGCCACGGCAGACGGGGCATCCTCCGCGCCGAAGAGCCGCACGACACGAGGAATGGACATCAGACGCAACGAGCGCACCTCGATGTCGGGATCCGCGATCGCGATACGACAAGTGACTTTCGCCGCAATGCGCCGCACCTCGACGTCGGGAAGCCGCAGCGAACCGCCCGTGTGGGCCGAGATCGTGACCTCCTCCTCGCAGATCATCGGCAGCACGTCGCAGTCGTCGCGATGGGTGAGTGTGAGATTGTCCGTATCGGTTTCGGCTTCGAAGTCACGGCCCAGATTGGCCGCGACACGCAGCCGATAGGTTCCCGGCCTGCATGTAAAGGAGAACGTCGGGGTGTCTCGGTATTCATGTACGACGATCTTTCCGGTCCGGTCGCAGAGCCAAAGATTCACGTCGTGAACCGCCGCCTCATCCGCTGCACGTGTCGCAACGGCCGTGCAGTCGGGACGCACACGGAGTTCGACCCGCACCGCAGGGGCCGCCGCAGGATCGGTGTCGGTTCGATCGCGGCCGCAGGCATTTGCCAGCAGCAGCACGACCGACAGAAAAAACAGCTGTTTCATGATGGATGTTTTTTAGGCTTTTATTCATCTTTGATGCACCTCACGGGACATGCGAAAGCCTGACAGCGGCTCATGTTCAGCGTGACGGTGCCGAAATGGTCGAGCTGCAAGCATCCGGCTCGTGCGGCATCCACCGTCGTCGTACCGTTCTGGCTGCGGATGCCGGGCGTGTTGCTCCATGCGAAGCAGCCCGAAAGGGCCGTGTAGACCCACCCCTGCGTACCGGGATAGAGGTAGCCTGTGAAAGGATAGGTCGTGTAGTGGCCGTTCATGCGGATATACCAGCCGCTGTCGTCCTCGAAGTTCAGCAGCTGGAAATCCTCCAGTCCCCACGCCTCGGACGGCGGCACGCGCCAGCCCGGCGGGCAGGGGTCGTAGATCGACTTGAGGCTGCGCTGCGTCGCCGTGTGGCCGTCCGAGCCATTGCCCCAGAGGTACGGCGCCGGTGCCGCGAGCCACGAATCCTGCGGCCCGGCCACTTCGCCCATGAGCGTCGTAGGATGCGCCGTAGCCCATGCTATCGTAGCATCCGCCGCCGCATCGCCGAGGTAGAAAGGCCCGAAGCTGTCGTGTGCGACGCCCTCGTCGTAGACGATCTCCGCATCGGGCCACGGGAAGGGGTCCTTGCGGCCCCATTCGTAGTAGAAGCCCCGGCTGCTCGTGCTGGCCGCATGGAGCGTCTCCGCTCCGAGGTTGCGGTCCATGAACACCGCACCCGTCGAGGAGGTCATCGTATAAAGCGTCGGATCGCTGTTCGGCGACCAGATGTGCCAGGACCATACGCACGTACCCGCCGCGTCGAAAAGACCGATCAGCGCATTGCCGGACTTATGTCCCGTCTCGAAATAGATGCGCCCCTCGTCGTATTCCGCGGAGCGGAGCACGGCGCCGCGCTCCGAACCGGTCTCCCAGAGTATCCGTGCCTCCGTTCCCGTGAGTTTCGCGGGTTTGATGCCCGGTGTCGTCCTGCCGTTTCCCATCGTCGTCGCGTCGAACGAGTAGCGCGAATAGGTTCGGGGTGCGATGTAACAGTTGGCCGTGCCCTCCGCGTCGAGCGGCGTGGCATCCCGCTCGAAGCGGGCGAACAGTCGCGCCGTATGGCTCGCAGGAACATACCGATACTCGCGCGACGCCGAGACCTGCTGCGTGCAGGCTTCATCGGCGTACCAGCCGGGAACGGAGCCCCCCGTCGAAGGTGTGGCCGCGAAGCGGCAGCCATCGCCCGCACACAGCGCCAACGTGTAGGTCAGACCGCCGACGGTCGCCGGCTCGGTATGCAGGACATCTGAAAAGGAGACCGCGCCGCCCGCATCGCCCGCATGAACGAAGAGCGCATCGGCCATGCGGTGCTCGACGGCAAAGCGCTGGCTGAATCCGTAGCCGTCGCTCACCGTTATGCGGTAGCTCAGGCGGTCGTTGCCCGCCGTAAAAACCTCGGGGCCGTAGACGATCGGGAAGTTGTAGAGCTTTCCGGCCGCGAGGTCGAACGAATGCTCCGCACCGCTCTCGCCGTCGAAGCGGAATGCCGCGGCGTCACCTTCGGCGAGCGTCAGCTCCGCGTGCAGGCGGAGTGCCGGATCGCTGCTCTCGACCTTCGCAGCCAGCAGATACGACGTGAGGTAACGGTTGTAGCCGCTCATCTCCGAGAGGTAGAAGTTGTCTTGCAGCAGCACGGTATAGGTCGCTACACGTGCGTCGAGGAGGTTCTCGCCGCGGATGGCGATGCGGAACCGGTAATGACCGTTGGCCTGCACGTTGAAATCCGACGTGTCGTTCTCGCCGAGATAGACCCGGTAAAGCAGCACGCGGTTTTGCTTGTCGAGAGCGCGGATCAGTAGGTAGGAGGCGCAGGGCGGAGCGTTCCGGGCATTTCGTTCCCGCGGGTCGGTGATCGAGGCGACCGTGCCCTGGCGGTTCGGCAGCAGGTAGCAGGTTCCGGAGGCCGAGAGGCCGTGGCAGCGCACAGCGTCGCCGTGCACATAGTCCTCGGGGTCGTCCGAAGGGGTGAGGTCACGGGCGAAGAGCGACGAGCGCGCAGGGATCGAGGCGGCCTGCACGGAGTAAAGTTCGATCTCGGGAACCTCTACCGAGATGTCGTAGGAGACCTTCGCCACGGCACGTTCGACTTCGAGAGCCGGAAGCTGCACCGCACCGCCGGATGCGGAGGGGATCGTCACCTCGCGCTCGCAGTACATCGGAAGTGCGTCGTAATCGTCGCGGTGCACGATCGTACAGTCGGCAAGCGGAGTGTCGCATCCCAGATTGACGGCCACGCGCAGCATGTAATTTCCGGGCAGACACTCGAAGCGCAGCGTCGCCGAAGTCGTATAGCGGTGCAGCACGACACGTCCCTGCGGGGTGCAGAGGTAGAGGTTCACGTCGCGGATCGCCCCCTCGTCCGCCGCACGGCTCATCTCGGCGATGCCCGGCATTCGGACCGTTGCCGAGACCTGCACCGTGCGGGTTTGCGATTCGGGCGGAAGGAACTCCTCGCGGCAGCCGTTGCCGGCCAGCAGCACGGCGAGCGCCGAGAAGATCATAAACAGTTTTTTCATAGTCGTATTCGGATAAAAATGCCGGCTCGCGCGAGCCGGCAAAAACGATCGTTAGGCCCCCAGTTCGATCTCCTGCGTCGTGGGCGTCTCCCAGTCGGCGACGGTGATCGAGAGGTCGCAGTCCAGACCCGTAAGGCCCGTGACGGTCGCCGTGATGCGGTAGTAGCCGTTACGCAGAATCTCTCCGGCGCCCTTGCCCGTCAGCTCGATCGGATACGTCACCTCCGAGCGGTCGTCCGTCGTCGTGTCGCTGCCGTCCAAATCGTAGGTGGCGCCGATCTCCAACAGCACGCGGCTGCCCGCGTCGAGCTTGCCTGTCTCGTACAGGTAGAAGAGCGAATTGTAGTGCCCCGAGGCCGAGGCGGGCGTCTGCGTATGGGTGTACGACATCGCGCCGGCCGAAGGCGCGGCGGCGAAGACGAGCGATTGCGACGCCGCACGCGAGAGCTTCACCGAATTGATACGGATCGTTCCGGGGTATTTCTCGGCGAAGGCCGGGTCGACCGTCGTCTGCAAGGCGATCTTCGCCACGGTGCGCTTGAGCGTGACGGCCACCGACGTCGTGCTGTTCACCGCGCCGACGGTCTTGGTCGCGGAGCCCGACATCACGAAGCCGCGTGCACGCTTGGCTGCGGCCGACACCTCGGCGAAGGTGCCGTTGTAGTTCGCGGCCTCCTTTTCCAGCAGCGTCGTAAGGGACGATTTGGTCGGGGCGGCGGGCACGTCGAGGTTCGCAACGGCGTAGAACGAGCACTCGGTGCCGGCGGCCGACTTCGGAAGCGAGAAGGTCGCGGATTTGGCGGTGAGTTCCGACGGCGTGAAATCCCGGTGTACGAGCAGGGCGCCCGACTTGTCGAAGGCGTAGACCGCAAGCGACGACAGGCTCTTTTCCCACGTCTCGGCCGCGGCTTTGTCGTCGAAGAAAGTCCGGGTGCCGTCGCCGTCCGTGAGCGTCAGCGTCACGCTGGCTCCCCCTGTCGGAGCGGCCGGCGAGAGGTTCATCGTGTCGGAGGTGTCCTCGTCACAGGCGACGAGGCTCATGGCAGCCAGTGCGGCCGCCGCAAAAAGGATGTTTTTCATGGGTTGATAAGGTTTGGATGTTAGTTTCTGCTTCGTCTGTGAAGCGATGTTTGTCGTTGGGGATGCCGCAGCTTGGCTTCGTACCCCGGTGCGCCGTTGTCGTCGAGCCATGTGCGGATCGACTGGCGCAGCTCCTCTTTCAGCTGCCGGAACTCGGGACGTGCGGCGAAGTCGTCGCCCGGGCGGTAGGCGCTGAACACCGGCTCGCATGCCGGAAGCAACGCCTGCGCCACGTCGCGCCGCTGTTCTTCGGGGATTGTCGGAAAGTCGGTGGCCAGCAGCACGTGAATGACGTCGAAGCGCGAGAAGAGCAGCCCGCGGAACAGGCGCTCGTCGGCCTCGCGAAGAGCGGCGTCGGGCGTTCAGCCGGCGTTGCAGCCCTGAGCATACAACATGGCCGCCGCATCGCCGCGCCGTTCGAGCAATTTGTCGTCGTGTTCGAGTTGGGGGTGGCGCTCGTGCAGGAAGTCCGTCAGACGCGCCACGAACCATGCTTTCGTGAACCGTTCCATCGCTTCGTCCTTATCTGCTGCGACCACGGCTCTGCTGCGCCGCCGTGGTCTGGCGCTGCTCCTCGCCCTGTGCTTGTATTTTCTGCTGCTCGCGGCGTTCATACGTCAGCACGTTCGTCTCGCGGTTGATTTGCAGCGTGCAGCCCTTGAACGACTTGCCGTTGCGGGACTTGATGTTGTCGCCGGCGATGCTTTCGTAGCGGCACAGCGCCTGCTGCTGTTCCTCGGTGATCTGCTTGCGGATCGACTCCGGAATATAGGGACGTTCGTATCGGAGCGGCGTGGTGACGTATTCGCCCCGATGGATGTCGTAGTGGATCTTGCCCGAGAAATGATTATCGCTGTTGCGGTAGTGGCATCCTTCGACGAACGCGCTGCCGCCGTTGTCCAGCTCGGCGCGGCCGGCATCCGAAATGCGGGCGTTGTAGGTGAATGCGGGAGTGGCAACCTCGCGCTTGGGCTGGAAGACAAGGCGGTTCGTCGCGGCGTTCTTGCCCACGAAGCACCACTCCTCCTCTCCCGTCAGCGGGTCTTTGTGCTTCATCAGGCGTTCCAGCGTACCGCCACGCTCCAGCGCGGCCTTCTCTTGCGTGGAGAACATCATTTTGTACTCTTCATGCTCGTACTCCGGCACGGCGAGCGGTGCGTCGAGGGCCACCTTCAACTCGTTGTTATGGTCGCGGTAGAAGCGCGGCGAGAACATTCCCGACACCTTGATCCCGGGCATGACCTCCGCTGTCACCGGAACCAGCTCCTCGACGGGAAGACCCATACGCATCGCCTCACGTGTTTGCGGCGTCAGCGCATCGAAGTCGATGCCCAGCTCCCGCAGTGCGGCTCGCGGAATCTCCGCATGGTCGTACTTCACCCGTTCGAGCTGCATCGTATCCACACGATGATCGTACAGCGCCTTCAGCCCCTTCTCGTCGTTGGGGTTTTGCGTCAGGCGAAGCAGGTCGTTGACCACATCCTGCACGGCGTTGAAGGGCACTTTCAGAAACTGGAAGTCGACGGCTTTGTCCGACTGCGACTTGAAGCTGCGGATGAAGGCCGCCACCGCACCGCTCTTCGCGACCTCGAAAAACGACGGCGCGTTCTTCGTCAGCGGCTCCACGGTATGCACCTCGTAACGGTTGCCGCGTTCGCGCAAGTCCGAAACGGCCTGCACCTCGCCCGTTCCGGGATGGCGCGCCAGAAGCGTCTCTTTGTAGTCGGGCCACCGAGGCTCCTCCGGCGCTTGATTCTTTTCCTTTTCCATAATGATTGATGATGATTGATTGATAATTCACTTCGGATGTCTCGCAGGGCATCCGTCGCAAATATATCGGAGGACAAAGGGGAATCGTACCGCTGGCCGCCCGAGGCCGTTCAGGGCCGTCCGAGCATCCACAAATACAAAAAAAACGGATACCGAGGGACGGTATCCGGAAGTGAAAACGAGGCGGTGCGTTATTCGGCGTTCTTATCGTAAAGCGCCCTGACGGGCTGGATGAAATGTTCGATGAGCCGCATCTCTTTGGTGATGATCTCGGCCGTGCCGTCCATGCCGTGTATGAGCGGAAGCTCCTTCTTGTACGACGTGCGCAGCGCGTCGGGAAAGGCGACGGTGACGATATAGCCCTGCGTACCGTCCGGAACGGCGGAAATCATCCGCACGACACCGCGCAGGATGCCGAACTCCATGTAGGGAAAGCCGTTGAGCTTCACGTTGACCTTCTGCCCCGGCTCCACGTCCCCGCGTGACGCGGCCGGCAGATGAAGCCGGCCGACGACCTCCGTCTCGGCCGCAGGCAGGATGCTCGCCAGCAACTCGCCGGCTGTCGTCTGACGTCGGTACGGACCGCTGTTGAGCAGTGTCACACGCCCGTCGGCCGGAGCCTCGACGACGTGCTGCGCCTTCCACTGAGCGATCGCCGACGTGAGCTGTTGCAGGGTCGCTTCGCTGCCGTTGGCGCGGTAGGCGGCATAGGAGAAGCGCAGATCGTCGGGCAGGGTCTCGTCGGTCGGCAGCCACAGGCTCTTTTCCAGATGCTGCACCTCGCGGTACTCGTCCCGTGTGGCGTAAAGAACGAGCACGTCGCCCTTTGCGACGGTCTGGCCCTCGGTCGCGACCGCCTCGGCGATGCCGGTATGCGGCGCCGTCACGTCGACCGGCGGAGGAACGGTCGTAAGCATGATCGTCCCCGTGACCGTCTGAGGGTAGCGGATGAAGTAACACCCCAGAAACAGCAGCGCCAGCAGAACGAAGATCAGCGTAATGCCCCAGCGCACGATCCACGACGGCATCGTGCCGATGATCTCGTCGGCCTCTTCGCTGTATGTACGGTCGTAAAGCGGCATATCAGTTTCCCAATTCGAGTTGGTTTCTAACCAGATTGTAGTAGTGGCCACGGCGCGCCGTCAGCTCCTTGTGCGTGCCCTGCTCGACGATGCGGCCCCGGTCGAGCACCACGATGTTGTCGGCATTCATCACCGTCGACAGGCGGTGCGCCACGACGACCACCGTGCGCCCCTCGAAGAAAGATTGCAGCTTCTCCATGATCGAGCGTTCGTTGGCCGCATCCAGCGAGTTGGTCGCCTCGTCCAGAAAGAGGTATTTCGCATCCTTGTACGCCGCGCGCGCGATGAACAGCCGCTGCCGCTGTCCCGTGCTCAGGCCGTGGCCGTCCAGTCCGATCTTCGTGTCGTAGCGCATCGGCAGCGACTCGATCCACTCGTCGATGTTGGCCATGCGCGCCGCACGCCGCACACGTTCCATGTCGGGCTGTTCGTCCACGACGCCGATATTGCGGGCGATGGTGTCGGCAAAGATCGTCGCCTCCTGCATCACCACGCCGCAGTCGCGGCGCCAGCAGCTTTCGCTGTACTGTCCGAGCGGCCGGCCGTCGAGCAGCACCTCGCCCTGCGTGGGGCGGTAGAAACCCAGCAGCAGCTTGAGCATCGTCGTCTTGCCGCTGCCCGACGCCCCGACGATGGCTGTCACCTTGCGCACGGGGATCGTCAGCGACACTCCGTCCAGCGCGCGTTCGGAGTTGGGGCCTTCGTAGTGGAACACCACGTCGCGGAACTCCAGCGGCGCCGAGTCGGGAATCGTGCGGATACGCGGCTCGTCGTCCGGCTCCTCGTCCGGACGGTCGTAGATCTCACCCAGACGCTCCAGCGAAATCTTGGCGTCCTGCGTGGCCTGCATGAACGAAATGAACTGCGAAAGCGGGCCGTTCAACTGCCCGAGGATATACTGCATGGCCATCATCATACCGAGCGTCATGTCGCCCTTGATGACGGCGCTCACGGCCAAAAACGACACGACGATGTTCTTCGTCTGCGAGATGAACAATGCCCCGACCTCCTGCGTCTGGCCCAAAGTAAGGCTCTTGATGCTGATCTTGAACAGACGTGCCTGGATGCGTTCCCACTCCCAGCGTTTCTGACGCTCGCACGAGTTGAGCTTGATGTCCTGCATCCCGCCGATAAGCTGGATCATGGTGCTTTGGTTCTCCGACGACTCCTGAAAACGCATGTAGTCCAGCTTGCGGCGGTATTTCATAAACAGAAGCACCCACAGCGCGTAGAGGATGCTGCCGCCGAGGAACACCAGCAGGATCGTCGCGCTGTAACCGGCCATGACGCACGTATAGACGATGAAGGTCAGAATGGCGACGGCCATGCTCAGCAGCGTCCCCGTGAGGAACGTCTGCACGCGACCGTAGTCGCCGATGCGTTGCAGGATGTCGCCGCTCTTCTTCGCATCGAAATAGGCGATCGGAAGCCGCATGAGCTTGCACAGAAAATCCGAGATGTAGGAGATGCTGATGCGTGTGGTCATGTGCAGCGACAGCCACTGCCGGATCAGGTTGTTGGCGAATTGTCCGAGCGTCAGGGCCACCTGCGCGATGAGGATCATCACCACGAAATTCAGATTACCCGTACCGATACCCACGTCGACGATGGATTGCGTCAGAAAAGGCAGGATCAGGTTCAGACCGCTGGCCACGAGCATCGCAAGCACCAGTTGTACGAAGTAGGACTTGTAGGGTTTGAGGTATTGCAGCAGGTAGCTGAATTTCAGCTGCGTATTCTCCTCGCCCGGAGACTCGTAGAAGCGCGGAGTGGGTTCCAGCAGCAGAATCACGCCCTGTTTCCCCGCTCGGCTTTCGTCCGTCTCGTCGTCGTAGACCTGCGTTTTGAGCCACCCCCGCAGGAATTTCTCTTCGTCGTACTTCAACAATCCCACGGCAGGATCCGAAACGTAGACCCACCACTTGCCGCGGCGTTTGCGGATTTTATAGACGACGATGTAGTGTTTGCTGTTCCAGTAGACGATGCACGGCAGCGGAACCTCGTCGCGGAACACCTCCCACGTGGTGCTGATACCCGTCGTGCGGAAGCCCAGAGACTCGGCGGCATCGCTCAGGTCAAGCAGCGATACTCCCTCGCGTGACATGTAGCAGCGATCGCGCAGCGTGAGCATCGAGTAGTTCTTGCCGTAGAACTTCGAAATGATGCGCAGGCACGCCGGACCGCAGTCCATCGAGTCGGGTTGCAGGTAGGAGGGAAACATAGTCCAAAGATAGCATTTTTCAGCGAGAATCCGCTGTCAGTCCGAACTTTTTCAGCTGGATGATCTTGCCATTTTGCGTGACGCCTTCGATAGAGATGTCATAATCGGCCGGAGCGTCGGAGGTGTAGAACTCGACGGTGGCCTGTCCCGTATCGTCGAGCTTGACAGTCGGGTTCCAGTAAAGCGTCGTGCGGTAGTCGGGGACCATCGAGCGGCGGGCTTTCTCCGTCGCGTATGCCGGAGCGTAGAACTCCGCAGGGGTCTGGTAACCAATCGGAGACGCCACAGCGACATAAATCGACGGCGCCGATGAGACGGAATTCTCCAATTCTGCGCCGCTTTTCAGCGTCAAAGAAAAAATGGCCGAACAATCCTTATGCCCCAAAAATGCTGCTTCGGGCCCCTCTATCAAATCTATTCTCTTAATCCAATCCAACGGATACGTAAAACAGATCGGGGGATTTCGATATGTGTCGGTATATTTGAACACGGCGTTCGGATCTTGAATACCCAACAATCCTGTTTGCGATCTTCTTAATAAAACGGGGCGTTCCGACTCTATTCCAATCGAAGGATCATCCATCATACCCTCGACCATGAATTTCGGCGCACCTCCTCTATATGAAATAGATCCGCTAAATACAACCACCCCCGGCAGTGTAGCCAAAAAGTCGAGCAGCATTGCACCTCCGGCTTCCTTGATCTGCTCGGCCGTCCACGTGCGTGCGGCCAACCGATGCTCGGGTCGTGTGGATTCGAGGCGTTTGTGATGCGTGACATACA
>OBVY01001557.1_pt1 | contig 12822 bp, 9 predicted proteins | sample 1538051 | NCBI WGS metagenome assembly OBVY01 (sample SAMEA2580017, study PRJEB22360) | human gut metagenome | biome: human gut; feature: human-associated habitat; material: faeces | place: Denmark | collected 2008/2010 | reverse complement strand
GGTTGGCGGAGGCTTCGGTCATGAAGGCCTTGACGCCGTCGGAGGACTTCAGGGTGGGCTTGAGCACGATCTTGGCCGGGATCTTGCCGGTGTTGTTCAGGAAGTCGACTATTTCGCCGGTCTGCTGAGCCACCTGGCGCAACGCTTCCTCGCCGTACAGGTCCTGCGAACCGACGCCGAACCAGATTTCCTTACCTTCGAACGGGTTTTCCATTGCCATCGTTGTTTCCTTACTTCATTGTGTTGGATAGAGGTATGTGTTATGTGGCAGAGCGGAACCATGCAGGATCCGCTCCGTCAAGTCAGTGCTGTCCGTAGACGTTGGTGTAACGGTCGTTAAGCTTGTCGATGTCTTCCTGGGCAATCGGGATGATGTCGCCGATCTGCTTGGCGGCCCACATGGTGCGGGCGACCTCTTCGGTCATAGCGGCCGCCTTGACGGCGCCTTCAGCATCCTTGCCGATGGTGAACGGGCCATGGTTCTGCATGAGCACGGCCGGGGACTTCGGATATTTCTTCAGGGTTTCCACCACGCCTTCGCCGATGGCTTCGGAGCCGATGAGACGGAAGGGACCTACCGGCACCGGACCGCCGAATTCGTCACCCATCATGGTCAGACCGCAAGGAATGTTCTGACCGGTGGCCGCCCATGCGGTGGCGTAGGTGGAGTGGGTGTGCACTACACCGTAGACGTCGGGCATGTGGCGGTAGATGTAGGCGTGGGAGGCGGTGTCGGAGCTCGGGGCTTCGGAACCGTCCACCACGTTGCCGTCGAGGTCGCAAACGACCATTGAGCTCGGGGTGAGGTACTCGTAACGCAGGCCGGAGGGCTTGATGACCATCAGGTCGGCGGTGTGCAGACGCTGGGAGACGTTGCCGGCGGTCCACACCACGAGGTTCCACTTGATGAGCTGCTCGTGCAAGGTGGCCACGACTTCGCGCACCTGCTTGACTTCGGCGCGTACTTCCGGGCCGTAATCAGCCAAAGTTGCCATGATATGTTTCCTTTCTACAAAACTTACTTGGTTTCCAAGGGAATATTTGCGATTGCCGTGTGTTCAATCGCCAGCCCCTTGCGGAAGCGATCGAAGAATTCCTCGAATCCTGCAACATCGTTTTCATCCGGATTTTCCGTAGTGGACGCGGCATCGGCGAACACGCGAGCGTCAAGGAATTCATCGAGCGGCTGATCGGCGTGCCACAGATAATCGGCGAGCACGGCCATGCCCCATGCGCCGCCTTCGGCAGCCGTAGACATGACCTTGATCGGGGTGTTGAATGCGGCCGCAAGAATCTTCTGGGCGACCTTCGGGGTGGTGAAGATGCCACCATGTCCGACGAGGGAGTCGACTGCGACACCTTCGTTCTTGGTCATGACGTCCATGCCGATCTTGACCGGAGAGAACGCGCTGAACAGCTGGGCGCGCATGAAGTTGCCTAGACTCATACGGGCTTCAGGGCCACGCACGAACAGCGGACGGCCTTCCGGCAAACCTGCAAGGAATTCACCGGAGCGGAACGGATAATTGATGAGCCCGCCGCAGTTGGCATCGACATCGTCCGCGATCGCGGCACGGAACAGCGTGCCGTACAGGTTGCCCGTATCGACGGGCGTTCCCAAGGCGGCCGCGAACTGGCCGAACAGACCAACCCACGCGTTGAGGTCGGAAGTGAAGTTATTGGCGTGGCTCATGCCAGCGAGGTCGCCGGCCGGAGTGGTGACGAGGTCGACTTCCGGGTGCAGAGCCTTGAGCTTGTGCTCAAGAACAACCATCGCGAAGATGGAGGTGCCTGCGGAGACATTGCCGGTACGTACGCGCACGGAGTTGGTGGCGACCATGCCAGTGCCCGCGTCACCTTCTGGTGGTGCGAGGACAATGCCCGGCTGCAGGGTTCCGGTCGGGTCGAGCAGCTTGGCGCCTTCGGCGGTTAGCGTGCCGGCCGGGGTGCCTGCGACCAGCGGTTCCGGCAGCAGGTCAGAGAGGTTCCACGGCTGTGCGGCGACTTCCGGCAACGCGCTGAACTTCTCGATGAATTCGGTTTCGTAGGTGTGGGTGGTCGGATCGATCGGGAACATGCCGGAGGCATCGCCGACGCCGAGAACCTTCTTTCCGGTGAGCTTCCAGTGCACATAACCGGCGAGCGTGGTGAAGTACGCGACCTTGCCGATGTGCTCCTCTTTGTTGAGCACCGCCTGGTACAGGTGGGCGATGGACCAGCGTTCCGGAATATTGTACTGGAACAGTTCGGAAAGCTTCTCATGCGCTTCGGAGGTGTTGGTGTTCTGCCAGGTGCGGAACGGCACAAGCAGTTCGCCGTTCTTGTCGAAGGCGAGATATCCATGCATCATGGCGGAGAAACCGATATGTCCGACTCGCGCGAGCTTCTCACCGTATGCGGCTTCCACATTCTGAGCCATCGCCGCGTATGCGGTCTGCAGACCCTTCCAAATCTCTTCCTGGGTGTAGCTCCACAGACCGTTCTCGAGGTGGCTGGCCCAACCGTAATCGCCGGCGGCAATCGTATGGTAGGTATCATCGATAAGAACGGCCTTGATTCGGGTGGAACCGAATTCGATGCCCAGACTCGTTTTGCCGGCCCGAATCTTTTCGGCAGTCAACGCAACCTGATCGTCAAGTTCTTGCTCTTGCGCCATAGTGTCAAACTCCTTGTGTCCAAGCGCCTACACAACCACTCTGTCAACCGAATGTTAGCGCTCACTGTTAACGCTCACTATTTTAAACGCAAATTACGAACCGCACAAACTCGCGTGTCAAAGAAACAATCCGTCAGCGCAATCGTCCGAAACAGCGAACCGGTGCCGAGTCCGCACTCAGCACCGGTTCACGAAATCACAGGAGGAGAACAACCGACCATTAACGCCGCCGCACGGGGCCGATTGAACTGCGCTTGATCAGTTCCGCCGATACCAAACCAACGCCATGCCGGGACGCGGCGAACGAATTCTCGTCGCTCTCCCCCAACAGATACAACGCCTCACGCATCGCAGCCACGCCCAACTGCTCAAAACCAGGACGAACCGTGGTCAGCGGAGGGAACATGTTGTCCATCGCAGGCATGTCGTCGAATCCAACCAAACTCACATCCTGCGGAATCCGTACGCCATGCTCATGCAATGCGCGTGCCACTCCAACAGCCTGACTGTCGTTCGCACACACCATGCAAGTTGGCAAACCGCCGCCGGCGCGGCCGACGTTGTCGAGGATATGATTCATCTTGCCGTACGCCTCGGAGGGTTCCCAGGTCTCGCACTGCACCGTCACGGAATTGACCGAATTGGCCGCGCACAGCTTATTCCATGCCACCAATCTCGTAGCCGCATCACGCCAATCTTTCGGACCGGCGAAATACAGTACGGAACGATGCCCGTATTCCACGACGAGACGCATCACGTCAGCCATCGCGGACCATTGGTCCACGCCGACGACGGATACGCGACGGCGATCGGCGGAAGACATCAATCGCAAACCATCCTGCACGCCGATACTGCCATGCGTGGAAGTGACGATCACACGCGGCTGCATGACCTGCGTACGGCAAGCCGCCGAAAACATGACGTCAGTCGGCGTGAGGAAGATAAACGCATCAACGTTCATCTCATCGAACGTACGGCATAAGTCGTCGAACTCAGCCTGCGTACACAAGGCCTCGTGCACCATGCTCACCGTCATGAACAGACCATGCTGTCGAGCTATCGATTCTATCGACGAAATCGCGGAAATCGGTCCGTAAAACCGTTGACCGCCAGCGATGAGCCCGATGGTGCGGGAACGATGCGACGCAAGCGCGCGGGCGGAGTTGCTGGGACGATAGCCAAGTTCGTCAATAGCCTTCTGCACCTTCTCACGCGTCGCATCGGAAACGTCCGGCGAATGGTTGATGACCCGGGATACGGTCTGATGGCTCACTCCCGCGAATTTTGCCACTTCGAACATCGAAGGACGTTTTTTGCCTGCATTGCGCCTGCCTGCCATGCCCCGTCGCCTTTCGCACATTACCGTTGTTACTTTCGACTTATTCTACACGTAACTTCGGTTAGCGCTAACAGACGCTATTTTTCAGCCATTTGAGCAAGTCGTGCCGCGAAATTCGGCCAGTCGGTACGCATGGCGGTTAACAGTTTACGATTGGGGACTTCCTCAATCGGCACCCATTCGATTTCCATGCTTTCGTCGTCGTTGGCCTTCGGCTCCACACGGTGTCCCGGCTTTTCGAAAGCGAACACGGTGGTGTAGGCCCACGGTCCGTGGTCTTCGCAATACGAACCGACCACGTCGATATCTTCGGGGGTGATGTTGGCTTCCTCGTACGATTCGCGCAGCGCGCCCTCGATCGGGCTTTCACCGTCGGCGGTGGCACCTCCTGGAATGCCCCATGTGCCACCTTCCGCGCTCCACACCGCGCGATGTTGCATGACAACGTGCGTCACTTCGCCGGTCTGTTCGCTTCGGCGGGCCAGCAGCACACCGGACGCGCCGTTCGTGCCCCAATGCTTGCGGCCGCAATCGCAATCAATCCAACCATCACCCGGCTGATGCACGTTTTCCTTGGGAGGAAGCGGTTTTGCGGCACCGGTTCGTGAATCGTGTTCAACGTCCGGTTCTTGATCGGCTCGCGTCACGTTCCACAGATCAGTCCATTCCACGCCAAGCTCGGCGGCCAAACGGCGCGCCAGCGGAAGACTCAGTCCGATAATGCCGTGCGGATCGCCTTCGATGGAGTCGATGAACGCTCCGCCGAAGCCCTCAAGCGTGAAGGAACCAGCCACTTCCAACGGCTCTCCGGTAGCGATGTACCGTTCGATATCGGTGTCGGAATATTCGCAGAAGTGCAGCGTAGCCCTGCTCGCACCTCGCGCGATACGCCCGGTGGCGAAGTCAATCAGGCAATGGCCCGTCCACAATTCACCGGTGGCACCACGCATGGCACGCAGCCGTTCCCGAGCCACCTCAACACTATGCGGCTTGCCGTAGCATTCGCCGTCAAGTAGGAACATGGAATCGCAGCCAAGAATCAGCGGGCCGACTTCCGCACGGGTCAGGCTCGGCTTGCCATCAACGAAATCAGCAATCGATTCAGTGATCGTAGGAATAGTGATTCCCGAAAAATCGCGGGTATTTACGTCGGAGGCGGACTGCACTTCGTCAGCACGCAATGTAATATGAGGATGTTCTAAAGATGCAGAATCTCCAGTATTTTCAGCATTATCTGAATGTTCGGAAGATTCGGCAACGGCTTTCAGCGGATATCCGATTATGCGATTGCCGTGCGCCGCCGCAGCGGTGGCGGCAACGTTACGATACGCCTGATGCACGGCTTCGGCTTTGGCCGTAGCGAGAATCATCACCCGCTGCTCCACGCTCAGATCGCTTACGGCAACGCCCATGGCGGCTGCCTCACGTTCAAGCGCTGCCGGCTCGTCCACGTTCGATACACGAATCGTGGGGCAAATACCAGCCGAGAAAAGCACGTCACGACGAGGCTTGGATTTGGAGGCGAGAATCAGCGGAACGGAGTTGTTCATACGCGTTCCACCTGCACGCCCTTGGTGTCGACGCCCAAATGCAGCACACGCCAATGGCCGGAAGCGAGCTCTTCGGAAGCGAGCTGTTCCAGCTGTTCGTGGGCGTCGCCATGATGCAGCACGAGCACGCATGGGCCGGCACCGGAAACCATGGATGCGAAACCATGGGAACGCAGCTTTTCGATCAGCGCCCATGACGGTTCCATCAAAGGAGCGCGATACGGCTGATGCAGACGATCCTGCGTGGCTGCGAACAGCAACGCATTGGCGTTCTGATGCTGGCCAGTCGCCAGCATCGCAGGATTCATGGCGGCCGGCAGTAGGCTCACACGAGACACATTGTGCACGGCATCCTTGAACGCCAGCTGACCCGGCAGCGCCTGACGCGCCTTTTCGGTGGACAGCTCATAATCCGGCACGAACACGGCTGCGGTCAGATCGTCGGCAACACGATAGTTGATGGTGTGGAAGCCCTTGTGCAGCGGCTCCCCCCCCCCGACCGGGCCCGGAGGCTGGGCCGCCCGGAATCGGCACGGAACCGACACCTTCGGGGGTTTCCATGTCCCAAGACATGGTGAGGCCGCCATACACGGCAGGAGCCACATTGTCCGGATGGCCTTCGATGGCGGCGGCAAGCTCGAACACGGCATCACGGTTGAGTTCGTCGTCCTGCGCGAAGGCGGCCGCGGCTGCAATGCCCGCCACAATGGCCTCTGCGGAAGAGCCCATGCCTCGTGCCTGAGGAATGTTGTTGTGAGCCTGAAGAATGAAGCCTACACGGCCCAGCCCGAAGGTCTGGCATGCGCGGCGGAACGTGGAAACCACCAAGTGGGTTTCGTCACGCGGGAGGGTATCGGCGCCTTCGCCTTCGATCATCACCTGAGCCGCAGTGTTCACCGGATCGGCGCTCAGTGTGAATTCAAGTTCGTCGTGGTAGTCCAGAGCGAGTCCGACCGTATCAAAGCCAGAACCAAGATTGGCGCTGGTAGCCGGAACACGCACGCGTACTTTGCGAGTAACTGGAGTCATATCTCGTCGTCCTTCGTCGCATCTTCTTTACAAGTCAAGCACCGTATACCCGAAAGGGTACAAGAGTCAAATTCAAACCCATAATCGGCAGACAATTCAGTAAACAATCGGCAAGCAATTGCCTAAAACAACAGCCGGAATATGAACAAAGAGACGGCCACCCAATCGCAACGATTTGAGCAGCCGTCTCATAACTGTTAGTTGAGCACGCGGAGGATGGAAGGCTCGCCGACCACGCAGTCGAGTGAGCACACGTCCTTCACGGTTTCACGCAGGGTCAGCTCGTCAGTCATGTGCGTGACAAGGCGCAGCTGCTGCAGTTCGCCGTCGTAACCCGGATCCTTCAGCGTAGGCTTGAGATCCTGGTTCACACCGTTGATGGACACGCCATGCTCGGCGAACTTGGCCGCAATGGCCGCAAGCACGCCCGGATTGTCGTGAATCACGAAACGCACCGCGAACTCGGCCTTGGAAGCCTCGATCGGAGCCTTCTTTAGATCCTTGTACAACGGAATGGTCGGTCCGGTGCAGCCCTGAGCGATGTGACGCGCTTCGGTCACCACATCGCCGACCACCGCGGAAGCGGTCGGAGCGCCGCCAGCGCCACGGCCGTAGAACATCAAATCGTCGGCCGCTTCGGCCTTCACGAACACCGCATTGAAGGAACCATGCACAGAAGCCAGCGGATGCTCGTTGGAAATCAGCGCCGGATACACGCGGGCAGACACACCGGCCTCGCCATTCTCCACCACGGCCAGCAGCTTGATGACCTTGTTTTCGGCGGTCGCGGCGGCAATATCGTCGGCGGTGATCTTGGTGATGCCCTCAACGGACACGTCGTCGATGGTCACATTGGTGTGGAAACCGAGCGTGGCCATGATGGCTGCCTTGTTGGCCGCATCGTAGCCTTCGATGTCTCCGGTCGGATCCGCTTCGGCGTATCCCTTAGCCTGAGCGTCCTTCAGCACGTCGTCGAAATCAAGACCCTTGGTGGTCATTTCGTCGAGAATGTAGTTCGTGGTGCCGTTGACGATGCCAAGCATGCTCGTCACCTTGTCTCCGACGAGGGATTCACGCAGTGGCTTGAGGAATGGAATAGCACCGCCCACGGAAGCCTCAAAGTAGATATCGACGCCCTTGGCTTCGGCGGCCGCATAGATCTCCGGACCATACTTGGCCAGCAGCGCCTTGTTGGCCGTGACCACGGAAGCGCCGGATTCGATGGCCGCAAGCACGAACTTGCGGGCCACGCCGGTTCCGCCGATCAGTTCGACCACAATGTCGGCATTGGTGGCCACGCTCATGGTGTCGGTGGTCACCACGGACTTGTCAATCCACGGGAACGGGTCGGTTTCCGATGGATCAAGGCAGGCGACGCCGGTCAGTTCGATCGGTCGTCCGATGCGTGCGGCAAGCTCATCCTTCTGCTCCACCAGCAGACGTGCGGTCTGAGAGCCGACCGTGCCCGCGCCCAACAATCCAACGCGAATCGGCGCAACATCTTCCTGTACCAAGGCATCCTCCCTTGAATGTGAAGTATTGGTGTAACCCTGCCTATTGTACGGTCCCGATATGACGTAAGACCGCGAAATCATACGAAAATGGACGGTTTCTGAGCTTTGCCCAGAAAACCGTCCATACAACATCCATGTTGCGTCCGCAATTTGAGACGAATCACCATGAACAATACGAAACACGAGCGAAACGCCACGAATCGCTATTCGCTCACATCCCAATCCAGCAGATCTTCGACCGTCTGACGGCGAATCATCACATGCGCGTCTTGCTCGGACACGGCAACAACCGCAGGAATCAGCGCCTGATTGTAGTTGCTGGCCATCGTACGACCGTATGCACCCGTAACAGGCACCGCCAGCACGTCACCGCGCTGAATATCGGCAGGAAGACGCACCTCGTTGACGATGATATCGCCCGATTCGCAGTGCATGCCGACCACACGGCACAACTTGGTTTCGCTGGAACCCTCACGATTGGCGATTTTCGCAGTGTAATCCGATCCGTACAATGCCGGGCGAATATTGTCGCTCATACCGCCGTCGACAGACACGTACACGCGTTCCGTAACCGGATTGCCAGCCTTGTCTTTCGCGGTTCCAGCAAGCTGCACCGGCTTGACCGTACCCACGCGGTACAGGGTGACGCCGGTCGGGGCGACCGTCCAACGGCCCGGTTCGAACGAAATGACCGGAGCGGGCATGCCGAGCGCACGGTTCACGATGGTGACCGCGCTGGCAAGACGAGCAAGTTCCGTATCGAGGTCCATGGAATCCTCACCATCGGTGTAAGCCACGGAATAGCCGCCGCCCAAATCAACCTCCGGCAGGGTGTATGCGTCGGTAGCGTAGAAGGTCTTGCGTAGCAGCATCATACGCTTCGCAGCCTGAATAAAGGCGTCCGCATCGTGAATGTTCGATCCGATATGCGAATGCACGCCGACCAATTCGAGCACGTCCTGATGGCGGTAGATCTCCTTCAACACGGCGAGCGCGGGGCCATCAGCCACCATGGTCATGGCTTCGGCGAGTTTGCGGTCGCCTTCGGAGACCTTCTCATGGCTCATGTCGTACGGGTATTTGATGTCGTACTGCAGCTGGCGTTCTGCGCTTTCGCCCGGAGTGGTTTCGCTTTCACCTAGGCGTGCGTTCGACCCCGCAGGGGTCACGTCAGTCAAATCGTCAAGCACGTTCAGCTTACTTGCATCGGCACCAACCGGTAGCAAGGCAACACCGAACTTCTGGTCCTCATGCGCGGTAGACACGAACTCGTGGCCGCCCGCATGAATGCCGGACGTAACACGCAACATCACACGAGCGCGCTTGCCGAGACGCTTGGCGATTTCGGCGATACGGGCCGGCTCGTTCGGCTCGTCCACCACGATTTTGGCGAAGCCTTCGGTAATGGCGAGTTCGATTTCCGCATCGGACTTGTTGTTGCCGTGCAGCACGAGTCGCCTTCCGGGAACACCTGCGGCGAGCGCGATGCGCATCTCGCCCATGGTGCATGTGTCGATCAGCATGCCGGATTCGGTGACGATACGGCAGATTTCCTTGGAAAGCAGTGCTTTTCCTGCGAAACTGACGTGGGTTACGGTGTTGTTGAATGCATTTGCCGCGGATTTGACGAATTTGGTGGCACGGGCTCGCACGTCATCGGTGTCGATGACGTAGAGCGGTGAGCCAAATTCGTTCAGCAGGCTTTCGGCAGTGCGGCCATGGAACGTGATTTCACCTTGCTCGTTCACGTTGGAGCCGGCCGGCCAGATGGGGGTGACTGCCATGGCGATCACATCCTGTCTGGGGCTGCGACACCAAGCAAGTCAAGGCCTTCGGCGATAACCGTCTTGACGGCGTCATTGAGCTTCAAACGTGCGGCCGCACGAGCCGGTTCCGGAGCCTTGGCGATGCGCAGGGCTTCGGCCTGTTCGCCGCGAGCTTCCGGCTCGGTGAGTTCCATGGGAACCACGCGTTCCACGTTGTACCACTTGTGGTAGGTGGCTGCGAGGTCTTCCAAGTAGTGGGCCACACGGTGAGGGGCACGTAGGTCTCCGGCTTCGCGCAGCAGGGCCGGCCACTGGGCGAGTGCGGCAAGCACTTCGCCGTCGGCGGCAGTGTCGAGCAGGCTCACGTCGGCGCCCTCGTAGGTGATGCCGGCAGCAGCCGCATTGCGGTCCACATTACAGGAGCGGGCGTGCGCGTACTGCACGTAGTACACCGGATTCTCGTTGGAATGCGAAGCGAGCAGGTTCAGGTCGATATCGACCGGGGAATTGTAGTCGGTGCGTGCCAACGAATAACGAGAAGCATCCACGCCGATAGCGTCGGTCAGATCGTCGATGGTCACCACATTGCCGGCGCGTTTCGACATGCGCACTGCCTTGCCGTCCTTCAGCACGTTGACGAGCTGGCCGATAAGAATCTGCATGTTTTCGCCAGGTTCGTCGCCGAATGCGGCGCACATAGCCATCATGCGTCCGATATAGCCGTGATGGTCGGCACCCAGCATGTAAATGGCGATGTCTGCCGGATCGTTGTCACGATGGCGCTTGTTGCGATAGTAAGCAATATCAGCTGCGAAATACGCGTAGTTGCCGTCGGATTTGATGATCACACGATCCTTGTCGTCACCATGCTTGGTGGACTCGAACCAGGTTGCGCCGTCCTTTTCGTAAATGTCGCCACGTTCGCGCAAATCAGCGATCGCCTTGTCGACTTCACCATCGGAATACAGGCTGTTCTCATGGAACCATACATCGAAGTTCACACGGAAATCCTTCATGGATTTACGGATTTCTTCGAACATCATCGGTACCGCACGCTTGCGGAACTCCTCACGCTGTTCGGAATCGCCCTCACCCAACGGATTGCCATCGTTGTCAACGCCACCGTCGACGCGCGGCAGGTCGAGAATCGCAACACCGTCGGCATTTGCCTCATCGATAACGCGACGCGCGATCTCATCGATATAAGCACCCTTGTAGCCGTCGATCGGGGTTTCCTCACCGTGAGCGGCCGCAACCAGCGACTTAGCGAAACGGTTGATCTGCTCGCCGTGATCGTTGAAATAGTATTCGCGCACCACCTTGGCGCCGTTCGCTTCAAGCACGCGGGCCATGGAATCACCGACCGCAGCCCAACGGGTGCCGCCGATATGGATCGGACCGGTCGGATTAGCGGACACGAATTCAAGATTCAGGGTCTTGCCGGAAAGATGGTCGTTCTTGCCGTAGTTCGTGCCCTCGCCAAGCACAGTGTCAACCACGGCTGCGGCGGACGCGGAATCAAGCACAATGTTGATGAAGCCGGGGCCGGCCACTTCCACGGACTTGATGCCATCGGCATTGGCAAGTTCCGCAGCGAACAGTTCGGCGAAATCGCGAGGCTTCATGCCGGCCTTCTTAGCCAGCTGCATGGCCGCGTTCGACGCCCAATCGCCGTGCGCGCGGTCCTTTGGACGCATGACGGCGAATTTAGCCTGCGGAGGGATGAGATCGGTGGTCAGGGTGCCTGCCTTGCCTTCATTCACAAGGTTGTTGGCAATATTGAAAATCAGTTCACTAAGCGCTTCTGGACTCATTCCTCCAAGTCTACCGATTATGCAGACAGAATCAGCCTTGCGTACCGCCCCGCGTACCATCCTGCAGTTCGCCATGCTTTCTGCGCCAAGCCACGGAAGCGTAATAGCCGATATAGCAGATCGCAACGAACGGAATCATATACAACAATGTGGAGCGCTGCGACGAATCGCAAATCACCAAAACCAATGCGCCAATACACATCACAATCGCAGCGATCGGCACGAACGGAAAACCGGGGGCACGATACTTCAAATCGTCAACCGAATGGCCTTGAGCAAGCCACTGCTTGCGGAAACGCAAGTGGCAGACGGAAACCGACGCCCACACCACCAGCGTGGCCAAGCCGGAAACCGCAACCAACGCCAAATACACCGTCGAAGCGGCAACCACAGAAGACAGCAACGCCAACAACGATCCGGCCATACTGAAGAGCACCGCGAACACGGGCACACCATGAAAATTCGTCTTGCCGAGCACGCGCGGAATCATACCCTCCTGCGCAAGCGACCAAACCATACGCGAACACACATACAAGCCGGAATTCGCAGCGGACAGCACCGCCGTCAACACCACGAAATTCATCACATCGCCGGCAAACGGCATGCCGATCGACTGGAACACGAGCACAAACGGACTCGTGTCGACACCCGACTGATGCCACGGAATCAGCGCGGACATCACCGCAATCGAACCGATGAAGAAAATCGCAAGACGCAACACCGTGGTATGCACGGCCTTCGGAATCGCCTGCGCCGGATCCTTCGTCTCCCCCGCCGCAACACCAACGACCTCAGTGCCCGAAAACGCGAACACCACCGTCAACAGCGTCGAAAAAATCGGCAGCACACCATTCGGGAGCCAGCCGTCATTATAAAAATTCTCAAACAGCGGAGCATGATCGTAGCCGGCAATCGGAATCGCACCAAACATGGCAAGCAAGCCGACCACAATGAACGCGATAATTGCAAACACCTTAATGGATGCGAACCAGAATTCCGACTCGCCATACAGCCTCACCGACAGAATATTGAGCATGAACACCACCGCAATAAAGGCGGCGGACCAAATCCACGCGGGCGAATCAGGAAACCAACGTTGCATCAGCAGACCGGCTGCCGCGAATTCCGAAGCGGGCGCCCCCCCTGGGTGGTGT
>OBVY01001548.1_pt1 | contig 12880 bp, 9 predicted proteins | sample 1538051 | NCBI WGS metagenome assembly OBVY01 (sample SAMEA2580017, study PRJEB22360) | human gut metagenome | biome: human gut; feature: human-associated habitat; material: faeces | place: Denmark | collected 2008/2010 | reverse complement strand
TGACCAGTCCCGGCCCCTCCCGCTACTGGGCGGGCGGCAGTCTCGACTATACGGGTTCGTTCGACGACAAGAAATCCGACCAGGACCTCGACAACGGTCTGGGAGGCCCCGTCGAGCGCTACAAGTCGAATTACAACCGCACGCAGTTCGCCGCGACGTTCGCCGTAGAGGCGCGGCATCGGCAATTTTTCCACAGTCTCGACCTCACGGCATCGCTCAGCGCCGAATTCGACCGTATCGACCGTTGGAGGTTCGTGGAGACCGGTTCCGATTTCGCCAAGACGTGGGGCACCGAGGCGGGGGAGTACGACGCCGTCATCATCCCCGCCTCCTACGACGCCACGCTGCTCGTCGACGGCAAACCGTTCTACGGCTATGCCAAGGCCATAGCGATCTTCAACGCCGACACCGAACGTTCGCGCAACACGCTGCGCGTCGGGGCCGACTGGTCGATGGACAAGAACTACGGCCGCGGGCTGGTCTTCGACGTCGCCCGGCCGTTCAGCCCGCAGATGGATTCGCGGCCCCGCGCCTACGACGCGATCCCCGCCCTGCACAAACTCTCGCTTTTCCTCGAAGACGCCACGACGCTCGCTCTCGGAGACTTCCGCGTGGAGGCTACGGGAGGCGTGCGCGCCGCCTCGATGTTCAATCTGGGACGCCGCTATACGATTCAGGGGAAATTCTATTTCGATCCGCGCGCCAACGTCGTCGTCGCACTGCCGCGATTTCATGTCGCCGGCCGGAATCTCTCCCTGCGATTGGGCGGAGGTGTCGGCTGGCACACCAAATTCCCGACGATGGACAGCCTCTATCCCGACACGGAGTATTTCGATTTCACCCAGCTCAACTACTGGCCTGCGAATCCCGCACTCCGGCGGATCAACCTGCGACTCTACACGCTCGATCCGACGAATTACGACCTGCGTGCCGCACGCAATTTCAAATGGGAGGTTCGCCTCGACGCCGGCTGGAACGACAACCAGCTGTCGGTGACTTATTTCCGCGAAGACATGACGTCGGGATTCCGCACGACGTCGGACTATCGGAGCTTCACCTTCCGGGATTACGACGAAACGGCGATCGACATGGAACAGTTGGACGGTCCCCCGTCGCTCGACGGCATCCCCTATACGGAAGAGAGGCGGTTGGGCGGGTACTCCCGCTCGACCAACGGCAGCCGCACGGAAAAGTCGGGCATCGAATTCGCCTTCACCTCGCAGCGCATCCGCGCGATCGCTACGCGAATTACCGTCACGGGCGCCTATTTCCGGACGAACTACTCCAACATGCACCCCGAGTACCTGCTGCCGACCTCCGCCCCCGGAGGACAGACCTATCCTTACGTCGGGTACTACTTTTCGACGGACGGTTACCTGCGCGAAATGTGCAATACCAATTTTCTGCTCGACACGCAGATTCCCCGCCTGAAACTCATTCTCTCCACATCGTTCCAGTGCATGTGGTTCCTCGGAAGCCGCAATACGCCGGTTTCGGCCTGGCCGATCTCGTATCTCGACGAGAATCTCGTCTCGCACCCGTTCACGGCCGAATCGGCTGCCGACGGTCTGCTGTCGGCACTCGTACGCGACAGCGACCCCACGCTGTGGCGCTATGTAACCACTCCGTTCAGCATGAATGTCAACCTCAAAATCACGAAAAAGCTCTATCGCGACAAGATGGCCGTGGCTCTGTTCGTCAACAAACTGCTCGATTACACCCCCGATTATCACACATCCGACGGCCGCCATATCCGCCGCGAAGTCACGCCTTACTTCGGCATGGAGCTGAATATTAAGCTATAACGACCCCGACATGCGACGTCTTCTACTCTTGTTTCCGCTCCTGAGCCTCTGCTCGACCGCCTGCGAATCGGACGGCCGGGAGTTGTTCACGCAACTTTCCGTCCGCTTCATCCTGCCCGACGACCGTCCGGTCGAACGAATCGAGCTCCTCTCCGACATCTCCTATTGCGAGAACATCAACACGAAGGAACGGGTCTTCTTCACCGTCCTCGACGGACGGTCGGCGACCCTCACGCTGCAAAAGGGGGTCTACACCCTCATCGTCGAGGCCAACCTGCACTACACCGACGGAACGGTGCAATACGTCCGCAACGCCGACCATAACACCCCGTCCGAAGCGCTCGCCTGGATGGACGACCGGAGTTCGATCGTATTGTTGTTAAAATACGTCAACTGACCATGAAACCGCTGCGCCTCCTGTTGTTCTGTCTGTTGCCGCTGCCTTTGTGGAGCGAAGCGCAAACCGCAGCCGTGCGCGACTCGCTCGGCATACTCCGCCGTGCGGAGTTCCACAACGCCCCGCTCGCGACGCTGGATGCTTCGGCCTACGAAAGTTCTCCCGCAGCGATGCTCTACCGCTATCCGGTCTCGTACTCCACGCTGAGATTGCAGGGCGACCTGCGCAGCGAGAGCCGGCCGATCCTGCAACCCGAGGGCGACGGCGCACTCGTCGGGACGTTCCGCGCCGACTCCTATCTGCGACTCGACGAGCGGTCGGTCGTCACGGCCGGCGCCTCCTACGAACGGGGACGCACGGACAACGTTCGCTGGAACTCCACGGCCGACTACCGTCTGCTGCGCCCCTTCGTCCTGGCCGATTCGGTGGGCGGCGACCTTTCGACCGAAGAGTACGCCTTTCGAGGCGCGTACGTGCGCCGCGACGGGCGAATCAATTACGGGATCGGCATCGATTACCGCGCCCGCCACGAATTCCGACAGGTCGATCCCCGTCCCCACAACATCGTCAACGATCTGACGGGCACGATCGGCGCCGGATTCTCGACGGATCGATCCCTCATCGCCCTGACTGCGCGCGGACGTATTTACAAACAGTCGCAGGAGGTCGGATTCTTCGACGAACGGGGCGCCAACACCGTCGAATTCCTCATGACGGGACTGGGCAACTATTTCGCACGTTACGTCGGAGGCGAAGACCAGTCCCTCTTCTACAAAGGCAAGGGATACGCGCTTTCGCTGACAGCAGTCCCGAGCCGCACCTGCGGCTGGTCGGCCCTCCTGCAATACGAGCGTTTCTCCAATCGCAACATTTTCAGCGAACTCAATTACGCTCCGGCAGGCCGACTCGTGACGCAAACCCTGTCGGGCAGCGTCGCACGCCGCTACGAGCGGGGAGGTTTCGCAGTGGAGGGCTCCTACGAATTGAGGCAGGGATTCGAAAACGTCGTCGACAACGGCGAGACGGCGGACTACCGGATATTGGGCGAGTTCGCAATGTACCGCAACCGCACGCTGCGACTCGCTGCCGGGGGGATGGTGACCTGGAATCGCCCGCAGACGGACTACACGCTCGCACCGTCGGTCGGGTACTTCCGCACGTCGGCCGATTATCCCTACCCGAAGCGGGAAATCGCCCTGTCGACGGCCGGCGCCGGCTGCGACCTGCATCTGACCCGTCACGGACAGCGCGGTACGCTGCGCGCGACGGTCGGCGGCCGCTACGCGGGCAACCTGACCCGCCACACGCCGTTGTCGACCGGGGCCCCCCCGCCCCCGCCACACGCTGTTGTCCGACAGCCGTCTCGATCCCGATATCGGCGCCATGCTCTTCGACAGCGTCGACCGCATGACGGCCGACGCCGTCGAACTCACGGCAGCCCTGCGCGCTGAACGGGAGCTGCGCCGTTCGCTGGCGCTCTTCGTCGACGCCTCGTGGCGCCCGGGCATCTACATGGACGGCGTGCGTGTCCACTTGGCCACGATCGCCTGCGGAATCTGTTTTTGAAACGATATTTATGTTTAATTTCTAATACTGTAAAACGATGAGAAAACTCTTTGCAATGCTGACGGTCGTCGCGCTGGCGACCGGCATGACCGCCTGCTCCGACGACGACGGAAGGGAGACGCCGAAAGATCCCACCACGACGAACTTCAACCTCCGCGCACGCGGCGGCAACGTGATGGTCACGCTGACGACTTCGGACTACACGATCGACATTCCCGCCGCCGACGCGGACTGGATCGGCCTGAGCGAACAGAGCCAGGGCGAGGTAGTCGTCCTCTCGGTAAAACCCAACACGACGGGCGCCGAACGTTCGACGACCGTCACACTCGCGGAGAAAACGACCGGTACGACGCTGGCCTACATGAATATCAAGCAGTCCGAGAACAGCCTTTACAGCGGCGATTTCCTGATCGAAGAGTCGTTCTTCACCTCCTGTCCCCTCCCCGCCACGGGCAAGGTCGACAAGGCTCACGGCGACCAATACATCAAGATCCGCAACAACACCGACCAGGATCTCTACGCCGACGGGCTGCTGATTATCACGTCGTCGAAGATCACCTCCGTCCAGAACATCTCGTTCAACGAGGGCGAAGATCCCCGGCCGAATTACTGCATCGTCGACGAGATTCTCTGCATTCCGGGCGACGGCGACGACGTCCTGGTCAAGGCCGGCGAGTCGCTCCTGATCTGCAACAACGCCCAGAACCACAAGGCGACCAACCCCAACTCCTTCGATCTGACCTCGGCCGATTTCGAGTGGTACAACGAGTCGACAGTCGAATCCATGCTCGATATCGACAACCCCAAAGTGGACAATCTCGACATCTGGTACACCTACACCAAGAGCGTCATCATGCTCGACGCTGCGGGTAAACGCTCTTGCGCACTGGCTATCCCTCCCATCGGAATGACCCGAGACAGGTTCCTCGCCGATTACGCTTTCACGGGCAGCTATATCTTCCATTCGCCCAACGGAAAGGACTACGACATGACCTTCAAGAACTGCTTCAAGGTACCCAATTCGTGGATCGTCGACGCCGTCAATCTGGGCGTTTCGTCCGAGTATCTGACGAATCCGTGGGATACAGAGCTCGACGCCGGTTACACCTATGCCTGTGAGACGAGCTCCGACCAGACGAGCTACGGTCTGAGCGTACGACGCAAGGTCGCAGCCGACGGCAAGCTGGTCGACACGAACAATTCGACCAACGACTTCACGCCCCGCGCCACACCGTCGCTCTCGGAAATCCAATAGGGTAGCGCTTCCCGACGAAACGGGGCCGGGGGGTGGGCCCGCCCCGTTTCCATTTTCCGTCGAACCGCCTACTTGAACCACTCTTCGAGATGATCCTTCGCGTAGAAATAGTAAACCAGCAGCCCCACCCAGCTCGTCAGCAATACGAGCACCGAGGCGATCACCTTGCCGACGGTCGAAATGTTTTTCTTGAAGATGTCGAGCACCGCCAGTACGGCGCAGACCAAACCCACCAGATAGAGAATCGTTCCCATAGTTCGGAATATTTTTAGTTAAACAACAGGTTTCGCGTCCGTTCCCCGCGCCGGAACACTCCGGCAGGGTAGGCGACGTCCCACAGATAAAGTCCTTCGGCCGGCGCGCCGCCGCTCGCGCGCGACAAGTCGCGGCTCTCGACGATCGCGCGGAACTCCTCCACATCGTAACGCCCGCGCCCCACGTCGACCAGCGTCCCCACCAGCGCCCGCACCATATTGCGCAGAAAACGGTCGGCACGGATCGTAAAGCGGTACACTCCTTCGGGCGACTCCTCCCAACCGGCCCGCACGATGCGGCAGATATTGGTCTTGTTGTTGGAGTTCAGTTTGGCAAAGGAGGTAAAATCATCGTACTCCAAAAGCGATGCCGCAGCGCGATCCATCCGCTCCACATCCAGCGGCCGGTAATAGTGCCACGCGGCCCTGCGGGTAAAGGGGTTCTTGCGCGACTCGATGAAATAGCGGTACTCGCGCTCCGCCGCACTGAAACGGGCGTGCGCATCGTCCGCGACCGGTGCCACGCCGAAGACGGCGACGTCGTCGGGCAGCAGGCAATTGAGTTTGTAGGCCGTATGCTCCGGATCGGTCAGCGGCGCCGCTACGTCGAAATGCGCCACGGCATAGGCGGCGTGCACGCCCGTGTCGGTACGGCCTGCGCCGGTCACCTCGACAGGCTCGCGCAGCAGCGTCGAAAGCGCCCGTTCGAGCGTCTCCTGCACCGAAGCGGCGTCACGCTGACGCTGCCCAGCCGCAATAACGGCTTCCGTTGTAACTCAGTTCGACAAAATAACGCATCGCAACATACCAATTTAGCGCGTGTTTACGTTTTCAGACGGATACAAAAAGTTAGTAAGACAAAGGTACGAAAAAATCCGGAACACCCTCCGCACTCATCGAGGATTTCGTATCTTTGGCTGACACCTTAGATACTCCGCCTCGGCAAAAAGCAAATAAATTTGATATTGCCTTCGCTTAATCGTATCTTTGGCTGACGCCTTAGATACTCCGCCTCGGCAATTGCAAATAAATTTGATATTGCCTTCGCTTAATCGTATCTTTGGCTGACGCCTTAGATACTCCGCCTCGGCAATTGCAAATAAATTTGATATTGCCTTCGCTTAATCGTATCTTTGGCTGACGCCTTAGATACTCCGCCTCGGCAATTGCAAATAAATTTGCATTGCTCTCGGCTTAATCGTATCTTTGTCCAAATATTTTTTCGCACTATGAACGCAGCTATCATCGGATACGGGAAAATGGGACGCGAGATCGAACGTCTCCTCGTCGAACGGGGGCACGGCGTGGGGCTGATCGTCGACGCCGACAACCGCGGCGACCTCGACGCCGCGCATCTGCGCGGCATCGACGTGGCGCTCGAATTCACGACGCCCGCAACGGCCTACGACAACATCCGCGCCTGCATCGACGCCGGTACGCCGGTCGTAAGCGGCACGACGGGCTGGACGGATCGCCTCGACGAACTGAAAACCCGCTGCAAGGAGCGGGGCGGGGCCTTTTTCTACGCCTCGAACTACTCGCTGGGGGTCAACCTGCTGTTCCGGCTCAACCGGCAGCTGGCCGAAATGGTCGGCCGTGTCGGCGGTTACGACGTCCGCATCGAGGAGGTGCACCACACGCAGAAGAAGGATGCACCGAGCGGCACGGCCATCACGCTGGCCGAAGAGATCATCGGCCGCATCGGCACGAAGGAGCGTTGGGTGAACCGCCCTGCGGCCGATCCCTCGGAGCTGGCGATCGCATCGATCCGCGAAGGGGCGGTGCCGGGTATCCACACCGTCACCTATACCTCGGCGGACGACGTGCTGACGCTGCGGCACGAGATCCTCAACCGCCGCACGCTGGCGCTGGGGGCCGTCATCGCGGCAGAATTCCTGAACGGCAAGCGGGGCGTCTACACGATGGACGACCTGTTGAAATAGGCGGTGAAGCGAGACGATTCCGATGAAAAAGTCTCCGACCATCGCCGCACTCCTGATAGAATAGCGTCGCTGCCGACACAAACCGAACAACTCCGACATGGAAAAAATCAAGGCAATCCTGCGTAACAAATGGTTCGGCTTCATCTTCTGGAGCCTCCTCTATATCCTGTGGTTCGTCGTCTGGACGGGCAACCTGTGGCTGCTGCTGGGCGAACTGGTCATCGTCGACCTCTACTTCACGCATTTCCTCTCGCGGCTCATCGGCCGGCGCAACCGCGAATGGTGCCGCCGCAGCCCGACCTACAAATTCATCTACGAGTGGGTCAACGCAATCGTTTTCGCAACGGTCGTCGCCTCGCTCATCCACATCTTCGTCTTCCAGATGTACGTCATCCCGTCGTCGTCGATGGAGTCGTCGCTTCTCATCGGCGACTACCTCTACGTGAGCAAGGTGGCCTACGGCCCCCAGATGCCCAACACGCCGGTGTCGTTCCCCTTCGTACACCATACGATGCCCTTCTCGCAGACGAAGAAATCCTTCTCGGAGTGCATCCGATGGCCGTACCACCGGCTCAAAGGATTGCGCAGCATCGAGCGCAACGACGTGGTGGTCTTCAACTTCCCCGCCGGCGACACGGTGCTGCTCCAGCGGCAGGACGCCACCTACTACGACGTGCTGCGCGAATACCAGCGCACGCTGGGCGCCAGGGCGGGCCGCGAGAAACTGTTCCGCGACTACACGGTCATCACCCGTCCGGTCGACAAGCGCGAGAACTACATCAAACGCTGCGTGGCCATCGCCGGCGACTCGCTCAAAATCGTGGGCGGCGAAGTCTACGTCAACGACGAGCCGCAGGCTCCCGTCGAGGGCAAGCAGTACATGTATACGGTGATGACCTCGTCGCCGCTGTCGAAATACGCGATCGACAAGCTCGGCATCACCGAGTGGAGCGGCGGCAACGGCTCGAACTACTACATGCTGCTCGACGACGAGCGGGCCGAGGAGTTGCGCCGCATGGGCAACGTGCTGGCCGTCGAACGTTTCATCTACGAGGAGCCCAACCGCGAAGTCTATCCCCACGACCTGACGCTGGGATGGAATCAGGACAATTACGGCCCGATCTGGATTCCGGCCCGCGGGGCGACGATCCCGCTCACACCCGAGAACATGCGGCTCTACCGCCGCTGCATCGAAGTCTACGAAGGCAACCGCGTGGAAGAACTGCCCGACGGCAGGGTACTGCTCAACGGCCAGCCGGCCGCGGACTACACCTTCCGCATGAACTACTACTGGATGATGGGCGACAACCGCCACAACTCGGCCGACTCGCGTTTCTGGGGTTTCGTGCCCGAAGACCACATCGTGGGGCGCGCCTCGTTCATCTGGCTGTCGCTCGACGCACAGAAATCGTTCCCGTCGAACATCCGGTGGAACCGGCTCTTCACCAAAGTGAAATGACGACGCCTGCCGACGATACCTATCTGACCATCGAAGCGCCGGCCGAGGCGATCTACAAGGAAAAGAGCAGCAAATTTCTCGCTTTCGCCTATCCCGTCGCCGACGAAGAGGAGATCCGCAGCCGGCTCGAAGCGTTGCGCAAACGTTACTACGACGCCACGCACCATTGTTACGCCTGGCGGCTGGGGCCGCACGGCGAGGCGTTCCGCGCCAACGACGACGGCGAACCCTCGTCGACGGCCGGCCGGCCGATTCTGGGGCAGCTGCTCTCGCACGAAACGACCGACTGCCTGATCGTCGTCGTGCGTTATTTCGGCGGGACGAAACTGGGCGTGCCGGGCCTTATCGCCGCATACAAGGAGTCGGCGGCGGAGGTACTGGCGGCGGCACGCATCGTGCAGCGAACGGTCGACCGCCGCATCGCGGTGACCTTCTCCTACGCGGCGATAAACGACATCATGCGCATCGTCAAGGAGGAGCAGCCCGCCGTCGAGTCGCAGCGGTTCGACAATCTCTCGTCGATCGTGCTGCGTATCCGCGCCAGCCGCGCCGAACGATTAACCGAACGACTCCGCAAGGTCGAAGGAGCGACCATCGAAACATGAACGAACCGAAAAGCATCCATATCAAGGGGGCGCGGGTACACAACCTCCGAAACATCGAGGTGGAAATCCCGCACGACACGCTCACCGTCATCACGGGCCTCTCCGGCTCGGGCAAATCGACCCTGGCCTTCGACACGATCTTCGCCGAGGGGCAGCGCCGCTACGTGGAGAGCCTGTCGGCCTACGCCCGGCAGTTTCTGGGCAAGATCGACAAGCCCGACGTCGACCTCATCACGGGGATCGCGCCGGCCATCGCCATCGAGCAGAAGGTCAACACGCGCAATCCGCGTTCGACGGTCGGCACCACCACCGAGATATACGACTACCTCAAACTGCTCTTCGCCCGCATCGGCCGCACCTTCTCGCCCGTATCGGGCCGCGAGGTGAAGTGCTACGACGTCGACGACGTGGCCCAATACGTCCTCGCGCTCGGTCAGGGAGCGAAAGCGCTCGTCGCAGCGCCGCTGGTCGCCGCCGAGGGGCAGGGCGTCATCGAGAAGCTGACGCTGCTCATGGGCGACGGCATCCAGCGCGTGCAGTACGACGGCCGCACACGTTTCATCGAGGAGCTGCTGCCGGAACTCGATCCCGCCGTCCGGCCCGACGAGCTGTCGGTGATCGTCGACCGCCTGCGCGTCGCCTCCGACGAGGAGTTCGCCACGCGCCTGCGCAACTCCGTGGCCCGCGCGTTCGCCTACGGCGACGGCGTGTGCCGCATCCTGACCGACGAGAGAGCCGAGGAGTTTTCGTCGCGCTTCGAGGCCGACGGAATCGCCTTCGAACAGCCCACCGAACACCTGTTCAGCTTCAACAACCCGCTGGGTGCCTGTCCCCGCTGCGAGGGCTACGGCAAGATCATCGGCATCGACGAGGATCTGGTCATCCCCGACAAGAGCAAGACGATCTACGAAGGCGCCATCGCCTGCTGGCGCGGCGAGACCATGCGCTTGTGGAAAGAGAAGCTGGTGGAAAACGCCGGCAAGTTCGACTTCCCGATCCACACGCCCTACCACGAACTGACGCCCGAACAGAAGTGCCTGCTATGGACGGGCAACGAATACTTCTACGGTCTGGACAGCTTCTTCGAATACATCGACAGCGAACGGCGCAAGATTCAGTTCCGCGTGATGAAGGCGCGCTACACGGGCAAGACGCGCTGCCCCGAATGCGGCGGCAGCCGCCTGCGCAAGGAAGCGCTCTACGTGCGCGTGGGCGACCGCACGATCGCCGATCTGGTGACGATGAACGTCGACGCGCTGCTAGTGTTCTTCAAGGAATTGCAGCTCGACGCACACGATACGACCACCGCACGGCGCATCCTCACCGAAATCGTCAACCGGTTGCAATACCTCGCCGACGTGGGACTGGGCTATCTGACGCTCGACCGCCTGAGCTCGACGCTTTCGGGCGGCGAGTCGCAGCGCATCAACCTGGCCACGTCGCTGGGCAGCAACCTCGTCGGTTCGCTCTACATTCTCGACGAACCCTCGATCGGCCTGCATCCGCGCGACACGAACCGGCTGGTGGGCGTGCTCAAACAATTGCGCGACATCGGCAACACCGTCATCGTGGTCGAACACGAGGAGGAGGTGATCCGTGCGGCCGACTGGATCGTCGACGTCGGCCCCGAAGCGGGCTACAACGGTGGGGAGATCGTTTTCTGCGGCCCCGCGAAAAAACTTCCCGCCTGCCGGAAAAGTCTCACGGCCGACTACCTGGCCGGACGGCGGCGGATCGAACCGCCCTCGACGCCGCGCGGGTGGAGCCATTCGATCGTCGTCAAGGGGGCGCGGGAGAACAACCTGCAAAACATCGACGTGCGCTTTCCGCTGGGAGCCATGACCTGCGTCACGGGCGTCAGCGGCTCGGGCAAGTCGTCGCTCGTCAAGGGAATCCTCTATCCGGCGCTGCGGCGCACGCTCTTCGACACGGGAATCAAACCGGGCGACTTCGACGCGCTGGAAGGCGACGTACAACTGCTCAAATCGGTCGAAATGGTCGACCAGAACCCGATCGGAAAGTCGACGCGCTCGAATCCCGTCACCTACATCAAAGCTTACGATGAAATACGCAAACTCTTTGCCGACCAGCCCTATGCGCAGCACAACGGCATGACACCTTCGCACTTCTCGTTCAACATCGCCGGCGGCCGCTGCGAGGAGTGCCAGGGCGAGGGCGTCATCAAGGTCTCGATGCAGTTCATGGCCGACATCGAACTCAAATGCGAGGCGTGCGGCGGCCGGCGCTTCAAGGAGGAGGTACTCGAAGTGAAATACCGCGGCCGTTCGATCTACGACGTACTGGAAATGACCGTCGACGACGCCGTGGCCTTCTTCGGCGAGGACAAGGCCAACGCCGTATGCCGGCGCATCGTCGACCGGCTACTACCGTTGCAGGAGGTGGGACTGGGTTACATCAAGCTGGGACAATCCTCCTCGACGCTCTCGGGCGGCGAGTCGCAGCGCGTGAAGCTCGCGTCGTTCCTCGCCAAGGACGCCGTGCAGGGCAACGTGCTGTTCCTCTTCGACGAACCCACCACGGGGCTGCATTTCCACGACATCAACAAACTGCTGGCGGCCTTCGACGCGCTGATCCGCAAGGGACACACCATCGTCGTCGTCGAACACAACATGGACGTCATCAAGTGCGCCGACTGGGTGATCGACCTCGGCCCCGAAGCGGGCGACCGGGGCGGCAGGGTAGTCTTCGAGGGGACGCCCGCCCAGCTCGAAACGTGTGCGGAGAGTTACACGGGACAATTCCTGAAACTCCGCACCAAACTGTAAAATCCATGAAGGAATTCCATACCTATACGCTTCCCAACGGTATCCGCGGCATCCACCGCCAGGTACGCGGCAACGTGGCCCACTGCGCGCTCGTCGTGGGCGCCGGCACGCGCGACGAGCTGAAATCGGAGTACGGGCTGGCGCACTTCGCCGAACACGCCTTCTTCAAGGGTACCCAGCGGCGACGCGCCTACCAGGTCAACTGCCGGCTGGAAAACCTCGGCGGCGAACTGAATGCCTACACCACCAAGGAGGACACGACGCTGCACGCCACCGTGCTGCGCGGCGACTTCGCCAAAGCCGTCGAACTGCTCGCCGACGTGGCGTTCCGTTCGACCTTTCCCGAACGGGAACTGGAACGCGAACGCGAGGTGATCTTCGACGAGATCAACACCTACAAGGATTCGCCCGCCGACCGCATCTACGACGATTTCGAAGACCTGCTCTTCGCCGGATCGGCACTGGGACACAACATTTTGGGTACGAAGGCGGCACTGGCCCGCTACCGCTCGGAGCACATCCACGCCTTCGTGCGGCGCACGCACACCACCGATCAGATGGTCTTCTCGTCGATCGGCAACATCGCGCCCCGACGCATCGAGGCGATCGCCGCGCGGTACTTCGCCGACATGCCTGCCACCGTGCGGTCGTTCTGCCGGACGGCGCCCGCGCCCGTCGCCCCCTTCGAACGAAGCATCGCGCGGCACACGCACCAGTCGCACTGCATCGTCGGAGCACGGGCTTACGGCATCCTCGACCCGAAGCGGCTGCCGCCGGCGCCGCCCCGCCACAACCCGGGCTCTCCATCGA
>OBVY01001525.1_pt1 | contig 13060 bp, 13 predicted proteins | sample 1538051 | NCBI WGS metagenome assembly OBVY01 (sample SAMEA2580017, study PRJEB22360) | human gut metagenome | biome: human gut; feature: human-associated habitat; material: faeces | place: Denmark | collected 2008/2010 | reverse complement strand
GTTCTACGGCGCGATCCGTTCGGCAGGTTCGGTCTCGCCGGCCGCCCACACCGAGAAGTCGCGCAGCACTCCTTCGTTCTCCGTAAAGTTGAAGGTACAGGTGCTGTACAACAGCAATCCGCCGGGACGCAGGGCCCGCCACGCTTCGCGCAGAATACCCCGCTGCCGTTCGGCGCACAGCGCCACGCCGGCCTCGCTCCACTCCGTGCGCGCCTCCTCCGACTTGCGGAACATCCCCTCGCCCGAGCAGGGCGCATCGACCGCCACCGCGTCGAACCACCCTTCGAGACGGGCGACCTGCGACGGATCGTTGACCGTCACGGCCACGTTGCCCACGCCCCATTTACGGACATTGTCGGCCAGCACGGCGGCACGGTTGCGGACGATCTCGTTCGCTACGACCAGCCCGCCGCGCCCTGCAAGCGTCGAATAGAGAGTCGTCTTCCCTCCCGGAGCAGCGCACAGATCGAGCACGCGCTCGCCCCCGATTCCGCCGCACGCCGCGACGATATGGCCGACGAACTGCGACGACGCCTCCTGCACATAGTAGCGTCCCGCGTGAAAATCGGGGTCGAGCGTAAACGACGGACGGGCATCGAGCCAGTATCCTCCCGTGCTCCAACCGATCGGACGGCCGGAGGGTGCGGCGAGTCCCTTGACCGCATTGAGCCGCACCGAAACGGACGGTTCTCCCGTCAGCGCACGGCACAACGCGCCGCCCTCGTCCGGACCCAGTTCGCGCAGGACGCGTTCGACGAATTTCGCAGGCAGCATCGTCAACGCTTCTGTTCGTTACGCAACCGGTCGATCCGCCGGCAAATCTTCTCCAACACGGCGGGATTCTCCACGAAATCCTCCGTATCCTTGTCGACCAGGAGCACTTCGCCGTCGTAGATGTCGTTGACCCAGTGTTCGTACTTGGCATTCAGACGGCAGAGGTAGTCCTCGTCGATATTCATTTCGTAGTCGCGCCCGCGTTTGCGGATCTGCGCGGTGAGCGTCGGCACGCTCGCCCGCAGATAGATCAGCAGATCGGGGCGGGGAATGAACCCCGAACCGAGCCGGAAAATCCCCATATAGGTCTCCAAATCGCGCGTCGACATCAGCCCCATCTGGTGCAGGTTGTCGGCGAAGATGTGGGCGTCCTCGTAGATCGTGCGATCCTGAACGATCACGTCGTCGCCCGATGCGAGCATGTCGAGCGTCTGCTGGATACGACTGCCCAGAAAATAGATTTGCAGGTGGAACGCCCACCGCTGCATGTCGTTGTAAAAATCGCCGATATAAGGATTGTTGCTCTCCTCATAGTAGGCCTTCGCGTTGTAGTGCCGGGTCAGTATCTCGGTCAACGTCGTCTTTCCGCTGCCGATATTTCCCGCAATTGCAATGTACATGTCGTTATAATCTCCTTCGTTATCAATTCACACCTGCCGCCGGACGTTCACGCCGCGCATTGCCGCTGCGCGGATGCCGACATTCCCTCCCCTTCGCCCCTCCCTTTGGCAAAGGGAGGGGTTCAAACGAAATCCGAACTCTATATTCTCCTTCGTTATCGATTCACACCTGCCGCCGGACGTTCCTGCCGCCATCTTCCCGACAGTGCTGCGCGCCGTCGGCAGTTCGCCGCCGCCCCGTGCGGCGAAGTGCTCTCACACGAAACGGCTCGTGCAACTCCGACCGCTGCCGGCGAACCGCGACACCACAGCCGCCGGGGCCGCTACCCCCGCACGCCTACCGCCGCATCCTGTTCGGCCGTCGTCGCCAGCACATCCTCCAACACCCTGCGGTCGTTGGCAAGGCGCGGAACCTTGTTTTTGCCGCGCCGAAGCATCCAGCGGGCGAACGTACCCGCCGGAACGACATGCATCTCGGGCGGCGCCATCGTACTGCGGCGTTTGGCCTCGTAATCGGAGTTGAGCCGCATCAGTTCGCCGTCGAGCTTTTGGACAAAGGCATCGAAACTCTCCGGAGCGCGGCCGAACTCCACGATCCATTCGTGGGCGCCCCGCCCGTGCAGCGTCATGTAGCGGGGACCGGCCGTATACTCCGACACCACGGCACCCGTGGCTTCGGCGGCGGCCGTCACCGCCCGTTCGGCATTTTCCATGACCACCTCCTCGCCGAAAGCGTTGATGAACTGGCGCGTACGCCCGGCGACCCGAATCCGGTAGGGATCGGTCGAGGTGAACTCCACCACGTCGCCCAACTCGTAACGCCACAGCCCGTTGCACGACGAAATGAGCATCGCATACCTCCGCCCCGCCTGCACGCCTTCGAGCGGCACCACCTCGTCGCCGTCGCGGAACTCGTAATAGGTGCCGTAATCGAGCATCAGCAGCATGTCGTCGCGCGACGCATCGTCGGCGATGGCGAAAAATCCCTCCGAGGCGTTGTAGGTCTCCATGTAGTGCATCCCCGCCGAAGGAATCAGTTCGCGGAACGCCGCACGGTAGGGTTCGAACCCCACGCCTCCGTGCGCGAACAGTTCCAGATGCGGCCATACCTCGCACAGGTTGCGACGCCCCGTGTACTCCACCATGCGGCGCAACAGCGCCAGGTTCCACGACGGGACACCGGCGAAGGCCGTCACCCGCTCCGATGCGCACTCGCGGCAGATGCGTTCGACCTTCTCGTCGAAATCGGCCAGCAATGCCGTCTCGCGGCGCGGTGTGCGGAACCAGCCGCTCCAAAAAGGAGTTCGCTCGACCAGCAGCGCCGACAGGTCGCCTACGACGATTCCGCCGCTCTTCGAACAGGTGCCCCCGAGCGTCAGGGTCTTCCCCTCGAATACCCGTGTCGAGGGATACTGCCCCACGTAGAGGGTCGCCACGTCGCGCAGCCCCCGCGTGTGGCAGCGCCACAGCGAGACGTCGGTGACGGGCAGGTATTTGCTCCGCTCGGAGGTCGTGCCCGACGAACGGGCGAACCACCGCACCCGGCCGGGCGCCGCGACATCGGCCTCGCCCGCCATCATCCGCTCGATGTAGGGTTTGAACGACGTGTAATCGAACCGCTCCACCCGCTGCGCGAACGCTTCGGGCGTGCGGATCTCCCCGAAACCGTACCGTCGTCCGAACTCGGTTCGCGCACACTCGCGCAGCAGCCGTTCGAGTTCTTTGCGCTGCGTCTCGGCGGGACGACGTCGGAACCGTTCGACCGAACGGCTGCGCAACGAGAAAAAAGTCCGTAAAATCGTACTCTTGAATGACACCGGAAAATCAGTTACAACTGCGCCTCGCCGCTCCCTCCATCCGTTCCGATCGCATACGGAGCGGGCCGGCCGCCGTTAATCAATTAAAAAAATCGCACACTCGCTCCACCGCATCCGGCAGGGCGAAGACCACCACACGGTCGAAAGCCTTGATCTCGGTACTCCCGACGGCGATTTCGACCTTGTCGCCGCGGACGATGCCGCCGATGATGACATTCTCCGGCAGCCCCATCTCCTTGATGCGGCTGCGCGTAGCGGGCGAGTTGGGCTTGGCGATGAACTCCATCACCTCGGCTTCGCTGCCCGTGAGGTATTTGATCGCCTGCACGTCGGACGACATCGTGAAACGGAAGATGTTCGACGCCGTAATCAGCTTCTTGTTGACGATCGTATCGATGCCCATGCTCTCGGCCAGATTGATGTAATTGAGGTTCTCGACCTCGGCGATCACCTTCTTCACCCCCATGCGGCGCGCCAGCAGCGCCGCGAGGATGTTGGTCTCGCTGCGCCCCGTGACGGCCAGGAAGGCGTCCATATTGGGCAGTCCCTCTTCGAGCATCGCCTCGGTGTTGCGGCCGTCGACATTGATGATGAGCGTCTTGTCCAGCAGCTCCGCCAACCGGTAGGCCTTCTCGGCGTTGTAGTCGATCAGTTTGATGTTGACCTCGTTCTGCAACTCGGAAGCCACCTGCACGCCGATGCGCGATCCGCCCAGGATCATCAGGTTCTTCACCTCGATGTGCGACTGCCCCGACAGGTCGTTCACCTCGCGCACCGCATCCTGACGGGCGATCACATAGATCGTGTCGCCCTCCTCGAAACGCTCCTCGGCGTGGGGAATGATCGTCCTCCCGTCGCGCGTGATGGCCACCGTACGGTAGCTCAGCTCAGCGTCGCTGTCCGAAAAGCCGGCCAGCTCCCTGCCGACGAGCGGAGAGGTAGGTTCCAACTTGAAGACCGACAGCGAAAGCCGTCCGCCTGAAAAATCCACGTATTCGGTCGTCGAGGTGTGCCCCAGCAGATCGACCACCTCGGCCGCCGCGACCTTTTCGGGATAGAAAAGGTAGTCGATTCCCATTTCGATGAAAATCTCCTTGTTGTTGGGTTCGAGATACTCGTTGTTGTCGATGCGGGCGATGGTTTTGCGCGCACCGAGCTGCTTGGCGATCACCGCCGCGACGATGTTGTCGTTTTCGGTGTGGTTCACCGCGATGAAGAGATCGCACTTGCGTGTCGAGGCCTTGCGCAGCGCCTCGAAGGTGGTCGAGTCCCCCTCGACGGTGATGATGTCGGCCAGCGTCCCCACCTCTTCGAGCGCCTTGGCGTCGCGGTCGATGACCGTGATGTCGTGGCCGTTGCCGCTCAGCATCGTCGCCAGATGGCTGCCCATCTCTCCGGCTCCTGCTATGACGATTTTCATAATTGCTCTTCGTTGTTTTCCGCCTCCGGCGCGCACGTCGCCGGCGTCCGCCGCGACATTTGCCCGCAGGGATCGTGCCGCAGGCGACCGTCCCGTGCGAACGATCGGGGCAGGCATTTTGCGTTTTGCAGACAAATGTATAAATTTGTTGCGGAAAGCACAAATTTTCCACCCCTTTTTCCTCCATGAAGCGAAACTTCAAGTCGGAGTCGGGAAACTTTTAAGATTGAATTCGTTATGTCCAACTGGATCATCGTCATTCTGTGCGCCGTCGCGGCCGTCGCGCTCTTCGTCGCGGGTATGTCGCTCACGCTCATGCTCAAAGGCCATCATATCGATTCGGAAATCTCGACCAACAAGGAGATGCAGCGCCGCGGCATCAAATGCGCCGTGCAGGAGACGCGCGAAGCGATGCAGCAGGCCGACTGCTCCGACACGTCGGGCTTCTGCTCGGGCAACTGCGCCGGCTGCGACGTGGAGCACGAACAGAAATAACGGTCCGCTCGCACGAAGAGATTCCGCAGCGCCGAAAACCGCGTAATGGGCTTTCGGCGCTGCGGAATCCTTCTGTTCCCGGACACGGATGCGGCCGGCAGCGAAAATCGGTGATTTTTGACAGATCGTCCGACGTATCGGGCTTTGCGGCGGCGTAAAAAACGATTCCTTTGTTCCGAAGAAACCGTTTGCCATGAGAAGCCTTTTACGAACCGGTCTGCTCCTGCTTCCGCTGCTCGCCGCAGGCTGCGACCATATCGAATACCACCCCTACGACACCGACATAAGCGGAGAGCAGAATATCAACGCCAAGAACATCGCCCGCATCGAAGCCGCCTGCCGCGGCAGGCAGACCGTGCGTTTCGCCATGATCAGCGACACGCAGCGCTGGTACGATGAAACCGAAAAAGCCGTCGAAGCGCTCAACGCCCGCGACGACATCGACTTCGTGCTCCACGGCGGCGACCTCTCGGATTTCGGGCTGAAAAAAGAGTTCATGTGGCAGCGCGACATCCTCAACCGCCTGCGCGTACCTTACGTCTGCCTGCTGGGCAATCACGACTGCCAGGGTACGGGCGAAGCGGTGTTCGAGAAGATTTTCGGACCGTCCGACTTCGCATTCACGGCCGCCGACGTGCGCTTCGTCTGTCTGAACACCAACGCCATGGAGTACGACTACTCGCATCCCGTCCCCGATTTCGATTTCTTCGAACACGAATACGGCTCGTTCGCACCGCCGGCGCGCCGCACGATCTTCGCCATGCACGTGCGCCCCTACGACTTCCAGTTCAACAACAACGTGGCCAAAGTCTTCGAACACTACGTCATGCGCTTTCCCCAACCGCTCTGCTGCATCTTCGGCCACGAACACCGCTGGATCGAGGAGGATATTTTCGGCGACGGCATGATGTACTACGGCTGCCCGAACATCGAGAAACGCACCTATATCCTATATACGCTCACCCCCGACGGATACAGCTATGAGAAGGTCGATTTTTAGCCTGCTGCTCCTGCTTCCGCTCTGCGGGGCGGGACACGCCGTCCCCGCCGCCGACTCTCTGCCGCTGCATCCGCCCGCACCCGCCATCGCCCCCGCAACGATCGCATTCTCTCCGGCCGGCCGTACGGAAGAACTGCCGCAGCTCGCCGGCGACACCCTGCCCGCCGTGCGGACGCACCGGATCGAGCGGTTGCCGCTCGACCGGCGCCGCCATACCTGCCGCGACGGATGGCGGCGCATGATCCCCACCCACGTCAAGGTACAATACGCCGGCGGCATGGGTTTCCTCTCTTTCGGTGCCGGATGGGACTACGGACGCAAATGTCAATGGGAGACGGATCTCTACCTGGGATTCCTGCCGCGCAGCAAGGCCGACAAATTCTACGTCACCACCACAGCCAAACAGAGCTACATCCCGTGGAGCATCGCCTGCGGCAACCGTTTCGCCGTCGAACCCTTCTACTGCGGCATGTACATCAACACGATCATCGGCGAGAAGTTCTGGGTCAAGGAACCCGACCGCTATCCGCGCAAGTACTACACCTTCTCCACCAAGATACACACCTTCCTCTTCATCGGACAGCGGTTGACGCTCTATACCAACCGCTGCACACGCTCGCTGCTCAAAGGCGTCACGGCCTACTACGAACTGAGCACCTGCGACCTCTACCTCATCAGCGCCGTCACCAACAAAAGCCTCGACGGCTGGGACATCGTCGGGCTGTCGTTCGGAGTGAAATTGCAACTGTTCTGACCGGCGGAGGCACCGTCGCCCCGCACGTCCGAAGACGAAACGGCGGAACGACCGATCCCGCCGCAAAAGAAACGCTTATCCGCAGAATCTCTGATTTCCGCGGGTCCGTCCGCTGTTCGCCGACGCCGGAACCGATGCGAGTCCCGGCGAGCGCAAGCCGCCCTATCTCGACCTCCAGAAACCGGACAAAGGCTACTATACAAAAATCCGGTCTCCCTTTCTCAGGGAGACCGGATTTCGTATCCGTCGTGCCCGGCTTACTCGGCCAGAGGCGTTACGCTCACATAGGATTTGCCTTCACGCTTCTTGCAGAACGAAACCGTTCCGTCGACCAGTGCGAAGAGCGTGTGATCCTTGCCGATACCCACGTTTTCACCCGGGTTGTGCACTGTACCCCGCTGGCGAACGATGATGTTGCCGGCCTTAGCGAACTGACCACCGAAAAGCTTCACTCCGAGTCGTTTGCTCTCCGACTCACGGCCGTTCTTCGAACTACCTACACCTTTTTTGTGTGCCATGTTTCTCTAATTTTAAGGTTATGCGACAATTTCTTCAACCAGAACCTGGGTCAGATACTGACGGTGACCGTTCTGCTTCTGATAACCCGTTCTGCGCTTCTTCTTGAACACGAGGACCTTGTCATCCTTCAAGTGTTTCAGAATCTTGCACTTCACCGAGGCGCCTTCTACTACAGGTGCGCCTACCTTGACCTGACCGTCGTTGTCTGCGAGCAGGATTTTGTCGAAGCTCACCGACGAGTCTACCTCGCCCGAAAGACGGTGAACATAGAGCTTCCGACCTTTTTCAGCCTTAAATTGCTGACCTGCAATCTCTACTATTACGTACATCTGTGTCGATTATGTTTTCAAACATAAATTTCAGTCCGCAAATATACGCAATATTTCGGAATATCCAATCCGGGCCCCGTAAATTTTTCGCCGTCGGCAAACCGTTTTGGCATATTTTTAGGAAGTTGCGAAACCGGATACCGCCGCAACGGCATTTCCGAAGGTTTTTCCGGCATTCCGGAGAAGCAATAAGCGGTATGTTTTTACGTTTTACATACGCAATATCGAAAATATTGTTATCTTTGAACGGGCCAATGAGTATCAATACGACCGAAACCATGTTGAGCGAACAGATCAAACGCTTTCTGCTACCCCATACGTTCAATGCCGCAGTACGTGCCGGAGCCGCCGTAATGCGGATCTACGAACACCGCGACGATTACGACCTGTCGAAGTACGACGGAAATTTCCGCTCCATCACCGCCGCCGACCGTGCGGCGCACGAGGCGATCAAGCGCACGCTGGGACAGACACGCATCCCGATTCTGAGCGAGGACGGCCGCGAAATGCACTACGAGGAGCGCTGCAACTGGGAACTCTTCTGGCTAGTCGATCCGCTGGACGGCACGCGCGAATTCATCGCCGGCAACAACGAGTTCACGATCAACATCGCCCTGATGGAGAACAACGTCTGTGCGGCGGCCGTGATCTACGTCCCCTATCTGCACAAGATCTACTTCGCCGACCGGGGCTTCGGCTCCTATGTGCGCGACGGGGTCGAACCCAGCGCGCTCAGAATCTCCCCCTCCGACAAAAGCAACCAGGGACCCCGCCGGCTGCCGCTCGTCGCCGAACGGCACGCGCACCCCTTAATCGCCATCTCCCGTTCGCACAACACCCCCGAAACCTTCGCCCACGTCGAGGCGCTCCGGCGTCGTTATCCCGACGCCCAAGTGATCGAGCAGGGCAGTTCCTACAAATTCTGCCTGCTGGCCGAAGGGCGGGTCGACTACTACGTCCGCACGACCCATACCTACGAGTGGGATACGGCCGCCGGCGAACTGATCCTCGCCGAAGCGGGCGGTATCCCAACATTTCGTCGAGCGGCCGGCTCGAGGCGCGGGCGGGCGGCGCCGCCTTCCGCTACAACAAGCGCGACCTGCAAAATCCGTGGTTCGTCTGCCGCGCGCACAACTGCGCCATCGTCTGAACCTCCGGCGTCCGCGCATCGACTCACAGAGACCGGAAAATTCCGGTCTCTTTCGTTATGACCGACAATTCTGCCGAAAAAGAAAGGATAGGAAACAAAACATCACGGAAGTTTTGATTTCTCCTGCTCTTTTTCTATTTTTGTTGGGATAATCGACTACTAACCTAACTTTCTAATCTTATGAAAAAAAGTCTGCTGCTCCTCGGCGGCGCTCTCGTACTGTTCTCGAACAGCGCCTTCGGATGGGGAAAAATGGGTCATGACGCCATCGCCTACATCGCCGAATGCAACCTCACGCCCAAGGCGAAGAAAACGATCGAAAAGATCCTCGGACACTCGATCGTCTACTACGCCACCTGGATGGACGAATGGCGTGCCGAGCCCGGTTACGAACATACCAGCGCCTGGCACACGGCCTCCGTGGACAAGAATCTCGTCTATGCACCACGTCCGAAAGGCGACGTGATCTTCGCACTCGAAGACGCGATCGCCAAATTGCAGGACTACAAACAGCAGGACGACTCGACCGTCGTGATGAGCCTGCGCTGCATCATCCACTTCGTAGGCGACATGCACTGCCCCGTCCACGTGAAGTACGCCGGCCAGAAGAGCTACAACGTCTACCTCAACGGCGACAAGTGCAGTTACCACAACGTATGGGACGACCAGATCATCTCGCGTTCGCACCGCTGGGGCTACCTCGAATACGCGCATCAGTTGGATCGCTGCACCAAACAGCAGATCAAGACGATCACCGCCGGCACGCTGCGCGACTGGTTCCACGAAAACGCCCGCGACAGCCGCCACATCTACGAACTGGTCGGTCCCAATGAGAAACTCGACAAGAACGAAACCAAGTCCTTCGTCAACCATACGCACGAATACGCCGAGCGGCAAATCCTGCGCGCCGGTTACCGGCTGGCACACGTGCTCAACGAACTGTTCGACTAACCGATCCCGCAGATACCGAAAATGAAAAAGACGCTCTTCCTGCTCTCCGCGGCGCTGATTCTCTGCTTCGACTCTGCTTTCGGCTGGGGAAAAATGGGCCACGACGCCATCGCCTACATCGCCGAATGCCACCTTACGCCCAAAGCGAAGAAAACGATCGAAAAGTACATCGGCACCTCCATCGTACACTACGCTTCGTGGATGGACGCCTACCGTTTCGAGCCGCAGTACGCCCACACCTCGCTGTGGCATACCGCCTGGGTCGACGACAACGACGAGTACGATCCCACGCGCAAGCCCGACGGCAATGCGATCAAGGGAATCGAGGATACGATGGAGCTGCTGCGCGACTACAAGTCGCTGGACGACTCGACGGTCGTGGTCAGCATCAAGTATCTGGTGCATCTGGTGGGCGACATGCACTGCCCGACGCATGTCAAATACCCCGGCATCAAGGGCTTCAACATCTACGTCGACGGCCGCAAGCTCAACTACCACGGCGTCTGGGACAGCTACGTGCTCGACTGCAACGTGCGATGGAGCGGCATGGAATTCCAGCACATCCTCGACCGCTGCACCAAGCGGGAGATCAAGGCCATCACCGCCGGATCGGTGCGCGACTGGTTCCACGACTGCGCCGTCTACTGCCGGCAAATCTACGTGCTGGCACAGCCCGACCAGCAGTTCAAAAGTCCCGACGTATGGGAGGATTTCCTCAACCCCGCACTTCCCATCGCCGAACGGCAGATTCTCTACGCCGGCTACCGGCTGGCGCACGTGCTCAACGAACTGTTCGGATAACAGTCCCATTTCGGAGATTCGATAAAACGGCCGGCTTTTGCAGCTGACCGTTTTTTTGTATCCAATATCGAAGCAACACCGCCGATCGGCAAACTGGAGTATTAATATAATCAAAACAAATCATATTTTTTCTTGTATCTTTAAAATATACTTATTATATTTGTATATCTCATCAAGAGATAAAACATTTACCAACCTAATTATTTAAATTTATGAAAAAGTTTATTTGGACTGCGGGGACATTCGTTTGCGCGGCAGCCATGTACGTCGGGTACTGCGCTGTGCAGGACACACAAACGCTAATAAGTCTAATTTCAAGCGGAGTCGAAGCACTCTCTCGGAATGAAATAGACGGCGAATGCCAATGGCAAGAAATGGATTGTCCCGGATGGTTTACCGGCGATATCGAAGTATGTGTTTATAGTGGCGATGGAGGCTTCTGCACTTGCGGAGATATATCAAGAGAGTGCTAATCAATTATAATTCGCATGGGGGCTCTCATGCGATTTTTTTCAACTTATGAAAAATAATTACCTCATTACCATCGGCATTTTCCTCCCTGTTCTACTGACCTCCTGCCGATCGGATCAGACCATTCCTACGGTCATCCAAGAGACGACGACACGACCGGTAGTCACCGAGGTTCTATCGGATATAATCGACACCTGCAAATTCATTCCACTGGAAACCGCTTCGGATAAATCGCTGGTCGGCCATATATCTAAAATACTGAAATATAAGGATAAATTCTATATTGCAACCGACAACAAGCGGATTCTCGTTTTCAATACCGACGGTTCCTTCTCGCACCGGATCGACCGTTTGGGACGCGGACCGCAGGAATATGCGGATTTGGCAGATTTCGATATCGCCGACGACCGGATCATCGTACTCTCCTATCACAAGATCGTCGTCTATACATTGGACGGCGCCCATGTAAGCAGCACGCCATTCGATTTCAACGGGTTAAACATAAAGGTCGTCGGCGACAACTACCTGTTGCGCTCCAACAAGGAGTCCTTTTTACGGACCATCGACATCCGTTCAGGCAAGACTGGCTCCCTGCAAGTCGACATGCAGCAGAACATGCGTCTCGGGCGTAAAAATTGCTTTCTCCCTTTCGATCGGGGTGTTCTGATTCAGCAGGGGCACTCCAACACCTTCAGCTATTATTCGGCCGATGCCCCGACCGAGATCTCCGAAATCGCCCTGCTTCCCGATCCCGACCTGCTCACCTCGAAGCAGGAAGATCGGATGCTGAAGGAAAATGCTTCTCCGAGCGAAAAGATGATTCTCGACATGGCGGCATCTCCCATCCAGTACTATTGCGCAGTCGGCAATCCCGAAACAAAAGAGGTCGGTCTCCACATCCTCGATATGAAAAACCGATGCGTGGCCCATTCGTTATCTACCGAGACGACGGATAACCTTTCATATATCGGGATTGATAAATTTCTGCAATACATCAGTCTGGGTTCTTCACCCGACGGGTTCCTCACCTACCTGCGACCGGCCGAACTGCGTGAAGCGATCTGCCGACACGGCGACGACGGCACGCAGCACTACCGCTGGATGCGCGAACATATCCTCGACCGCATACGGGACGACGACAATCCCGTATTGGTCGAATTCCGATTCAAACCGACTGCCGATAACCGACCATGAACCGACGCCATAATATTCTGATTCTCGCCTCGATCCTATGCGTGATTCTTGCCGTCACTGCCATGTTCGTATTGCAACGTCGCAACCGGAGCGTCATCTATCGGATAGAGTCGACGATCGTCGAACAAAACGAGATGCTGCGCAAACAGGCCGAACGGCAACGCCTGCTCTACGCCACGCTTTTCCTTGACCCGAAACTGGCCGAAACCGGCCGAAACACGATTTTTCTGCGCCTGCACGACGATATGTGTTTCAACTGTTATGCTCCGACGATACGGGAACTCTACAAACTGGAGGAGCAATTTGACATTTCGCTACAAGCCGCCGGAGCCTATCATTACGATGCGACATTCCGGCAAACGCTCCGCGATCTCGAATGGAGAGATCGTGCGGCCGGCAATGGCATGCCTCCCCGAGAAGCGCTTCCTGCCGACGAGGCGATGATACCCTACCTCTTCACACTCGGACCCGACGGACAAATCGACGCCTTGCTCTTTCTCTCCAAGCAGATTCCTGTCGAAACAGTCTCCGCCTTCTTCGGAGCAGCAGTACGCAGATTCGCGGAGTAACCGCCCCACACGAAAAATCCCCGAAACGGATTTCAGTCCGTTCCGGGGATTTGCACAATATATCGCCGCCCTATTTCTTCTCGGCGGGCGTCAGTTTCTCGGCCGGGACGACGGTCTTCACCGAATCGGTTGCGGGAGCCTCCCCGACAGCCGCAGGTTCGGCCGCAGGCAGCGGCTCGGCCTTTCTACGTTCAAT
>OBVY01001522.1_pt1 | contig 13092 bp, 11 predicted proteins | sample 1538051 | NCBI WGS metagenome assembly OBVY01 (sample SAMEA2580017, study PRJEB22360) | human gut metagenome | biome: human gut; feature: human-associated habitat; material: faeces | place: Denmark | collected 2008/2010 | reverse complement strand
GTCTGTTTATCGGCGCGGTGCTGGCACTGATCTGCCCCGGCGCCGTATGGCTGGAAGAATTCGGCAGCCTGTTTGTCGGCGCGTTGAAGGGCATTGCCCCGGTGCTGGTTTTCGTCATTGTTGCCAGCGCACTGGCCCAGGGTTCATCCAAGCTGGACCGCCGCTTCGGCACCGTTGTCTGGCTGTATATGCTGACGACCTTTGTGGCCGCGGCGCTGAGCGTGCTGACCAGCAAGCTGTTCCCGCAGACGCTGGTCCTGGCCGAGGCCGCCACGGCGGACGTTGTGCCGCAGGGTCTGGGTGACGTCATGCACACGCTGCTGGCCAACATTGTTTCCAACCCGGTGGCGTCGATCATGAGCGGCAACTACATCGGCATCCTGATGTGGGCCTGCCTGTTCGGCCTGGCGATGAAGCGCCTGGGCAGTGACACGACGAAGAACTTTATGGCCAACACTGCGGACGCGGTCTCCACCATCGTGCGCTGGATCATCAACCTGGCACCGTTCGGCATCATGGGTCTGGTTTTCGCCAATGTGTCGGACAACGGCCTGTCTATCTTCACCCAGTATGGCCGCCTGCTGCTTTTGCTGGTCGGCACTATGCTGCTGATGGCGCTGGTCATCAATCCGCTGATCATCTTCATCTATCTGCACCGCAACCCATCTGTTCTTCATGTGGCTGCACGGCTTTCTGATAACTTCATGCCATTGATGAGTTCGAATTGGATTGCCGTATTGCTGATCAGCACTTTTTTCACAAGCTCTTTAAAGACAGACTCGTCAAATAATTCCAGCGGCGGTGTACTGGAAAGTTTCTTCTGGATGAGTCTTGTTTTTTGTAGAATTTTTTCCGATGTGTTAGACATATCATTTCGTGAAAGCTGTTGTTTCCTTTCCCTGATTTGCTGCTCAATGGCTGCACTTCGCTCTATAAATTGTGGTTCCTCAATATAACCTAGTGTATGGATTCTGGTAAGATTGTGTTTCTGTTTTGCAAGATGCTGAATATCTTCTCCAAGTGCAAGGCGTTTTTTATATTTTTGTTCTTGCAAATGCCGTAACCCAAGCAGGTCATCCACAAGTGGTTCCAGAATCGTTTTCTGATTACATTGCAGTCGATTATAGATTGACAAAAACGCCTGTTGGAGTTCATCCTCACGGATTGATTTGAGTAGGCAAAGAGCTTTCGATTGCAAATGCGTTCGGCAGCACCATACAAATCCTTGCGTGGGCGGCCCTTTTCTAGAGCATATAGCGCCGCATATTGAGCAGTAGATTTTCTTTGAAAATACACAAGTTCTATCAATCTCCCCTGTAATGCTTTTCTTTGCAAGTAGGTTCTGTACCTTTTCGTAATCGGTCTTAGAAATTATACCTTCATGCGTTTCCATCGCATAGTATTTTGAGCGCTGACCGGTATTAAGATACCTTTTCAATGGGAGTGAATCCGTTGTGTAGGTTTTTTGGTACAAGCTGTCTCCAATATATTTCTCATTACGCAGGATTGCATGAATCGTTCGGGGATTCCATTTGCTATTTTCTTTTGGATATATTGTATTTAAATGCTCAGCAATTTCATTTATGCTCATTCCAGACAGGTAACTTTTGAAAATATCGTTGACAATCATTGCGTTATTTTTTTCTGGCACGAGCTGGTGATTGATTTGCGTGTACCCAAACGGTGTAGCGTTGGTGATATAGTTACCCGTACGCATCCGTTTGTGTATTCCCCACTTCATATTCTGTGAGATGGACAGCGATTCTTCCTGTGCTACGGCGCAGATTATACTCAGTAGCATTTCACCGTTGGAGGTCTCGGTATCGAAGCCCTCTTTTTCAAAGGCTACCGTCACACCAAGGCTTTTCAGTTCACGAACCGATGACAGTGCATCCGCCGTGTTGCGGGCAAAGCGGGATGCCGACTTAACCAGCACACGGTCAATCAGTCCGGCACGGCAGTCGTCCATCAGGCGGTTGAACTGCTCACGACGCTTCGTGCTGGTGCCGGTGATACCCTCATCAGTGTAAATTCCAGCGAACTCCCAGTTGGGGTTTTCCTGTATCAAGTGGGTGTAGTAATCCACCTGCACGGCCAGCGAGTTTAGCTGATCCTCGGAATCGCTGCTGACGCGGGCATAGGCCGCCACGCGCAGACGCTTCGGTTGTTGCTGGATTGGCTGGATAACTTGGACTTGTGGCATGAGAGTTCTCCTAAATGCTTGCACTCATTGCGCGAAGTGTGTCCAGTATCTTTTTCCCTGTAGGAGAATTGGTGGAGAAGCGCTCTTTTTCAAAATCAGTTGTTATACCAAGGCTCTGCAATTCTTGCAGGATTGTCAGCAGGTCTGCTGTACGGCGGGCAAGATGTGTCGTTGACTGCACCACAATGCAGTTGACACGTCCTGCACGGCAGTCAGTCAGCAATCGGTTGAGTTCCGGGCGTTGGCGCAGATCCGTACCCGTAACGCCATAGTCAGCATAAATCGCCATATGTTTAGGTAATTCTTCACGTTGCAATGCAGGGTGGGTTGCACCTTTATCCACACAGATGTAACGCGCCATGGATTTTCTATCTGCTATTTGTGGCATGACTTTCTCCTTTGCATTTGACGCTGTGACATTCTTTTTATCACATACAACATACTCGAAAGGCAGGTCAAAAGCTATTCACGAGAACCACTAAACTTCTCGGCGCAAAACGCCGCATTTCCGGGCATAACCAACATTTGCGCGCTGACAGATGTCCCTAGGCAATCTTCCGTTTGCGGCAGCGGATACCAGCGCGGCATAGGCCAGTGCATATTTCAGCTCCTGTTCCAGCCTTACGGGAAACGGGTCAATCTGCATCGACAGCCACCTCCCACGGCACTCTTTTTCGGGTTCGCGCGGCACGAGCCAGAATCCGACTCTCCAACCCTGTCAGATAGAGTTCATATTGTAGATTGGTTTCGGTCGTAATCAGCACAGCACCGTAATTCTGCAGAAAGCGCAGAATGCGGTACAAGGTTGCAATGTCGTGACTCAACCGGTCAAGGCTCTGCACCATGACGGCGTTGACGCGCCCCTGCTGCACGGCGGTGTGCATGGCGAACAGGGCGGGACGCCAGAATTCGGTGCCGTACTTCTGCTCCATGCAGGAGTTGACGATGATGTAGCCGCGCCGGTCGGCTTCACGCATGACTTCTGCAAGCTGTTCTTCCAGCGCCGGCAGGTTCGGTGCGGCACTGCGGGCAAACGCCCAAACTTTGTATTCTGTCATAGCGGCACCTCAAAACTGGTCCATCAGCGGCAGACGGACATCAAATCGCGGCTTTCCAAAGGATGCCCGCGTGAAGCGGTCACCGACAAAGCGTTCCAGACCGCTGTTGATGAGCTCGGCGTTTAAGTCACATTCGGTGGTGATGAGATAGACATCATTCTGACGCAGAATTTCAATAACTCCTACCAGTATGTAGCTGTTGCGGCTGATTTGCTCCAAATCGCGCACCATCACGGCTTCAATCCGACCGTTTTCTACTGCGTCCAGCATGGTTCGCAGACCGATGCGGTCTTTCAAGGTGTTTCCGCTGCAATGGTCAAAAGATGTGCCGCGCACAAGAAAACCGTGTCCGGCGGCTTCGTCGATAAGGTCATACAGCCGGTCAAAGGCAATGCGCGGATCGCTGTTGGCGCAGCGCACATAAATCCAGACATCGTGGTTTCGCATAAGGTACATCTCAGGTTCCTCTTTTCACAAAAAGTAATCCGGGCGCTTCTGCTCCCGGATGAATTGCTGAACATCTTCGATTTTCTCGGTGATTGGGCAAGTCGGCAGTGCTGCCAGCGCGGCGTCATGATACCTGCCGCCAATGCCCGCACGTTCCTCCAGAATAGCGACCACACAAGAGTCCTGCTCCGTGCGGATGGCACGTCCAAAGCCTTGTCGCAGTTTCTTCTGCATTTCGGGGATTATCTCGGCGGCTATGTACTTCTGCAAAGTGGGATATTTCTGCCGTTCGTAGTCGCTGACCGGGTCTGGTATCGGGAACGGCAGTTTTGCGATAATCAGCAAAGATACCATATCGCCGGGGAAGTCGATGCCCTCCCAGCAGGAGCCAGCGGCAAACAGCACACCGTTGCCGGATTGCTTGAACTTCTGGATGATTTTGCCGCCGTTGCGCCACGCCTGATAGGTTGGATATGTCCACTGACCGTCCGTCAGCGCGCGGACTTCCGCCATCTGGCGGTACGCTGTGAACAGCACCAGTGCATGACCATGGCAAGTATCCACCAATCGGACGATTTCCTCTGCCATTCGGCGGTTGTCCATTCGCGTTCTTGTGCGCGGTGGAAAGTATAACAGACATTTTTTCTTGTAGTTAAACGGAGAATCTGCTCGGAAATGACGCAGAGGTCGGTAAGCCGCCAGCCCCAAAAGTTGTTCCGTATGGCTGAAATCTCCGGCTGCAGCCAATGTGCCGGAGGTCAGAATCGCGGGTTCGCGGGTGTTCCACAGGGCGCTGCGGAGCAGCTGCGGTACGCGGCTGCTGGCTGCGCAGAATGTAGGCTGACCGTCGGCATCGTAGTCGATGTATAAGATGCGCGTCGGCACCTCCAAAAGAAAAAGGCGCAGGAGGCTTTCTGCTTCTCCCAGCCTGTTCAGCAGGTATCGCGGCACATCCGGTAATTCGCCAGCATTTTGCAACAGTGCTATACAGTCGATGAGCGCAGCGCGGCGGAACGGCGTAAGCACGAACGGTTTGTTCGCTTTTCCTCGCAGCTTGGAAAGCCCCTGCGTGCAGGAGAACGACAGCGTAAGGAACGCCGTCCGCAGCTGTCTGGCAAAATCCTTGTAGTGCGCCTGTTGTAATAAAAGGCACAATTCATCCATGGCGCGCGAGGATAGTGTTTCCGTGTACATCTGACGGGCGGCATCGGGCAGTTTGTGTGCCTCGTCCACCACCAGCGCCTGATAGCTGCGCAGGAGCAGCGGCCTATCTTCAAGTCGGTGCGATGCGTCTGCCAGCAAATAATTGTGATTGCAAATTTGGATGTCGGGTTTCATGGAATCCCGCAGATACTGCTGGTAGCGGCAATCCAAGCGCATAAAGCAATCTCGCGGGCAGGACTGCGGCACACAAATGCGGCAGCGATCATACCGGGAAAGTTCCGGGATATGATCCATGTCCAGAATATTTTCTGCAATGTGCAAGCTGTTCCGTTGCCTTTTTCTGCTTGGCTGCACCAGCGATGCTCTTTCGGCAAGGCGGGCATCGCAGACAAAACGCTCTTTGCCCTTGCGGACAACGGCTGTGATGGGGGCGGTGATGATACCCTCGTCCAGCAAAATAGCGGATAGGTCGGGCAGATACTCTGTAAGGATAGCGTCCTGCAAAGCGACGCTGGAGGTGGAAATAACGATGGGCAGTTTCATTTGTTCTGGACGATTCATCTGCCACAGAACACAGGCGACAAGATAAGCAAGCGTCTTGCCGATGCCTACGCCTGCTTCGCACAGGGAAATTTCCTTATTATATAAAGTATCTAAAACTTCATGGCAAAGCGCGATTTGTTCCTCACGCACCGCCATGCTGTGCCGGGGTAAAATCTCCCGGAAAATTTTCTCGGCCATACGGTGGGATTCCGTATAGCCCGTTGGATAGGTTTGCATTGGTTTACACCCCTGTTTTCCATCCCGTTTAAAGCAAAATGATGGACAGCAGGCGCTTGGGTTCCTGCTGCCCACGATTTGCCCTAAACGGCAAAAGTAGATAGTTAAGTAAGTGTGCCACATTTGCCGCTCGCACCCCTGACACCGGGAACATAACAGGCAGGGTGTTGGCACACCCGTTCACTGACTCCGCCGGAGTCTTACTGCTTACAACTCCGGCTCGGTCACCCCCTCTGACGCGGGAGGCTGCTGGCGTATCATTATAGCCTTTTCCTTGGCAGCTTATTGTTTTGCCAAACTCGCCCGCCGGGTCTGCCGGAAAAGGAACGTACCTGTTATGCTGGGTATTCGGTTGTCAAGGTGCAGAGAACGGACTATATCCGTCAAAGAGAAAAACGTCGGAGAATGGAGTGTGCCGCCATACGATCTTCTTCTGTTTCTGCCTCATTGTACTTCCTGCGAAGCCACTCAATTTCTATCGGTTTTAAGTATGCTGTATGAGAATTGGGTCTGCGGTCTATAAGAGAAATTCCTCCATGCGGACCGGGCTTCGTGTCAATTTCGTAAAAGTCCATAAGGTAAACAATATCATAATTGATTGTGCGGCGAGAGACGCCGAACCGTTTCGCAAAATCATCGATGCTATATTTTTTATATGTATATAAAAGCTCAATAATTTCATTGCGGCGTATTTCGACGTCAGACACTCCATCACCTCCTCTCATTTCTCTAAACCTCATCTTAAATGTAATTAGTGCAAAAACCTTGCACTAATTATTTGAACTTTTTGTGAATTTTTGAAGTTAAAAAAACACCGCCGATTTCAGTAAAGGAATCAGCGGTGTTTTGTATTAGAAGTTTTTTATTCCGACTATATACCAATAGCGGCAAAGTTCCTGTCTCAAACAGAAAGATTCAGTGTAAGTTCTTCAATGAAATATCTCTGTGCTAGTTTTTCTGCTGTTTGCAATGTATCAGGTACAGCATAAAATTTATGGTAATACCGCACAATTCCCGCCTGACGGCTTAAGCACTGTTCCGGCGGCTGCCGCACCTCGCTCGCCGTATCGGCACTTAGAACTATGCGGTATTGCCTTATATTACTTCACCTATTATTATGTGTATCTTTACCAGCTTGCTTTTATAAACTCTTTCATCCGTTTTGCTTGCGTATCCAGCACAGATTGATTTCTAAGTTGCGGTGTTTTTCTATCCCGATGTTCGCTGCCAAGCGAATAGTCTTACTTCACACCCTTGTCACCAAGGTCTGACAGGTACCGCGCACGGCATAGCTGCCGCTGCCTGCGGGCAGGAAGAAGCTGTCGCCTTTCTTGACGACCACGGTCTCACCACCGCAGGTCAGCTCACCCTCGCCGTCTGTGACGAGCAGCGAAACAAAGCTCTTCTCGTCCGCTGTGTCCTCAAACGCGCCGTTCTTGGCATCCACGGTGAAATATTCACCCTGCGCCAGATGGTTGCCGAAGTCATGCTTGACAGGCGGGGTGCGCAGGGTCACGTCCAACGCCTTCTCCACGTGCAGGGCGCGTGGCTTGCCGTCCGCCCCCACACGGCCGTAATCGTACACACGGTAGGTCACGTTGGAGTTCTGCTGTACCTCGGCAATGACAATGCCCTTGCAAATGGCGTGCAGCGTGCCGGCCGGAATAAAGAAGCAGTCACCCTTGTGCACCGGCACGGCGTTCAACACCTCGGTCAGGGTGTTATTCTTGATGCGCTCCTCAAACTCCGCCTTGGAGATTTCATGGTCAAAGCCATAGTACAGGAAGGCACCCGGCTCACAGTCCAGCACATACCACATTTCGGTCTTGCCGTACTGATGCTCGTTTTTCAGCGCGTACTCGTTGGAGGGGTGTACCTGAATGGACAGATTGTTCTTTGCGTCAATGAACTTTGTCAGGATTGGGAACTGTTCAAACTTCTCGCAGTCGGTGCCAAGGCAGCCCGGGTGGGCGGTCACATAGTCCGCCAGCGTTGTGCCGTCCGCCAGATAGCTGGGACCGTCCGGGTGGCAGGAAAGCACCCACGCCTCGGCCAGCGGGTTCAGATCGCTCTTGATGCCAAAGTCACTGCGCAGGCGGCTGCCGCCCCACAGATAATCCTTGCAGCTGGGAGTCAATTTCAGTATATTCATATGGATCTCCTTTACCTCAAAATCTCATTTTTTACTCAGGCATCTTCTGTTTCCTGTTCTCGCAAAAAATAGCACACAATAAACGCTGACTGTGTCATGCCCAGCCAGAGTACAAACACCGCATTCCAGCCTCGGTTATGCCGCCGATGCCCCGTGCGGTCGCAGCCGCACCAAAATAGGTTATGGCGCTCAGCATAGGGCGCTAAAATTTCCACTTTAAGCAAACCAATTCTCGGCGTCTTTCACAATTTCACATTCGACCTTTTCAGCAGCTTCTCTGTTTTCGGCACAGACAGAAATGTAAATTTTCAGTTTCGGCTCCGTGCCGGAGGGACGCACGACAATGGAGCAGTTATCTTCCAGCAGGAACTTTAGCACATCGGACTTGGGCAGCCCGTCCAGGCCATAAGCATAATCCAGCAGCTTTACAACCTTCTTACCGCCAAACGCTTTGATATTGCCGCGGAATGCCTGCATAATGCTCTGCATCTTGGCAAAACCGGCGCTGCCGTCGAACTCGTAGCTGTGCAGGGGGTTCAGGCAGTAGCCATAGGTCTTGTACAGCTCGTCCAGCTTATCCAGCAGGCTGATGCCCTTGGTGGCGTAGTAGCTGAACATCTCGCAGATCATGTAAGCACCGTCCACGCCGTCCTTATCGCGGACGTAGGAGCCGGTCAGGTAGCCGTAGCTTTCCTCAAAGCCGAACACATAGCTGTCTGCCCTGCCCTGCTTTTCCAGCTTGCCAATCTGCTCACCGATAAACTTGAATCCCGTCAGCACATTGATTGTCCGCAAACCATAATGGGTGGCAATCTGTTCCCCCATATCCATCGTCACGATGGTCTTAACCATGACCGGGTCGGCGGGCATCTTGCCGTGTTTCACACGCTGGCAGCAAATATAATCCAGTAACAGCATACCTGTCTGGTTTCCGGTCAGCAGTTCATATTTACCCGCCTTGTTCTTGACTGCAATGCCCACACGATCGCAGTCCGGGTCGGTGGCAAGCAGTAAATCCGCATTGCACTTTTTGGCATACTCCATGCCCAGTGCCATAGCTTCTTTAATCTCCGGATTCGGGTACGGGCAAGTCGGGAAGTTCCCGTCCGGCTGCTCCTGCTCCTTGACCACGGTGATGTTGGTGTAGCCCATCTCCTTCAGTGTGCGGGTCACAGGCTTCGGGCCGGTGCCGTTCAGCGGGCTGTAAACAATAGCCACATCCTTATTGACTTCTTCGCCAAACAGGACAGACTGATTCTTGACCTCATTCACAAATGCGGTATAGACTTCGTCCGGGATGTACTGGATGTTGCCGCTTGTAACACCTGCTTCAAAATCGCTAGTCTTGACGTCTGCAAAAATGTCCAGCTTCTCGATTTCGGCAAGAATCTCCGCAGCAGCCTCAGTGGTAATCTGGCAGCCATCTGCGCCGTAAACCTTGTAGCCGTTGTATTTGCCGGGGTTGTGGGAAGCGGTGACCATGACACCCGCAGAGGTATGCAGATAACGGGTCGCAAAGGACACTGTAGGAACAGGCATCAGAACAGGCCAGATATTGACTTTCACTCCATTTGCTGCAAACACACCAGCGGCAACTTTTGCGAACACGTCGCTCTTGATGCGGCTGTCATAGCCGATTGCCACAGAAGGTTCTGCAAAGTTTTTCTTCAGATAGTCAGCCAAGCCCTGCGATGCTTTTGCGACCGTGTAAATATTCATGCGGTTAGTACCCGCACCGATTACGCCGCGCAGACCACCCGTGCCAAAGGCAAGGTCACGGTAGAATGCATCCTCGACTTTTGCATCATCCAGCGTTTTCAGTTCGGCGGCAACATCGGCATCTGCCGTTGCATTAGCAAGCCATCGCTCATATTCTTTTTTGATGTCCATCTTAATTTTCCTCATTCCATGCGGCTTTTGGCCAGCAGGGCTGCACCGATGACCCCTGCGCGGTAGCCCAGTGTGCAGGTCGTAATGCGGGTATGTTTTTTTGCAAAATCGTGTCCGAACACCATGGGTTCCACGGCGGCACGCAGCGGCTTCAGCAGGTTTTCACCCTGGTTGGCCACACCGCCGGACAGCCCGATAACTTCCGGGAAGAAGATGTTGATCAGGTTGGCAATGCCCACCGCAAGATAATGAATGTAGGTATCCACAACCTGCTGTGCGGCGGCATCCCCCTGCGCAGCGGCATCAAATGCCGTGCGACCGTTTACATCCTCCAGCTTTGCGGCCAGCACGTTCAGCGCACTTTCCGGGTGGGCAAGCCGTGCTTCTTTTGTCATGCGGATCAGTGCGGTGGCACTGGCCAGTGCCTCAAGGCATCCATGACGTCCGCAGGTGCAGCGCGGGGCGTCTGCTGTATCAAGAATCACCATATGTCCGGCTTCGGAGGCGGCGCCGGTGTAGCCTGTCAGCAGTTTTCCATCCAGTACAACGCCTGCACCAACGCCGGTTCCCAAAGTAACGACAACACTGCTCTGTGCGCCTTTAGCGCAGCCCGCAAGAGCCTCGCCCAATGCGGCAACATTTGCATCATTACCAACGGCAATCGGCAGACCTGTCTTTTGCGCCAGATACTCCTCCATTGCAAAATCATGCCAATCCAGATTGTTGGAGTACAACACAGTTCCGCCGTCCACAGTTCCGCCGTCCACAGTTCCCGGACACCCGATACCAACACCTGCAACGTCCTTTCCCTCCGCCAGCTGCAGGCACAGCGCTGCAATGTCATCGCAGACAGCTTTCGCCGGGCGCGGCAGGTTTGTGGGGGTGTTGGCTTCACATAGAATATCGCCCTCGCTGTTCACAAGTGCGGCCTTGATGTTTGTGCCGCCAAGATCAACGCCCAGATACAACATATGCCGTTTCTCCTTCCTTGTTTTACTCTACGGTCAGGTCGGCTCGCAGCAGAATATTTTCTGCATTGTCACCAAGCTGCAGTTCAAATTTTCCGGGTTCTACCCGCCATACATAATCAGAGCCAAGGGTACGCAGCTGCTTTGGTCCGACGGTCAGCTCCACCCGACGGCTTTCACCGGGCGCAAGCGTCAGGCGGCGGAAAGCTGCCAGCTGGCGCTCCGGCTTTACGACGGAGCTGAACATATCCCGCACATACAGCTGCGGCACGGCATCGCCGGTGTACTTGCCGGTATTGGTGACCGTGACACTGACAGTGACCGTGTCCTGCGGGTCGATCACGCTGCGGCTCAGGGCCATATCGCGGTAAGCAAATGTTGTGTAGGTCAGACCGTAGCCAAACGGATACAGCGGCAGCCAGTCCATCTCCACATAGCGTTTTCCGCCGCCGGGTCGCCGGCTGTAATGGCAGGGAATCTGCCCGACACTGCGCGGGAATGTGATGGGAAGCCGTCCACCCGGGGCTGCATCGCCAAACAGTGTTTTTGCAATAGCGGTGCCGCCCTGCTCACCGGGGAACCACGCCTCCAGAATGGCAGGCAGATGATCGTTTTCCCAATTCGCCGTAACGGGGCGTCCGCTTTGCAGCACCAGCACCACAGGGGTTCCGGTTGCATAAACAGCCTGTACCAGCTCAAGCTGTCTGCCGGGCAGGTTCAGGTCGGTGCGGTCAAAGTTCTCGCCGCTGGTCTCCTCGTTGTCGCCCATGCAAAGGATGGCGACATCCGCTTTGCGTGCAGCTTCTACTGCGGCGGGGAAATTTTCCCACCCGGCGCTGTACCCGAAAATCACGCGGGCGCCCCGCCGGTCATTGACAAACTCAATGCGGATTTTATAAGTGCGTCCGGCCTCAAAGTGGAAATCCAGTGCCTGGTCAGCGCTTTTATCTTTGCCCCAGCCATCAATCAGCAGTTTGTCATCCACGTACAGGCGCATACTATCCTGCGTACTCAGCCCGATGCAGCCATCCATTGTGCGGGGCATAACCACAGAACCCGTCCAGACAACGCTGAAACAGTTGGCATCCAGGGCAGGATGCGGCAGTGCGAAAATCCAGTTGAAGTTGACGGTGCGATCCGTGCGAACCTGCACCGGTTCGCCCTGCGGCACAGGTCCGTTATAATAGTGACCTGTCAGCCCGGATTCGCCGTTTTCATCGCGCAGCATGGACGGATCAAACGGGTGCAGCGCCTGCCCCAAAAAGTTGCAGCCGCGCTCATACAGCACCTCGGTTTCAGGGCTGACTGCAGCACGGATTCCGTCCAGCACAGAAACCCCGCCTTTACGGCCGCGTGTTTCGGTATAGTCGCCATAAGAAACCGTATCAGCTGCCGGACCGATGACTGCCACGCTGCGCAGGTCTTTTCTGATCGGCAGCAAGCCGTCATTCTTGAGCAATACGATGGATTTTTCCGCTATTTTTTCCGCGGTGGTCAGGTGTTCCGGGCAGCGCAGGATTTTATCGGCGCGTTTTTCATCCGTATAAGGATTTTCAAACAACCCCAGTGCAAATTTCATACGCAGCACACGCCGACACGCCGTATCCAGCACCGACATCTTCATGGAACCGCTTTCAATCAGGTGGGCAATCGCTTTCTGCCAGACATCATGCGGAAAGTCGTAAAGCTGCAAGTCCACGCCGGCTTCCAGCCCAAGGCGGATGGCCTCCTCCGGCGTTTCGGCAATAAAGTGCCAGTCATACAGGCGGGAAACCGCCGTCAGGTCGCTGCGGACAAACCCCGGCATACCAAACTGCCCGCGCAGGACATCCGTTAAAAGCTCATGGTCCATGGATACCGGAATACTGTCGATGGAGTTGTAGCTGCACATAGCGTCGCACGCTTTGCCGTCTGCAAAAGCCGCTTCAAAGACAGGCAGACAGTCGCTGAATACATCGTGCCGACCCATGGTGCAGGGGGCGCAGTTCAGTCCCCCCACAGGGTTGCCGTAGCCGACGTAGTGCTTGGGTTCGGCAGCCACGGTGTCCGGTGTCGTCAGGTCTGTCCCCTGCATACCCAATACGGTTTCGCGTGCAAACTCAGCACAAAGGTATGTGTCCTCACCATAGGATTCTTCCGCGCGACCATACCGTGGATCACGAATCAGATCCATGACGGGGCTGTATGTTTCGTGAATCCCGCAAGCCCGGGACTCTGCCGCAATGGCGTGTCCCATCTCGCGCCCGAGTTCAGGCTCAAAGCTTGCCGCCAGACCAATTTGCTGCGGAAAACTGGTTGCGTTGTTTGTCATCAGCCCATGCAGTGCTTCCTCGCTAAAAAGGTATGGGATGCCAAGACGTGTGTTTTCTATGGCATACCGCTGCACAACATTGGCTTGGGCAGCAGTCATACCGCGCAGTTGCACACTGC
>OBVY01001505.1_pt1 | contig 13247 bp, 9 predicted proteins | sample 1538051 | NCBI WGS metagenome assembly OBVY01 (sample SAMEA2580017, study PRJEB22360) | human gut metagenome | biome: human gut; feature: human-associated habitat; material: faeces | place: Denmark | collected 2008/2010 | reverse complement strand
CCGCGCTGATCCGATTGCGTGAGCGGCTGGGGGAGCCGGACATCACGCCAGCGCACCGATTGGACCGCATGACCGCCGGCGTATTGGTGTTCGTGCGGGATTCGGCCTGCCGCGGCGCATATCAGATGCTGTTCCAGAACCGGCAGGCCGTCAAGATCTATGAATGCCTGGCACCCTGCCGGCCGATCAGCGGCCCGCGATTCGGCACGATCATGCAGGTCGAACCGCCACGCCCGTTCCCATTGCTGCGCCGATCGCACATCACCAAGGAACACGGCACGATGGCCGCATTCGAGGAACCGGGTTTGGCCAACGCCGAAACCCTCATCGAGCGCGGCGACCTCTGTTTCCCTCCCGCTGGCGGGAGGTGGCGCGAAGCGCCGGAGGGTGGTCCCCATCCGGGAAATCACCCCATCTGCCGCTACACACTCCACCCGCGCACCGGCAAAACCCACCAATTGCGCGTCCACATGAATTCGCTCGGCCTGCCCATCGTGGGCGACGCCTTCCCCCCGCGCACCCAGACACGCCCCTACGACGATTTTAGCCAGCCGCTGCAATTAGTGGCGCGTGTGCTACGATTCACCGATCCAATAACAGGCGAGAAGCGCGAATTCGTTTCCCGTGTGCCGCTTAAGATCTGATTTCTTATGCATTGAGAGTGTTTTCGCTCATGGTGTCACCATTCATAGAGTTCGGCGGGCTGCGGGGTTTTGCGGACATCCAGCGACAAGCCAAGCTCAGTCAGGGCGCTGAGAATGGTGGAGAATTCGGGATTGGGGACTCGGGCGTGTTCAAATTCGATCAGCCAGCGACGTGACACGCCCAGCCGTTGGGCCATGTCGGTCTGACTAATGCCCTGGCGTTGCCTATGAATCACTGGCAGGTGGATCACTGGCAGGTACCAGTGGATGCCAGCGCATGCCGCTCGTCAGCTGATGTCGAGCACGGAACCGCGTTCAATCAGTTCCGGCGGGATTACGGTTTTGACGCCGACCGGTATCTTCTCGCCTTCGCATTGACGGCGGACCATGGAGAAGGCGGTGGCGCCAATGTCGTCAAAGCGCAGCTTCATGGTCGTCAGGTTCAAGCGCGGGACCATATCGACCAGCGAATCATCGACGCCCACGATGCTGACATCCTCGGGCACGCGCTTGCCCGCTGACTGCAACCCGAGCATTGCGCCGTATGCCATTTGGTCGTTGGCGGCGTAGATGGCCGTGCAGTCGGGGTCGTGGGCCAACGCCACGCCGGCCTGGTAGCCTGAATCCGCGCACCAATCGCCGATGTACATGCTCGGTATGCGTGCTCCCATTTGTTCCAACGCTTCTCGCCAACCGCGGGCGCGGCTTTCGGCGGCGCGCGAGGTGGACGGTCCGGCAATGTGGTAGACGGTCTTGTGCCCCTTGCTCATCAGGTAATCGACGATAGCGGTCGAGCAGCCATACTGGTCGGCGTCAACGGTGGGGCAGTGGTCGGCGGCGGATTCGCAGATGAGCACGACTGGAAATTCTCGCGGAGGCTTGTATCCGACGAAATCGGAGATGCGTTCCTCCAGCACTACGATGACACCATCCACCGGCTGACGCTGCATGCGATCGATGGCGGCGGAAAGCGTGCGTTCCGCACCGTGGCGCATGGTCTGGATGGTGACTGAATAATCGTCATCGGCCGCGTTGGCCACAATAGAATCAAGGATGCGGGCGTTGCCGAACGTGGCGGTGTTGAACATCACCACGCCGATATCCTGGAAGCGGCCGTGCTTTAGGGCTCGGGCCGCATAATTCGGACGATACCCAAGGCGTTCCATTGCGGCTTCGACACGCTGGCGTGTTTCGGGTTTCACCGCATCGCTGCCATTCGCCACGCGGGACACTGTCTGTGGCGAAACGCCGGCGGCTTTCGCTATGTCTTGCATGGACACCTGTGTTGGCCTCGACATTTCACCCTCGCTTGACTCATTAATGTCGGTGTTTCGTTTGCAACGCTTATCTTAGGGTCGCTTACGGTAACGATAACATCGTTGTCTTCGTGACCATTGTAGCAGAGTGACTGAGAAACCCTTAATTCAACACGGTACTCAACACGATTGGACAATGTTACAAATGGTGTTATGATGATAACGCAAACATTTTGGTCAACCTTCGAAGGAGAGGGGTTGGGAATGGCTTCAGCCGATATCGCAGCTGCGCCCGTGCATTCGGGCAAGGCTCGTGTGAATAAGCACAAGGCCGATTGGCGTGGATGGAAATTCATGTGGCCTTTTGCGGTGGTGTTCGTGTTCGTGTTCATCGTGCCGATCGTGTACGCCGTTTATATTTCGTTCTTCAAGAAGCAGATGATCGGCGGCACCAAGTTCGTCGGCTTCGAGAACTACGCGCGCCTGTTGGGTGATGGCCAGTTCTGGAGCAGTGTTGGTCGTGTGGCCCTGTTCACGTGCGTGCAGGTGCCGATCATGCTGTGCCTGTCGGCTTTGATGGCCCTGGCGTTGGATTCGATGAAGCTGCATGGCACGAGGTTCTTCCGTATCTCGACGTTCCTGCCCTACGCGGTGCCGGCGGTGGTGTCGACGTTGATCTGGGGTTTCGTGTATGGCGCGAAGTACGGCCTGGTGGGTTCGTTGAACGATTTCCTGGGCACGGACATCGACGTGCTCGCCCCCAGCGTGTTGTTGGCCAGTATCGGGAACATCGTGACGTGGGAGTTCACGGGCTACAACATGCTCATCTTCTACAGCTCGCTGTCGACCATCCCGCATTCCCTGTACGAGGCGGCCAGCATCGACGGCGCGTCGGAGTGGCAGATCGTGAAGAGCATCAAGCTTCCCGAATTGCGCGGCAGCCTGGCGATCACGGTGATCTTCAGCATCATCGGCTCGTTCCAGCTGTTCAACGAGCCGAGCATTTTGCAGAACATGGTTCCTGGTAATGCGATCACGACGTATTACACGCCGAACATGTACGCGTACAACCTGAGCTTCTCCGGCAACCAGTCGAACTACGCGGCCGCGTTGGCGATCGTGATGGCCGTGATCACCATGGCCATCGCCTACATCGTCCAGCTCAACAGCCTCAAGGAGCAGATGAAGTGACGACGACTACTGCTGTTCGTGTTGAGGAATCGATGATGATCGTGAAGGAGCGTATGTGATGAGTGCAGCAACGACTTCGGCCGCCGGTCGCCTGACCGACGCCGAGCTCAAGGCCCAGGAGAAGGCCGCCAGGAAGGCGGAGAAGGCCCGCCAGAAGAGGATCGCCGCCGACGAGGCCGCCGAACGCAAGCGCAGCGCGAAGGCCGGGTTCGCGAACGTGAACAACCCGAGGCGTTCCACGTTGTTGACCGTCCTGTGCGCGGTCTTCGCCGTGTACTGCCTGTTCCCGTTCGTCTACCTTTTGATCAACGCGACGAAGACACAGGCCGACTTCACCAGTACGTTCGGCCTGGGCTTCGGCAAGACGTTCGCCCTGTTCGACAACATCGCGACGGTGTTCTCCTATCAGGACGGTATCTTCGCGCGCTGGCTGTTCAACACGATCCTGTACGTGGTGGTCGGCGCCGGCGGCGCGACCCTGCTGGCGATCATGGGCGGCTACGCTCTGGCCAAGTTCCGCTTCCCGGGGCGCAAAGCGGTGTTCGTGGTCATCATCGGCGCGATCAGCGTGCCGGGCATCGCTTTGGCGGTTCCCCAGTTCCTCCTGTTCGCCAAATTGGGCCTGACGAACACCCCGTGGGCCATGATCATCCCGTCGCTGATCAGCCCGTTCGGTTTGTACCTGATGTGGATCTTCAGCGAGCAGGCCGTGCCCCAGGAGCTGCTGGAGGCGGCGCGCGTGGACGGCGCGTCCGAGTTCCGCACGTTCTGGCAGATTTCCTTGCCCCTGTTGGCTCCGGGCATCGTGACGACGGCGTTGTTCACGATCGTGGCGACGTGGAACAACTACTTCCTGCCGTTGATCATGCTCAAGGACGCGGACTGGTACCCGCTGACCATCGGCCTGAACCAGTGGAAGGACCAGGCCTCGACCGCGGGCGGCCAGGCGATCCAGAACCTGGTGATCACGGGCTCCCTGATCACGATCATCCCCCTGGTGATCGCGTTCCTGTGCCTGCAGAAGTACTGGCAGTCCGGACTCGCCGCAGGCGCCGTCAAGGAGTGATGGAGTCGGCTCCGCCGAGACAACCTTCCTCATCAGAGGGAGGTAATAGTGCCAAGCCCCTCCTCTGACGAGCTGAGCCGTTAGGCAAACAGCCCTGTGGGCTGTTTATTCCCGCGGACGCAGATTATCGATAAAATTCAATAAAGGAACTGAATCATCATGGAACGTAAAGAGTTCAAGTGGCCGCAGCCTCTTGCGGGCAACAAGCCCCGCATCTGGCGACTACAACCCCGACCAGTGGCCGGAGGAAGTCTGGGACGAAGACATCGAGCTTATGCAGCAGGCCGGCGTCAACCTCGTCTCCGTAGCCATCTTCTCCTGGGCCAAGCTTGAGCCCGAAGAAGGCGTGTACGACTTCGATTGGCTCGATCGCGTCATCGACAAGCTCGGCAAGGCCGGCATCGCCGTCGATCTCGCCTCCGGCACCGCATCCCCGCCGATGTGGATGACCCAGGCCCACCCGGAGATCCTCTGGGTCGACTACCGCGGCGACGTCTGCCAGCCCGGTGCCCGCCAGCACTGGCGCGCCACCAGCCCGGTCTTCCTTGACTACGCGCTCAACCTGTGCCGCAAGATGGCCGAGCACTACAAGGACAACCCCTATGTGGTCTCTTGGCATGTGAGCAACGAGTACGGCTGCCAACCGCTTCGACTATTCCGAAGACGCCGAGCGCGCCTTCCAGAAGTGGTGCGAGAAGAAGTACGGCACCATCGACGCTGTCAACGACGCCTGGGGCACCGCCTTCTGGGCGCAGCGCATGAACAATTTCTCCGAGATCATCCCGCCGCGCTTCATCGGCGATGGCAACTTCATGAATCCGGGCAAACTGCTTGACTGGAAGCGCTTCAGCTCCGACGCCCTGCTCGACTTTTACAAGGCCGAGCGCGATGCCCTGCTCGAGATCGCCCCCAAGCCGCAGACCACCAACTTCATGGTCTCCGCCGGCGGTGCCGGCATCGATTACGACAAGTGGGGTTACGACGTGGACTTCGTGTCCAACGATCACTACTTCACGCCTGGCGAAGCTCACTTCGACGAGCTGGCTTACTCGGCCTCCCTATGTGACGGCATCGCCCGCAAGAATCCGTGGTTCCTCATGGAGCACTCCAGCTCCGCCGTCAATTGGCGCCCGATCAACTATCGCGTCGAGCCCGGCGAATTGGTGCGCGACTCCCTGGCCCACTTGGCCATGGGCTCCGACGCCATCTGCTACTTCCAGTGGCGCCAGTCCAAGGCCGGTGCCGAGAAGTGGCACTCTTCGATGGTTCCTCACGCGGGCCCCGACTCCCAGATCTTCCGCGATGTGTGCGAGCTGGGTGCCGACCTCAACAAGCTTGCTGACGAGGGCCTGCTGAGCACCAAGCTGGTCAAGTCCAAGGTCGCCGTCGTCTTCGATTACGAGTCCCAGTGGGCTACGGAACACACCGCCACGCCTACTCAGGAGGTACGCCATTGGACCGAGCCGCTCGCGTGGTTCCGCGCGCTGGCGGACAACGGTCTGACCGCAGACGTGGTGCCGGTTCGCGGCCCTTGGGACGAGTACGAAGCCGTCGTGCTGCCGAGCCTGACCATCCTGTCCGAAGAGACCACGCGCCGCGTGCGCGAGTATGTGGCGAACGGCGGCAAGCTGTTCGTGACCTACTACACCGGTCTGGTGGACGACAAGGATCACGTCTGGCTGGGTGGCTACCCCGGTTCCATCCGTGACGTGGTGGGTGTGCGCGTTGAGGAATTCGCCCCGATGGGCAACGACTTCCCCGGTGCCATGGACCACCTTGACTTGGACAACGGAACCGTGGCGCACGATTTCGCCGACGTGATCACCTCCGTGGCCGATACCGCTCACGTGGTCGCCTCCTTCAAGGCAGATAAGTGGACCGGTTTCGACGGCGCTCCCGCCATCACCGTCAACGACTTCGGCGACGGCAAGGCCGCATACGTCGGTGCCCGTCTCGGCCGTGAGGGTTTGGCCAAGAGCCTGCCCGTGCTGCTGGAGGAACTCGGCATCGAGACTTCGGCTGAGGACGATCGCGGTGAAGTGCTGCGCGTCGAGCGTGCGGACGAAACTGGCGAGAACCACTTCGTGTTCCTGTTCAACCGCACCCACGATGTTGCGGTCGTGGACGTGGAAGGCGAACCGCTGGTCGCCTCGCTGGCCCAGGTCAACGAGTCCGAGCACACGGCCGCCATCCAGCCCAACGGCGTACTCGTCGTCAAGCTGTAAAACCGCGCATAGCGCCTAATTACCCAACGGCTCCCTTGCTGCTCATCGTAGCAGGGGAGTCGTTTTCGTATCTCCAGCAAAGTCGGGTAGGGTGGTCACCGTGCGAGGCAAAAACAGAGTGACGATGGCGGACGTGGCCCATGAGGCCGGTGTTTCGGTAGCCTCGGTGTCTAATTTTCTGAACAAACAGCCATATATGAGCGAGGCGATGGCCGCGCGTATTGCGGAAGCCATCGACAGGCTCGGATACAAAGTCAACTCGTCGGCCAGAAACCTGCGTTCCGGGCGTACCCGGTTGCTCAAGCTGGTTATTCCCGATCTGCGGCAGGTGTACTTCTCCGAACTCGCCGAGGATATTCTGGCCGAGGCCCGGCGACATGGCTACGGCGTCATCGTGGAATCCACCACTAACAATCGTGCCCGCGAGCTGGAAAGCATCGCATCGATGGGCACGCACAGCGCGGACGGGCTCATCTTAAGCCCTCTGATGATGACGGTTGACGATATCGCGGCTTTGGATGGCGATTACCCGCTCGTACTGTTGGGTGAACGTTTGTTCGGCGTCAACGCGCCGCACGTGGTGATTCGCAATCGCGAAGGGGCCGCCGTCGCGACTTATCACCTGCTTGATGCCGGTTGCCGCCGCATCGCCGTAGTCGGTGCCGTGCCCCACCCCGAGCACGATTTCTCGTCGGGCTCCATCCGCACCCACGGATATCGTGAGGCGCTGGCCGCGCGCGGCATCCCCTGTGATGACAGTCTGCTTATCGAAACCCAAGGCTGGGGGAGCGCCGACGGTTTGGTCGCGGTGGACACCATGCTGGAGAGTGGCCTGCAATTCGATGCCGTGTTCGCTTTGAATGACTTGCTGGCGTGGGGCGTGCTGCGTGAACTGCGCGAACGCGGCGTTGCCGTGCCGGATGATGTTCGCGTTATCGGCTTCGATGACGTGGAGGAATCGGCCTACATGGTGCCGTCTCTTTCCACCGTTAACCCCGGCAGGGAAGCCATCGCCCGACTGGCCGTCGAATCCATCATCCAACAGGTCGAATCCGGCAGTCGCGCTCCTGCCCAAACCATCGAGGCCCCCTATAGCCTCTCCCTGCGCGAGTCCTCACCGGCGTTGGCCTGCGCCTGATGAATCCATGGTTCGAAATATCCGAAGTGAATGACAAGGCCCGTCAATCGTATGGTGATTGACGGGCCCTGGTCGTATTGGACTTGACTGTACTTGGTACGGGCGTGACTCTCCGTCTTTTAGCCGTGGAATTCCACGCTGATCCAGGAGATGGCGGGAAGCGTTGCCGTGCAGGTGCCGGTGGCGTTCATCGCAATGCCGAGCGGTTGCGGCGTGACGGCTTCGGGCGCTTCGGCGGTGTTGGTGCGGTACGGATCGTCCTCATGCAACAGTTGCGCCTTGCCGAGCGCGAGCGTGCCGAGACCGGGCAGGCCGGGCAGCCCGGAAAGGTCGATGGTGAGCGTGTGTGGGGTGTTGGCGTCGCGGTTGACGGCAAGCAGCAGACCGGTGCGGGCCTGTTCATCCCACGTGACTACCGCGTCGATGGCCGGCACGTCGCCGTATGCCTCGGTATGGATGGGGGGGGGGGTGATGGCCGGAGCGTAGGCCTGGCCGCGCGCGTGAAGGGCGGCTTCGGCGAACGGGTAGAACGTGGTCTGCCGCCATGCCGGGCCGTGTTCCTCGGCCATGATGGGGGCGATGACGTTGACCAGCTGGGCGCGCGAGGCGGAACGCACGCGATCGCAGTGCTTGAGCAGGGTGATCATCAGGGAACCTTCGACCACCGCGTCGGCCGCGGTGTAGATGTCTTCCAGCAAATGTGGAGACTTGGGCCATGGCTCGTGGTGCAAACCCTGCGCGGCCTCCGCCTTCCACTGGTCTTCCTGCTCGTTCCACTTGTCCGAATACCATACGCCCCATTCGTCGAAGGACAGGGCGATGTCTTTGGTGCCGTTGTTGGCTTCGCGCGCCTGATCGGCCGCGTCCGAGACGGTGGCGATGAACTTGGTCATGTCTTCGGAAGAGGCCAGGAAGTCCTGCATGGAGGCGGCGGCCCGGGTTTTATGGCCGCGGTCGAAGTAGTAGGCATGGCAGGAGACGAAGTCGAGATTCTCGTAAGCCTTGGTGAGCACGGTCTTCTCCCACGTGCCGAAGGTCGGCATATAGGCACCCGAGGAACCGCAGGCCACGAGTTCGAGACCGGACTCGGCGAGCTTCATGGCGTGGGCCACCTTATCCACCGCGCCGGCATATTCTTCCGGGCTCATGTGGCCCACCTGCCACGGGCCGTCCATTTCGTTGCCGATGCACCACATCTTGATATCCATCGGCTCCTCGATGCCGTTGGCCACGCGCTGATCCGCCCAAGCGGTGCCGGGCGCGCCGTTGACATACTCGAGCTCGTCGAGCGCGGCTTTCAGCCCCCGGGTGCCCATGTTGACGGCAAGCATGATTTCGGTGCCGGCTTTCTGGCTCCAGCGGTAGAAGTCGTCGATGCCCATCTCGTTGGTTTCGGTGCAATGCCAGGCCAGGTCGCGGCGCATGGGGCGATTCTCGCGTGGACCGATGCCGTCTTCCCAGTTGTAGTTGGATACGAAATTGCCGCCGGGGTAGCGCACGCAGGTGACGCCCAGCTCCTTGACCAGGTCAAGCACGTCTTGGCGGAAGCCGTTTTCGTCGGCGGTGGGATGGCTGGGCTCGTAGATGCCGCCGTAGACGCAGCGGCCCAGATGTTCTACGAATGAGCCGAACAGACGCGGGGGAACGTCGGCTACCGGAGTGGCGTCGGCGTTGAGGGCGATGCTGGCGTCCGGCGTGGTTGCGTTGCCAGTTGTGGAGACGTTACTGGCCGTGGTGCCGGCGGCGGTCGGCACCGGGCTGCTTTCCTGCTTGTCGGGATGGGTGGTTTCGGCGGAATACTGGCTGTTGTGAGTGGTCATGAGCGGGATGCATCTCCTTCGGTTTGCGGTTAGTCACCATGGTGCGACGTGTCGTGTTTGCGTAAACATAAAACATGTGGTACCGTTTCTTAAAACGATACAAGGCTTGGAACAAAACGCCAAGTCCCGTCGTTTCCCATAACAAGGAAGGAAAGAACGATGAAGTTCGGCAAGAAGACGATTGCCCTGATTGGTGCTGTGGCCATGCTCTCCTCTGTAGCTGCCTGCGGTTCCACTTCTGCCGGGGATGGCGGAAGCACCGGCTCCTCTGATAAGAAGGTCGAGCTGACCGTGTGGTCCTGGGATTCCACACTGCCTCGTACGGTCAAGGGATTCGAGGCCAAGAACCCGAACATTAAGGTGAAGGTGACCAACGCCGGCACCAACAAGGACGAGTACAACGCACTGTCCAACGCCATCGAGGCAGGCTCCGGTGCTCCGGACATCGCCCAGATCGAATACTACGCACTGCCCGAATACGTGATTCGCGGCCACCTCGAGAACCTTTCCGATCTCGGTGCCTCCGATTTCAAGGACTTCTACACCCCGGGCACGTGGTCCTCGGTGAACATCAATGACGGCGTCTACGCCCTGCCGATGGATTCCGGCCCGATGGCCTGGTTCTACAACAAGGGCGTCTTCGACAAGGCCGGCGTCGATCCGACCCAGGTGCGCACGTGGGACGACTTCTACGAGGCTGCCAAGAAGATTCGCGCCGTGGACTCCTACATCACCTCCGATTCCGGTGACGCCGGCTTCTTCGACTCCATGACCTGGCTGGCCGGCGCGACCCCGTTCGAGACCTCCAAGGACGGCGAGACCGTGACCATCAACCTGACCGGTGACAAGAACGTCAAGACCTTCACCGACTTCTGGCAGAAGATGATCGACGAAGACCTCATCGACACCAAGACCGTCGGCTGGACCGACGATTGGAACAAGGGTCTGGATGACGGCTCCATCGCATCCCTGCTGACCGGCGCTTGGATGCCGTACAACCTGCTTTCCGGCGCTCCGAACGGTGACGGCAAGTGGCGCATCGCCCAGATGCCGACCGCAGATGGCTCCGAGACCAACTCCGAGAACGGTGGTTCCTCGCTGGCCATCGTGAAGTCCGACGACAAGGCCAAGGTCGCCGCCGCCTACAAGTTCATGGAATACGCCTGCCACGACGCCGAGGGCATTAAGACCCGTGTTGACGGCGGTGCCTTCCCGGCCGACAACGACACCCTCAAGTCCAACGACTTCCTCAATATGACCTCCCTGACCGACTCCGACGGCAAGGCCCACGAGTACTTCGGCGGTCAGAAGTTCAACGAGGAGCTGGCCAAGGCCGCAGCCAATGTGTCCACCGGCTACAAGTTCCTGCCCTTCGAGGTCTACGCTCGCGGCAAGTTCGGCGACTACGCCGGCGATGCCTACACCGGCAAGACCACGCTCTCCGATGCTGTGGCTTCCTGGCAGAAGGACCTGCAGGATTACGCCAAGCAGCAGGGCTACCAGGTGAAGTAACGGCAATCACAGCAGACTTCCTCCTGTGGTTTCTGTAGCGGGAGGTTGCGATAACAGGATCGGGCACTCTTCGGAGCGCCCGATTTTCTTATGCCATGGGAGCAGTGGCGCGCGGATTGCGATACCAAGATGGCGTGTTGCCGAAGAATGTGTATAATAAAAGATGTTATCGCAACCATAGCTACAAAGTGGCGAAACAAAGCCGTTTTGTGACTACTGAACCATAGAGTGATGGTTCACGATAGCATGACGACGAGGAGAGTTGCCATGCTGTTGTGGTGACAATCACTGCAGACCGCCGAAAGGCGATCCAAGGAAGGAGAACAGAACGATGAAGTTCACCGTTGCTAAGAAGGCCATTGCACTTACCGGTGCGGTTGCCATGCTGGGTTCCGTTGCCGCCTGCGGTTCCGACACCGCCAGTGGCAAGCCGGCTCAAGATAAGGACGTTACCGAAATCACCGTGTGGGCTTGGGAGCCCACGCTGACCCAGGTTGCCAAGGACTTCACCAAGAAGACCGGCATCAAGGTCGATCTCAAGAACGTCGGCACCAACACCAAGGAATACACCCAGCTTGATAACGCCATCGAGGCTGGCTCCGGTGCTCCGGACGTCGCTCAGGTTGAGTACTACGCCATCCCGCAGTACGCCATCAAGGGCAACCTGCTGGACATCACCGACAAGACCTCCGGCTACTCCGACTTCTACACCCCTGGCCCGTGGGCTTCCGTGCAGTTCGCCGGCAAGGTCTACGGCCTGCCGATGGATTCCGGCCCAATGGCCTTCTTCTACAACAAGGAGGTCTTCGACAAGGCCGGTGTTGACGCCGAGCAGATCAAGACCTGGGATCAGTACTACGACGCCGCCAAGAAGATTCACGCTCTGGGCGACAACTACTACATCACCTCCGACACCGGTGACGCCGGCTTCTTCGACTCCATGACCTGGCTGGCCGGTGCAAAGCCGTTCCAGACCTCTTCCGATGGTTCCGAAGTCACCGTCAACCTGACCGAGGACAAGGGCGTCAAGACCTTCACCGACTTCTGGCAGAAGCTGTTGGACGAGGGCCTGCTCGACACCAAGACCGCTGGCTGGTCTGAGGACTGGTTCAAGGGCATGGTCGACGGCACCATCGCCTCCCTGTTCACTGGCGCTTGGATGCCTGCCAACCTGGCCAACTCCGCTGCTGACGGCGCTGGCAAGTGGCGTGTGACCCAGATGCCGACCGCTGACGGCTCCACCACCAACTCCGAGAACGGTGGTTCTTCGCTGGCTGTGCTCGCCTCCACCAAGAAGGCTGACGCTGCTTACCAGTTCATCGAGTACGCCAACCACGGCGACGGCGTGGCCACCCGTGTGGCCGGCGGTGCATTCCCGGCTGACAAGGCCTCCATGGAGTCCGACTCCTTCAAGAACACCACCACTGTGAAGAACGCCGATGGTGAGGACGTTGACTACTTCGGTGGTCAGAAGTACAACGAGGTTCTGGCTCAGGCTGCTGAGAACGTGTCCTCCGACTACCAGTTCCTGCCCTACGAGGTCAAGGCCCGCACCATCTTCGGCGACTACCTTGGCAAGTCCTACACCGGCGACCAGAAGCTGACTGACGGTATCGCCGCTTGGCAGAAGGCACTGCAGGATTACGGCAAGGATCAGGGCTTCACCGTGAAGTAAGCCTTGAACCCTCGCTGAGACTGCCTAGCTAATCTCACCTGATACACAAAGCCTCGTGACGAATCCCGTCACGGGGCTTCTACCGTTTTAAGCCCCGCCTAGTACACTCGTCACCATGCGAGTGATCGGACAGCGAATCAAAAGAATGGCAACCATAGCAGTGACTGCCATCCTTTCCGTATCCTTGGCCTCGTGCGGGCAGTCCACCACCGATAACCGCACGGAAATCAGCGTATGGAGCTGGGAACCGAGCATGGGCGAGGTCATCCGCCGTTTCGAAAAAGCCAATCCGGACATCCGCGTGAAATGGACCAACATCTCCGGCTATGGCAATCTCAACACCGCCATTCAGGACGGTTACGGCACGCCGGACGTGGCTCAAATCGAATACTATGCACTGTTGCAGTACGCGGTCTCCGGCCAATTGCTTGATCTGACCGACAAAATCGGCTCGGATTATTCCAACTTCTTTACCCTCGGCACATGGTCGTCCGTGCAGCTCGCCGGCCGTACCTACGGGCTGCCCATGGATTCGGGCCCGATGGGCTTCTTCTACAACGAAGACGTGTTCCGCCAAGCCGGCGTGGACGCCACCAAGATCAAGACTTGGGATGACTACTATGAGGCTGCCAAAAAGCTCAAGGAAATTGGCGTGTACATCGCCGCCGACTCGGGCGATGGCAGCTTTTACGATGCCATGGTCTGGCTCGCCGGCGGCCA